>Ga0307509_10003709_pt1 | contig 22852 bp, 30 predicted proteins | sample 10_EM_MG_FD_202245 | JGI IMG/M metagenome (GOLD analysis project Ga0307509, IMG submission 202245) | Populus trichocarpa ectomycorrhiza microbial communities from riparian zone in the Pacific Northwest, United States - 10_EM | ecosystem: Host-associated > Plants > Roots > Unclassified | place... | reverse complement strand
AGCTGGCGTCGAGCCCAACGACGCTGTGTCTTTAGATCTGGAATTGGCCAAGCGGTTGTGGAGGAATCTGCTATCGAGTTCTGGGATCGCCAGCATCCCCTCTTAGCCTGCCCAGAACCCCCCCCCCAGAGTAGATAGCGATTTCATGGGTATTGATGTGACAGTGATGTTCTTTATACCGGCGTGTAGCTGGCGCCGGGTCCAACGACGTCCTGCCTTCAGATCTGGAATCGCTTAAGCGGTTGTGGAGGAATCTGACATCGAGTTGTGGGATTGCCAGCACTACCCCTTCTCCCTTCCCAAGACCCCCTGCAGAGTAAATTCTAACTTCATGAGTATTGATGCGATAGAGACGTACCTTATACCGGCGTATAGCTGGCGCTGAGAGCAACGACGCCGTGCCTTTAGATCTGGAATCGGCCAACCAGGTGTGGAGGAATCTGCCATCGAGGTCTGGGATCGCCAGCATCCCCTCTGCGCCTTCACAGGACCTCCCCCCAGACTATGTAGCAAATTCATGGGTATCGATGCGATAGCGACGTCCCCTATACCGGCGTGTAGCTGGCGTCGAGCCCAATGACGTCCAGGTGACAGATTCCAAATCGGTCCAGCGGTTGTAGAGGAACCTGCCATTGAGCCCTGGGATTGCCAGCATCCCCTCTGAGCCTTCCCAGGACCCCCCCCCAGACTATGTAGCGACTTCATGAGTATCGATGCGACAGCGACGTCCATTATACCGGCGTGTAGCTCGCGTCGAGCCTAATGACGTCCAGGTAACAGATTCAAAATCGGTTCAGCGGTTGTAGAGGAATCTGCCATCGAGTCCTGGGATCGCCAGCATCCCCTGTCAGCCTTCCCAAAACCCCCCCTAGAGTAGATAGCGATTTCATGAGTATTGATGCGACAGGGACGTACCTTATACTGGCGTGTAGCTGGTGCCGAGCCCAGCAACCCTCCACTGTCAGACTTAGGATTGGATATATAGTTGTAGAGGAGTATTATGTAGGATGCCTGGGAATATGGATATTGAGGGTGATGATGAGAGAATAGTGTGTCGCGTAGTGTGTGAGGCTAAGTGCGTGAGGCTAAGTGCCGAGAAACCATGATGAACTATGTCAAGAAATACTCAGGGGTACCCCTGAGGTCAGCATCTCTCGGTGGTAAATCATGATGAGCAATGGTGTTGAGGGATGAGTCTGGATGCACAGGACACAGGGGGCGCAACTCAGGAAGCACAGGACGCAGGGGACACAAAGGACGCAACTCAGGACGCACAGGACGCAGGGGACGCAGATTCAACGTCGCCTGTGTCAGGATGCAATGGCGCCGTATCTGACGCAGGGTAATTTTTTGCTGATGTTGTTGGGTGCAAAGGTATCTGCGCGGGGAGGCCCCACGCCTGTGTAAGGGTGGCCCGAACATACTATTGAACTTGGGTTGCTTTAGCTAACACCCCCCTCTGGCCCCAGGATTGGGACAGCGCGTCATAGGCAGACGGCTGCGTAGTTCATTGTTGGCTAGTTAGAAGAGGTGATTAGAGCAGCTGCCGTAACAGCGGATAAGTGGTCGCCGTCCGTCCGACTGAATGTTGTTCGCAGGATATATAAGGGGAGTGTGGGTAACCGCCAAAATGGGGGTCACCCATGAATGATCTCCCCGGCACCTAGGAGTCTATTCTAGCCTACGGGTAATAGGGTAGTCTTCCTAGTGGTTGTCAGTGAGTCCCAGAGGGACAGGGCGCTTGCGCGACAAATACCTCAGTAACCAGCCCGGACCTTCTCCCCATGATTTGTAGCATTACTATGGGTTGTCAATGGCCTCTAGAGGTATGTGTCTTATCACACTATAGTATGGCCCGAGAGGCTGGCTATGGGTAGCGCCCATTTAGCCAACGATCGGCTACATCTCACTGGGGTAGCTTGCATGTCAATTTATCAGATTAGACAGTCGTGTAGATTAAATAATGGACTGCCTAGCTTGTATAGACGAAACTGCCACTGGGGCAGTCAGTCCACCACCTAGGTATTGACTCTGGTTGTTGTCATAACAGTTAGCTACAGGTATGACTTCGATAGGAAGAGTTTTTCCACCAGCCGTTGTATTGGAGATACATTGCAGAAACTTATATCATATTGACGGAGTTAACTGTACCCGAGTTTGTCCGATACCTCCACTAGGATAATTCAAAAATGGAGGGTAGAACTCAGACAAGTCCTGAGCAGGACATGGTACTGACACAAGGTTGGAGTGGTGGTGAATGTCAAAGGCTCAAATCTGATATCTACTTAGGTTTAAGCGTGTGGTATTCTACTTCGACAACTAACTTTTCCTCAAGACAACTAAATTGCCTGAAGCTTCGAGCATAACTATAATAAGTGTTACCGCTAATTCTGCTGAATTATTTTACCTTATCTTTATCTTCTACATTGAGTGTTTGGTGCTCCCTACCTTAGAGTTGACCTCTCTACAGGGTGCCCCCGTTACAGTATATAGTTAAGCGTACTCGCTTAACTCTCTTCTCGGAATTGTTTTTTTAGCCTAGAGTTTGGATATTGGTTGATTCCGAGTTCCGTGTCTGGTACAAGAAGCATCAGGTAGAAAGAACAATGTCCTGAACTATGGCTGTGTCCAGGTTTCATTCTTGTCCTCAGCGTATGAGTGGTATTGAGCGAGAAATATCTCAAACCGCTGCAAGAGGTGACCTGAAAAGATTAGGTTCGCGGCCAATCAAGCATCTCCTGACACATGTCATTAAGAATGATCCTACCTTTGAGAAGGAAATACCTCGTACGGTCAGCCAGAGGGAGATTGAAGACATTTGCGCCTTCCTCCAAAGTTTCACTCATGACCCGTCAGTAGGACGGAGAATACCGCAGAATAGACGATGCCACAGAACCTTCGCTGATTTCACGAATGTTCTCATTGAACCATTCATACTTGAGGAAATCACAGGGCAGATGCAAGATACAAAAAGTTACCTGCTCAAGGTTGCTGAAAACTATCAGCATGCATTTGAAACTGGAATCATGCAAAACGCTAATCTTTGGATGGAATACCCGCTAAAGAACTTCCGCCAGTTAGTAATTTCCGATCAGATGCTTCTGAAACTGCTTGAGGCCTTGGAGCAGGCCGCTGCCCACGGGAACCCCACGACACTGAGAATGTCGTGGTTATAAATCCTGCCCCTGCCCTTCCTTTAGCTATAGAACCCCCTCCTCATTACGCTGCTGATGTTGCAGCCTGCATGATTAATGAGAAATATCAACCTTGGTTGAATGAAGTGGGTAGACAATTCATGGCACAGGAAGAGCAGCTTCTGGAATAGCAAAACCCGGTTGCCGCAGTACATGAACGTCGAACCCCTCTCCAAGTGGCCTTCAGTGAGGTTGTCCGCTTAAGGGGATCTACTTCTTCGGTCAAAAGCCTGCGGCCGTCTTCACGTCCTCTCACGGTTACCAAATTGAGCTCCATTTCGTTGGAGAAATCATCAAGACAGAATTGTCCACTGTGGCCACCTCCAGAGGCTGTCCCCACAACCCTCTCTCCCTTAACATGATTGTCAACCGTACCTGGCCCTTTGGTAGTAGAACCCAATATGTCGGCGCTATGTATCGAACGAGAACGACATCTTGCGGTATCAGGGCAAACCCCTCTACCCACCACCCCACAAATCCCAGGTCCTTTGCTTGGGCAGTTACACAACCCGCGCCAGCAAAGTCTTCCCAAACTGTTGGACCTCCCGGTTTTGCCTGAAGGTCAGAGGTGCCAGCGCCTAAGGGTGTTTGTTCCCCTGACTGTAGGGTTGTGGCCAAAGGAAGCTATATTCGCTATGTACATAGGTTTCCATGTCTCAAGAGTGACTTTGAGCTGATCAAGATTTGGTCGAGATCTTTGAACAACACTCCTCCGCCAAAGGCAAAACAGAACCGATGGGGGTACTGTGAGAGTGTGAGGCACACTAGGTATAGTAACTACCCTGATCTTTTAAGAGACTATGCGGTTAACACTTGTGCCACTAGCCAACAACCTCCTCCCCCTCTGTCTAACCCATTACCTGAGAGAATGGATGAAGATGTTCCGGGCGAAGATTGTTTTAGTGAGTATCATTCCCTTAGGGGAGACCCGAGTGGCAACACTGATGGCAGTGGAGGAAATCTGCCTCGCCGGGGTGGAAACGCTCGAGGCGGTGGAGACCCGGGCGATTCCGACTCCTCATCAGATGGCGATTCTGACTTCTCCCTTCCCCATCCGCCAAACTTCCTAGGAAGACGCAAGTTGAACTGGAATGATCTGCTGAAGGAAACGTATGATAGCTGGTGTTATGAGCCTGCTAAGTATCTTCGGAAACAACAAACCAAGTGTAAGAAGTCAGCCCATCGACGGAAGAAACCTGAGATATTAGGCGTCGATCCGTTCAAAGGTGGCTCGACCGATACGCAACGCTTGATACAGGATTCTGAAATCAAACTGGACTATTTTAGGGAATCCCTCCCCAACGAGTGGGATAAAGTCAGTTTGGTAATCCCGCTTCTTCAAGGACCTGCCAAAAAATGGTACCAGAGTATACACCCATATGTTAGTGAAGAGGGTGCCCGTCAAGAAGGTATTCCATTCGATACGAAAAATCTCCATCGCACTTAGGAATTTTTTCGGCAACTGCGGGTATCAAGTTTTGGTGGACACTGTGATCGGGATCGCGCTCATCAGGAGTGGAATGAGTTGAATATGAAGCCTGGTAAGATCGATCACTTCTGTGACCAACTGATGACACTGGCTTTGTGGTTGGGATATAGCGGCAATTTGGTTCAGGAGAAAGCCAGCGTAGATATAACTACAGATCTTCGCAATGCATGGGCTTCGAAAGCTCCGCTTCCCGACGAATACCTTGAATATATCAATCTCCTCCCTCAAACAGGCCATCAGTTGGTAGATCTTGCTTCCTTTAACCATCCGGTTATACGGGAAAAACATGATCCCTTGCCAGAAAAGACTGATGATAGGTAATGGTCAGCTAAGAAACAGCGAAAGGATAGGAAAGGCTCGGGGCCATCGCAACAGAAACCCCGCAACCATGCGTCTCTGTTTTCAAGACCTCCAGAAACCGAACACAAGAAGATGCATCCTGAGATTCCCCAGACTCTGATTGACAAACGCAAACGGTTGAATCAATGCTCTTGATATGGACAAGCCTGCCACTACTTGGAAAAGTCTTGTTCCGCTACCCCTGTGGTTGCGGCCTCTGGAATTAATCGAAAAGGAGGCCCCGGTGAAGTTGGACACGAAGCCACCCAAGTCCAAAAATCGCAACGCATTGAAGCTGCTCAAAAACCTGCTGTTAATCAAGTTGTAGCCGAGGTCCATGGATCACCACCTCCAGATATACATATCTTGAAGATTCATACCAATATGGACGGCTAGATAAGATCCATCCCAAGAGGTGATAGGACTGCAAAAGCTAACTCTACTCTAGCGCCGAGAAGAGCTGATGAGATAGATGACGGCAATGAAGTAGTAATGTTCCCCACCAGAGGTACAACAAATTGAAACTAATATCTGGCAATAGGAATAGCGAGATTTTTTGGGTTTCTTTTGTTACATTGGGAATAGTTGTGGTACTTTGTTTTGCCCTTTTGTTTTATTTTCTTATGTGATTTTGCAAAAGTGTTATTTGCTTATCTCATAGTGTTTGGAATTCTGGATTGAATTAGTTTGGGTTTTATAATGATTTCGTCAGGCTGGACTTGACTTAGCAATTGAAGTTATTGTACAAGTTTACCAGAGTAGGGTTGAATACCCTAAATCAGGCTGGTGTGATAGTAAACAGCCAAGCTATTTAAACCCCATAAGGTTTATCAAGTGATAAAAGTTATTCACGACCCCTTGTGGTTGCTCTTGTGTCGAAAGGCAAGAGACAGTGATTAGCTATTGTAAAACCATACCAAATTCTTCTGGAAAATTACTAACCACAATGTTTAGGGACAAGAGACCCGATAAGTGGTGGAGGCTTGCCGGCCCACCGCTGAATACAAGATCCATCCATCTGAGAGTGAGATTGGAATAGAGCCACAATCAAGAGAGGCTAAGTGGTGAAGCACTCTTGTTGTTAGACAGTGGCACAACTGGGGCTGTATTAAGCAGTGATTGAGTTAAGAATGCCCAAGTACCTTGTGTACGTCGGAAGGAACTGACAGCAATTTTAGATGCCAGCGGAAACCACATCCCAGGCTCCGGTCTACACTATCCCCATATGGTGGATATGTACATAGAAGACTATATTAATAAAATGCTGTTTGAACTCCCCGATATGCCAGCAGGTAAAGTGAATGGTTACCTGCCAATGTCGTGGTTAAAGGCCCACAACCCAGACATTAACAGGGAGAAGGGCTGTCTTAAGTGGCAATCAGAATATTGTAAAGCCTACTGCCTAAGGCAAGAAAGACGCTTAGAGTTCATTACAGAAGAGGAACTGTTAGCCGAAGACCTAGACAATATCTTTGTCATGGGCATAGCCCTTTATACAGATAAAGACCGCCAGGACTTCAAGATTAAGATTCTCCCTGAAGATAGACACTATGCAGATATATTCAGTCAGGCCAAAATCAATGCTTTACCTTATCATAGTAAATACGATCATTGTATCGACTTGATTCCTGAGGCCAAGTTACCAGATTGACCTATCTATGCCTTGTCTAAGAAGGAATTGGATGCACTTTGGGATTATATTAGGGAAATGGAAGACCATGGAAAGATTAGAAGATCTTCCTCGCCCATAGGCGCCCCTATATTATTTGTACCGAATCCTGATGGAACGCTTTGGTTATGTGTTGATTACCGAGGGTTAAACAAGATGACTATCAAAAATAAGTATCGGTTACCCTTGATGAGCGAGCTTAGAAGTAGGCTCGGTAATGCCACTATCTTCACAAAATTGGATCTCAAGAATGGCTATCACCTTATCCGTATGGCGGAAGGTGAAGAATGGAAGACCCCTTTTAAAAGCAGGTATGGTCTTTATGAGTATACCATGATGCCCTTTGGGTTATGCAACACAACATCAACATTCCAGAGTATGATCAAGGATGTATTTCGTGACATGTTAGATGTCGGAGTCATCGCCTATATGAATGACATATTGATCAATACTGAGACAGTTGAACAACATGTCACCCTTGTAAGCTGGGTCATGGAAAGGGTAAGACAGGCACGCCTTTGGGTTAGCATTAAGAAGTCAAGCTTCCATCAATGGGAAGTAGAATTCCTTCTGTATAAGATATCTGATAGAGAAATCTCTGTGACAAGCACAAAGGTTGAAGCGATCCGGGCATGGGCAACGCCCAAGAAGGTAGTAAATGTACAGAGCTTCATGTGCTTTGCTAACCTCTATCATCGGTTCATAAAAGGTTTTAACAAGATAGTTAAACCTGTAACAGACTTGACAAAGAAAGGTCGCAAATGGACGTGGACCCCTTCGTTTCATGATGCTTTTGACACATTGAAGGCTCTGTTTACCACGGGTCCAATTCTGACACACTTTGATGACACTGGTCCGACTAAGGTGGCAAGCGACGCTAGTGACTTTGCATTAGACGCGGTACTATCTCAACTCTGTGAGCATGAGAAGACGCATTCTCTAGCATTTTATAGTAGAAAATGCTCCACAGCAGAGATAAATTATGACGTCCATGATCTGGAAATAGCGGCAATAGTGGAAGCCTTTAAAGAATGGGCATAAATGTTGATGTCTGTTGATGATCAGATATTGGTGTACACTGATCATAAGAATTTAGAGTAGTTTAATACTACGAAGACTCTAAACTGTAGACAACATGGCTGGGCAGAATTTCTATTACCGTTAAATTTTAAGGTTATCTATAGAGAAGGACAGTTAAATGTAAAGGCTGAAGCTTTGTTGAGACATAGGGACTACCGCCCTCAAGGGGGCAGTAATTCCAAACCTTGTACATTTCTTCGCCCTGGACAGTAGATTGGAGAGGAGCCCCGCATCAGGCGACCACATGTGTTGCAGACTTGCCAAGGTTTTGGATGGCAGACAACATTTCATGAGCCTATTATGAACGCTGCCGATAGTGTTCTAACAAATTTAGCAATGCTAAAGGCACTCCTCAAAGGCGATAGTAAGGTCGATACAAATTTTAGTATTGAAAAGAACTTGCTCCTGTATATCAACAGGTTGTACATTCCTAAGGATGAAGGTTTAAGGCGAACGATCATGCAGGTAGAACATGATTCAAAAATTGCTGTACACTTCAGAACATACACGAACATTGGTAGGGTTAGGGCTAACTTCTACTGGCCAAAGATGGGTGAAAATGTTACCCAGTACGTCCACTCTTGCGATGTATGTTAACATACTAAAGTCATCCGGCATAAGAAGTATGGATTCCTTGAACCCTCAGAAGTTCCTATGAGGCCATGGTGGGCAATATCCATGTACTTCATTGTTGGGTTACAAAAGTCCGATGGGTATACGAAGATATGGGTAATCGTAGAAAGGTTCTCCAGGATGCCACAGCTCGAACCACTAAGGACTGAAGAACCTATTAAGCAACTGGCCTTGACACTCGTGAAAGAAATCTGGCGCCTCCATGGGCTTCCGGAATGAATTGTCTCTGACCGAGATACCCTAATCAGGTCTAAGTTTTGGATCCGCCTGATGCAGCTATTGCAAGTAAAACTTAACCTGTCTACGGCATGCCAACCACAAAGCGATGGGCAAACTGAAAGGGTTGATCAGTCACTACAACCATATTTAAGAAGTTATTAGTCATATCAGCAAGATGATTTGGTATTGCTGTTGCCCTTCGCAGAACATGCGTATAATACTTCAATGTGGGAATCCACAAAGGCAAGTCCCTTCGAAATAAATTATGGATTCTACCGACAGACTCAGTGGTGGGGGATAGTGTCGCATAACAAAGGAATACACCAAGACAGCGAGCTTGTTGTGAAGGATTGGGAAGGCACGTGGCAAAAGATCTGAGAAAGAATACAACAGGCACAGGAAAGCCAACGGAAATGGCATCATCAAAAGAGACAGCCAGCTCTGGAATATGTCATATTAGATGATGTCATACAGGGCAGAGCTAAGAAAGCGGATAGGGTTATACTACACAGCAAGAACCTCCGTAAAATAAGGCCTATGGAAAACTAGAGCATAAGATGTGTGGACCCTTTGTTGTCAAACACAAGGTGGGGTCTAGGGCCTATGAGATTGAGCTGCCAGAAAGATGGGACATCCATCCTGTATTCCATGTTAGTCTATTGGAACCTTATCGTCAGGATCCTGTGGGCAGGCCTCAAAAGATAATACCAACACCTGACATAGTAGACAATGAGCCTAGCTATGTTGTTGCTGAAGTGGTTGATAGTCAATGGTATGGGAATTCTAGGTCAAAGTTTCAACACCGCTTTGTGCAATATAGGGTTGCTTGGGAAGGGTACAGTCCAGAAGAGAATTCTTGGGAACCCTTCGAGATGTTAGAAGATAAAGCAATTCAAGTCTTGCAACAGTTCTATGAGAAGTATCCATCTACACCTAAATACCATAGGATTATAGACAAGCCAAACTGTCGAACTGAGACACGACGTTGACGGTCTGAGGACAGAGGAACAGAGGAGGGGAGTAGTGTAACGACCCTACGATAGGTAGCTACAATAACTACTACCTTAGCCCAAATAGTATACCGAGTGTTAATGAGAGGTTATATAGTCTGGTATACATCGTATACAAATGCCTGGTTAACCTAGGACAAAGTCTAGGGACTGGTTGAGTAGCCTGGGGCACTCTATTAGGCAGGGTAACCTTTGTGACAACATTCACAGAAGGTTCAAAGAATTATAGCAATGTTACACGAAGCTCCAAGAGGACTGTTGTGGTCGACTGGAACACTTCCGGAGAGGTTAATGGCATAAGAGGGCAAAGTTACCCTACCTTGGGAATGTGGTCATTATCCCCATGGACCCCAGTTACCCTACTGAGTAGTCCAAGTTACCCTACCTTCGCCAGCAAAGTGATCCTAGAAGTTAAAGGTCGATTGCCTCTCATTCTATGGGCTCTTAGATGTTCATGGGCGCACACCCCTCTGGGTGAGGAGGCCCCACAGCTGAGTAAAGATGGCCCGAACATGCTATTGAACTTGGGCGGGTTTTGCCTACACCCCCCTCTGCGCCCAGCATTGGGACGGCGCGTCACAGCCAGATGGCAGCATACATGCTCCTTTGCTAGAAACAAGAGGTCATTGCAGTGGCTGCCATAACACAGTATACGTCGTCGCCGTCCGTCCAACCAAATGTCGTTCGCGGGATATCTAAGGGGAGTCTGGGTAACCACCAAAATGGGGGTCAGACATAAATAGTCCCTCAGGCACCTAGGAGTCTATTCTAGCCTACGGCTAGTAGGGTAGTCTTCATAGTGGTACTCAGGTAGTCTCAGAAGGCCAGGGTGCTTTCGTGACAAATACCAGAGTAACCAGCCCGGACCTTCTCCCCTTCCTTTGTAGCATTACTATGGGTTGTCAATGCACTGTAGAGGTATGAGTGTTATCCAGGTAGAGTATGTCCCGAGAGGCTGGCTATGCGTAGCGCCCATTTAGCCAACCATCGGCTACATCTCTGCGGGGTTGCTTGGTTGTCAATTTATCACATTAGATAGTCGCGTAGATTACATGATGGACTACATAGCTTGTATAGACGAAACTACCACTGGGCCAGTCAGTCCACCACCTAGGTTTGACTCCGGTTGTTGTCATAGCAGGTACCAACTGGTATGACTTCGATAGGAAGAGTTTTTCCACCTGCGGTTGAATTGGAGATGTATTGCAGAAACTCATATCCTATTGACTGAGTTAAGTCTACCCGAGTTGGTCCGATACCTCCACCAGGATAATTAATAATGGAGGGTACAACTCGGACAACACCTCAGCAGGACAGGGTACTCGCACAAGGTCCGAGGAGTGGTGAATGTCAAAGGCTTACATCTGATATCTACTTAAGTTTAGCATTTGGCATTCTACTTCGACAACCAACTTTTCCTTGAGAGAACATAATTCAGTCAAGCTTTGAGCTTACCTATAATAAGTTTTACCGTTGATTCTGCTGAATTATTTTACCTCATCTTTATCTTCTACTTTGAGTATTTGGTGCTCTTGCAACCTTAGAGTTCACCTCTCTACAGGGTGCCCCCGTTACAAAGGGAGATAGGGGGGTCGACCACCACGGCCTAAAGGAGTCCACCCCTACTGTAAACATTTATCCCAGCCATCTGAAGAGCGAAAGAGAGAGGAAGTAAACTCCAGAGTTAACGACATGAAGCCATAGTGAGAACTGCAACAAGGGCGTTGATTAGGTGATCCCCCCTGCGGCCCTGCCAAGACTTCAATGAAACAAACAGACAGCGAGGTTAAACCTAATTTGCATTCTTGCTACCTACGACCAACTAAATGCTCTATGAGGCATTCCGGGACACCCCCCCATAACCTAGGCCCCCAAAAAGAAATCCAACGCCCTGCCACCGTCTCTATCCAACAACCGCCTACCCGCCGGTGCCTCCAGTAACGACACCAACCGCGCACCAAAGTTTAATCCACCCTTGGCCATGACTACGATCCCAAGCCATGCCCCGCTCCTCCCTCCTCCTCGGAACCCCAAAGGGCCACAGGCTCATTCCCCACAGGCGCTACCCAGTAGAGAGAAAAGAAACCAACAAGGGCGTGAGACAACCATTCCGAGCTCGGCGCTAAACATGACGGGAAACAGGTACCCCTCTCAACCAAAAAAATAATCACTACCCCGACCTGAAACCCACCTCGAACACCTTCCACCACACAAAAAACCCACCCGGAAATGGAGGAACCCAATCAGGAAGGAGGAAGACACAGTTGCAATGGCTGCATGTGCCCCCCGCGAGACCGGAGATCAAACCAATCCCACCATACCGCCGCATACCACACTAAAGTTTGCGACAAGGGTCACGAAGGGGGGCATGACATTCAGGGTCTCTGGCATGCACTGCCCTCTGGGGTAGCCAAGGGACCAGACAAGACCGTAGGCAGCCTTAGCGGCGACCATACTCTAAAAAGGGCTCGACTATCGGAATTGTCTTCATTTCTGACAAGGCCGCATCAAGGGAACAAATCCGACCGGGACATTGGGGGTTTCAACCACGCAGGCCTAAAGGTGGCCACCCCTACTGCAAACCGTTATCCCAGCCCTCTGAAGCACGAAAGACAGAGGAAGTAATGTCCAGAGTTAAAGACATGCAGCCATCATGAGAACTCCGACAAGGGCGTCAAATGGGTGATCCCCCTGCGGCCCCGCCAAGACTTCGATGAAACAAAGGGACATTGAGGTTCAACCTTGTTTTCATTCATGCTACCTACCACTAACTAAATAGTATGTGAGGCGTTCTGTGACACCCCCCACAGACCTGGGCCCCCTATTACAAGAAAATCCAAAACCCAGCCCTAGGCCTACCACTGCCGACCACCCCGTCTGGCCATACAAAACAAACTCCACTCCCAAGCTCATCTCTCCCCCAACAACTTAGGTTCCTTCAACATATAAAACCCACTCCGTCCCATCTGGGCCCAGTGGTCGTGTACGAAAGGAAATCCTTGAACAAAGAAAACCTATCCTGTTGGCTCCCCACCCAATAGTCGTGTACCAAGAAAATGAATCCAACAACAGACTCAAGGAAACCCACCTGCGCCTCCGTATCCCTGGTCATAAACAAATATGAAATCCGCCAACAAATAAAACCTATCCGGTCGGCTCCCCGCCCAATAGTCAAGTCTCAAGGAAACAATAAAATCCAAAACTACAAAAGAAAGCCACTCTTGTGCCTCCGCACCAGTGGTGGTGTACGCTAGGAAATGCTTCTGCTTGTCATTGTGCCCACTAGCCACCGAGCGCCGCCACTGCTCCTTGTTGCCCGTAATTACTGGGCCCATTCAACTTTCTTTTGCCCCCTTTCTTGTAGCCGGGAGGTGGGTTCGGGAATGTTTTTCCCTGGCTATGGAGTTCGATTCGACCCTCTTGCCACATATGTCGCAAGAAGTGCGTTTCCTGATGTTCCGTATCGGTGTGGAGGGCTTGCATTGACTCGGCTGGGAGGTGGGTAGGTTGACCACCCCCCCGGATACCTGTTGCCTATACTTGGCCCTGTCCTGGGCTTTTGCTCCGGTGGAATTCCGGAGACTTGGGGGCCAACTCTCTATCCAGTTCACGAGGTCCTTGATCTGTTTATTGCTGTGAAGCCTGAGTTTGGTGGCGGCCACTTCGTCACAGGAGTTCATGAGGTGGTCGGGGGTGATGATGTCTCTTCCACATCCACACTGTATCCTAGTCCCGTTGATGCTCAGGTATGGCTATCCCGAGGCTGCGAGGCGGTTAATAACCTCTCTCATCTGTTGCTGTGTGAGCTCCCTGAGCTGGCCATATTTGGCCCTAGGTTTGCCGTCATATCTGATGTTGGCCCACTCTATTCGCTCTCCCCACAGGAGTCCGATGTTCTCCTTGATACTTCCGTATCCTTCCTTCAGCCCGAATGTGTTGGTGATGATATCGGTAAGGCCGGACTTCGTCAACCATCGCTGGGCCATTTTCATGGGTCTGCTCAGGGTGATCGCTCTCAGGGCCAGCATATTGTGTTGTTGGAGCGCGTACAGGTCCATTGGGGGTATGCCGATTTCAGTATCGATATCTAGGTTGGGTGTCTTCGTTTCCAGTCCGCAGCTGCTTCTCATGATCTTGGGGAGGGTAGCCTGTGCATCCTGTATAAGGCCCTTGGTATTCCATAGCTCTATGCCGTACCTCAGTTGTGCGAGTACCAATCCTGAAATGAGTCGGTGAGTGCACCTTGCATTGAGTCCCCCGATCTGGTATCTCTCAGTCATTGCTCGGATGCTGTAGCCTGAGAGTGTGGCCTTGGTGCACCATTCATGAAGGTGGTGTTTCCACTTCCAGTCTGGTGATATGAAAAAGCCGAGCTATCGTTGGCATTCACTGGCGTGGAGGAGGCTGGCCTCCACCATTAGGCTCAGGTTTCTTTCCTTTCTTGTGCGGATGTGGATGGATTCTCCTTTGGTCTTGGAGAAGGAGTATCCCCACGACCTGGCCCTTGTGACCATCATATCGATTGTGCCCTGGTGTGATGCCTGTCCTTTGTCTTGTTCTTTGTAGGCAGTGGCCACCAATATATCGTCCAAGTAGGCCAGGACAGAGGTTGTGGCATTATCTTGGTGTTCCGGGTTGGAGTCGAGGATGTCTTTTGTGCTGATAAGCAACAGTATAGGAGACAATAGAGAACCTTGGGGGGGCCCACGCTGGTGTGAAAGGCCTGCAAGGTGCGTCTGTTGAACCTATAAGTGGTGTGTCTTCCATGGCCCCAGTGTCGGACCCACTCAGCCAAGTGTGGGTTCTTTGTATTGATCCGATCACAGACCATGTCCATGTTCAGGTGGTCGAAACCGCCTTCCACCTCTAGTGCCAAGAGGCAAATATTGTATTCCCTATGTTGCTGCACAAAGTCTTCAAGGTTTTCAATGGCGTCCGTGGTCCCTGATTTCTTCCTTCCTCCAAACATGTTGGGTGTTAGGAGGTCGAGTTTGGCCAACCTGGCAACTACTACTCTCTCCAGTACCTTGGCCAGGATTGACAGGAGTTGAATGGGCCTCCTGCTCTTTGTGTCCATGTATGACTCCTTTCTGGCCTTTGGGAACAGGATTGTGTCACTGGTTTTCCAGCTAGCCGGGATTCTATCAAGGAGGGCTCTTCTCATTGTCACTAGGAAGAGGGTTTTGTTCGACTTTCTGAATTCTTTGACCAGCGTGGTGGGTACGCAATCGGGTCCGGGTGATGCCCCGCTAGGGGAGGCCTTGAGGGCCACGTCCAGTTCCTCGAGTGTGAGATCCAGGTCAGAAACTGAGTCGACACTGCTGTTCGGTCTTTGTTGTTGTCCCCCGTATAGAGCCTCTTGTAATTCCGTGGCGATATGTGTGTGTTCGCTGGCTATCAAGCCATCCTTCCTCATCCGCGACTGTATAGGCCACTTGTTGATCATGGGGCGGATTCTCCTGAAGCATTCGGGGTCTGTTTCCTCCTGTAGGGCTCTCCCATTTGCCTTGATCTTTGCTTTAGCTATTTTTTTCCTGTCGGCACTTTTTGGATTGACAATTCTTGGGTCCCCAGTCCGTTCCCACGTTTCTGCATTGACCTTATTGCGAGCCTGGCCTTTTCCCGGTCCTTGTTCCAGAAGGCCTTTGCCCCGTTCCTCATCCGGGGGGTGTGTTGAAGCAGCATTGCGGTCAGGGATTTCTGGACCTGAGTCGGGCACCTAATGTTAGGGTTTAACATCGTGATGACAGCTTTGATCTGGCCCCAGTCGGCCTTGTCGTATCTCAGCCTGTCCTCAGTGGACTTTCTCCACGTCAGGTTGGTCTTGACTTTGAGGGCCCTGTGTTCTGTAGTGGCTATGTCCAGTGCGTTGACTTTGTATGGTTGACTGTTCCTGACTACAACCAGGTCGATTGTGGTGCCTTCTTCTCTCTTCCGGTAGGGTTGAAGGGTGATCATGAAAGGGTTACATACCCTCATGTCTCTCTCCTCCATCCATCTTCTCATTTTTAGACCGTAGTGGTTTCCACTATTAGAACAGTCTTGGTGTTTGGCATTTAGGTCTCCGATGATGATCTTGTCCGAGCCTCTGAGCCATTCGTTGTCTGGATCCCAGCTGTCCTTGCTTGGCCTTTGGTATCCAAAGGTAATCTCCGTTCCCGCTGTCCATAATGAAACGTATTGTGTTGACACTCGGCCAACCACAAACATATTAATGTATTCATCTTTAATGTAAACAGCGCACACCTATCTCTCTGCCTTTGTGTTGGTATAACATGTGAAACCCTTGAGGTTCATCCAATCTCCATTCTCAAGGGGGCATTCTGCCAGCAAAATAATCTTTGGTTTAACCTTTAGGGAGGACTTAAGTAACTCGGTGACCAAGTTCATCGACCGACCGGCGTTGTGGAACATAATAGCAGTGGTTGCCATGATTATTCATGGGGGGGGAGTGGGCATTATTTTCGGGTGCTTTGCCTTTCTCTACTGTGGTGGGGGATCTGGTCCTTGTTCTTGTGGGGCAAAGTCTGTACCCTCCAAAGTGGGAGGTTTCTTCGCAGTTCGGGCACCTCCTGATTGTGTGGGACCACGATATTCCCTTTCCCGCCGTACAGTAGAGTTCCTGACAGTGGTGATCTTTAGTATGCTGGTGGTCTCTGCAGAGTTTGCATACCGCCGGGGACCTGCAGCTTAGGGCATGGTGTCCGAACTGGAGGCATCTTTCGCACTGGGTGGAGGAGTCCTTCCTTATATATTTCCTGAAGGAGCATCTCGTGCCGTAGAGGACCAGCATTGGGTGGGTCCTCCTACACTCTGAGGTTATCCCGTCGTTTGCTTCGATGGCCATGATGATTGAGCACTTGACCTTGTCCTCGATACGGAGGGTGGAAACAGATTTCATCCACTTTGGCCTTTCGGCCAACCTGAGGTATGGGTTAAAGGCCAAGTGTTCGTTCTCGAGTTTGGTCTATTTCTCCGAGTTGATTTCCGAATCCTCGGGTTTCCAGTCTTCGTCGCCCAATGGGATGCTGTTGACCACCAGATTAACGGTTGGGATATGCAAGGCCTGGTGGAACCCATAAATCCCTATGTCGTTCAGGGTTCTTGTGATGGCGTTGGCAAATAGTAGGGCGGGTTCTGCCGAGACATTGTCAAGTCTGGTGATCACCAAGTCGTGGTTTCTGTTGTACTCCGCGCAGGAGAACTTTGTTTCACAGAAATTGTTGATTGCATCCCTGATACGTGTTGGGGAGATGTTTGCTCCTCCTACTCGTCGTCCTTTCTTGACTGAGCGGATCAGGAGGCGTCTCTGCCTGGCATGGGGGGTGGAAGATGTGGAGGGGGCTTGAGTCGCCGTGATGCCTGGGCCTGGCTTCTGTTTCCTCTTCCTGGTGGGTACCAGTTTGCACCCAGTGGTGTCGACTCCTGTGACCATGATGGCAACCCAAGTCTGCTTCGTTGCTTGAGCGGTTGTGGTCTGGTTTGAGGCTTGTTCGGTAGGCTGGGTGGCCGGGCTCCACACTCGAGTGGGGTTGACTTTTGGGGCAGAGGGGGAGGTTCTCAGGTCGGGTTGGGGTCGGGGATAAGATTCTCGGGGAATAGGAGGGGGGTCCTTGTGTTTTCACCCGTATGGCGGCCAGGATTCTCTCCTCCATCTCCTTCATCTTTGTTTCCATTCCATCTTCCAGGACCACCATGAGGTTGATCAACTCTTTTACGACGATGGGTCTGTTGAGGTCCTCTTGAGAGAGGCCTGAGTGCTCTGGGGTAGCTCCCTCGTTTTCCAAGAGCTGACCCAGCTTAATGTGAGGGGGTGTTTCCGATACCGTGGCGTTTCCTGAGCTTGTGCCTGGGATGGTGCTGGGGCGTGAGTGGTGGGCTGGTGCAAAGGTGGCCAGTGGTGAGGAGAAGCGGACGGACCTCTGACATTGTTCCTTGACCTGGGTTGCCAGGGAGGTGGACCACTTTTTTTTCTTTATGTCCTGGCTGGGGGACCAGGTCGATGGGTGTTTGGTGCTGGAGGATGGGTGGGAGGAGGGTGGTGGGAAGCTCGGGTTACTAAACGCACTCGAGGGCTTCGATGCGTGTTGGCTGTCTCCTATGCCTGTTCCCTCAGTATTCTTTCGGTTACCCAAGTGCATGGGAAGTTCGGGGATAGATGATTCTGGGACATAGGGGATCACCGCTGAGGAGCCTGATTTCGGAGAGGCCGGGATAGGAGGTAAGTAGGTGAGGTGGAGGGGTCGAGAGTCTGAGATTTGGGCGGTGGTGTTTAGTATGGGTTGGTAGGAGGAGGCCATGGTGTCCAGTTGGGCCAGGGCCAGGCATCTACGGCGTTAACGGAGTCGTCGCCGAAAACCTTTGCCAGGGCCGTTTGGAATCCCATGGGTCTAGGTGTAGGCGTCTGGAGGCGAGGGTTGAGAACGGCGGAGGTTCCAATGTTTACACAACATTGTTCTCTGCAGCCTAGCTCAAGGTGGATCTGGGGGAAAGTGGTACCCAGTAGGACTATGCATTTAAGGATGTCGACATCTGTATTGGGGCAGGCTGGGGGGCGTAAAGGATACGAGAGTTGCGGGGTTGGATAGGCCCCAGGGTGAGGCCAAAACCTAATTTCTGGCCCAGGAGGGGAGAAAACCTGCTGGGACTATTGGGGGGGGAAGAGAGGATGCTCTCAGATCTCCCCAGGATGCATTTGATGGGAGAGGTAGACATGATTACGGAGGAACAGGTCACTTACTTGGTTTGCAATCAGTTTCCCTGATGTTTTGAAGCCTTAGGAAAAGCGAGCCTGATTGGCTGCCTCACCCAAGGGAGGAAAGTGGTGAGAAAAGCCCAGAGTGATAAAAATCAGGAAAATCCTGATTATACCGGAGGGAAATGGTGTGTTGTCAGACGAAATCTAAGGTCTAATCAGTTGCAGCGCTAAATCTCTGTGAGTGAAAAAGTTTTCACTTGGGTATACCAGAGGATTTTGAAAAAGTAGGTAAAAGGAACAGTGAGGCTCAACCTGATTTTCATTCATGCTACCAACCACTAACTAAATGGTATATGAGGTGTTCCGGGACACCCCCCCCGGACCTGGGCCCCCTAACATGAAATCCAACACCCCGCCGCCGTACCTATCCAACCACTGCCTACCCACCGGTGCCTCCGGTACCGACACTAACTACGCATCAAAATAAAAACCAACCAGGGCCTCGACTACGATCCCAAGGAGGGTCCCCCTCTTCCCTCCTTCTCGGAACCCCAAAGGGCCATGGGTGTATTCCCCGAAAGGGCTACGAATTAGAGAGAAAAAGCACCAACAAGGGTGGGAGACAACCATTCCGAGCTCGGCGCTAAACATAATGGGACACAGCTACCCCACACAGCCAAAAAGATAATCACTAGCGCGCCCTGAAAGCCACCCTGCAAACCCCCCCCCACAAGAGAAACCCACCCGGGAAAGGAAGAACCCAATCAGAAAGGAGGAAGACACAGTTGCAATGGCTGCATGCGCCTCCTGCAAGACCAGAGATCGAACCAATCCCACCGTGCCGCTGCTCACCACACCAAAATTTGCCATAAGGGCCAAGAAGGAGGGCGCGAACTCAGGCTCTCTGGCATGCCCCACCCTCTGGGGTAGCAAAGGGACCAGAGGAGATTGTGGGTAGACTTAGTGGCGACCAGACTCTAAAAGGGCACAACTATCGGAATTGTGTTCGTGTCTAACAAGGTAGCGTCAAGGGCAACAAACCCACTAGGACAATAAGGAGGTCAACCACAAGGGCCTAAAGGAGTCCTCCCCTACTACAAACCATTATCCCAGCCCTCTGAAGAGCAAAAGAGAGAGGAAGTAAAGTCCAGAGTTAAAGACATGAAGCCATCGTGAGAAAGCAACAAGGGCGTTGATTGGGTGATCCCCCCTGTGGCCCCGCCAAGACTTCGATGAAACGAAGGGACAGCGAGGTGCGGCTGTACGGTATTCGGGTTCTCACGGTAGAGCACTGCTTGCTAGTGACACTGGTCTTGTCTTGTGCTCTGCATGCTTTAAAGAAGTTTGTAAATTTTAGTTCGAGGGCGGTGGTGTCCAATCAGCCTACCGGTATGTCATCTTGCTACGAGTACAGTGCTCCTACTGTCGGGCACCCGTCCCGCAATTGCCGGTCCGAGTCAAGAGGGAGGTGATCATAGAACCAATAGAAATTCCGCTTTAGTGTTACAGCAGTTCACACTTCCATTGCTGTTTTTACCCTTTGGCTGCAGGGGCGTTCCGGTAATCTCTGGGTGGCGGAAGGCTGTGTCTCCCATCTGGCGCCGTTAACCCTGCACCCTTTTGGGATTTGTTTGCCATTTCTTCGCGTGCCACCCTACCATCATTCGAATAGAAATCATGCTCCAAACCGAAAACCCTCTCGTTACCCCCCCCCCCTTTCTCCTTACTCACTCTCTAAACTCACTTGGGATCAAATGATTCCCTACCCACGATACAAGTATCACCCGTAAGCCAGTTCACCCCCTCCCACCCCGAGACGCTCTCTTTCACATTTCCACGCACTAACATTTGGTCACATTCTCTTTCTTTCATCTTCCTGCCCTAAGTTATCCGCCTTTCTTACTCCCTGTTTCTCTCTTCTTTTGTTTTTTCTTTCCCTCTTTCCTCCGCTTGTAGCTTGGAGCCCCTGGCCGAAACTCTTCTACCACTGGAACTACTCTCTTCCCACCTTGTCACTTGTCACTCGTTATCGATTTTTCCTCAAGACCTCTCCACAAGAAAATCATTAGTCGTTACCGTCTCTCCCTTCCTCCGCATAGGCCGACCCTGGGCCACTTTTGCTCCGGACGTTTTGCCCCCTGCGGCGACTTATTCCTGCCAACATTAAGCAAGGGAGGTACCTGTGCCTTGTGGGATTGGCTTAAATATGGCTAAACTCTCCACTTTCCTTCTCTATATTTCCATCTTCTCCTTTTCGCTGGCCGGTGGCTCTCTGGCCGGAGAACAAGCCTTGCAGAAACGTCAAGATGAGCAGACGAGCGATGTTGTAGCTATAACAACTGTCTCATCTCCCGGTAGGATTTCGACCACTATTGTAACTTCAACTTCTTCAAGACAAACGACGGCTCGCGCTTCTACATCACAACCCTCTCCCACAACTACACGTCCCGCATCTGCAGCCACATCTAGACAAACTACTCAGGAATCTGCCTCAGGTCCAACAACTACTAGAAATCCTCCTAGTACCACCTCACAGGACGAGAAACCGGGTGAGACTGCTTCTGGCTCCAACAATGATTCGACATCTGATTCAGATCGTGCAACCGCTATGACGACCCTGAGCCCAACCACCCGTCGACAGGTTACAACTATATACAGTACTATCACCAGCGGTGGGAACACCGGTCAAGTTTCTGCCATTCTGTCCACAAGCACTACTGTTGAAACCCCAACTGTTCCGGCGTCGTCAGGTGGCCAGAACCAAGGGCAAAATAACGGGAGTGAGGGTCTTAAGCCAGCCACTAGGAACACGATCATTGGTGCGGTTTTGGGTGTTGGAGGGGCTCTCTTGGTCGGGGGTTTGGTAATTTTCGCGTGGCGGTTGAAGAAGAGGAGAGTAAACCCCGTGGATGAGGACGATTTGATGCGTCGTGATGGCTCTTCGCTTGCCGCAGGACGGGACAAGCGTACCGCCAGCCCGGAGGAATCACCTTTCAAAGCAACACTTGACCAATATCACAAACCCCCTGGCACCGTCAATGCTTCATCCAACTTCTGAGGGGTACTGCTGCTACACTTGTGGTGTGTTTATTGGACGTGGGGCTTATTTTGTTCCTTCGTTCATGCCTCTTTTTGCTATGCTTTAATAACTTTACTTTCTATTTCTTCTCTCACAACATTCTGTTCATACCCATAACGACGCTTTCCTTTATCTATCAAATCATTCATGCGAGTGGAAGTAGGTCCTCACGCCTATGAGTATATTTACATGTGGGGGGTTATTTTATGAGTTATACAGTACATTTGAATGGTTAATAGGGTGACAAACGTTGGTGGTCTTTCTTTGAAGAAGCGGCGTTTGCTCGGACCGGGTGGAGACGATAATGTAATGGATTCGTTACAGCGAGGCGAGTAACTTCAGAGGACCGCTCCTAGATTCCGCTACTAGAGATGGCTGCTCGATATCATTCGAGTAAACTGTGGATATCTGTAAATTAACGCTTAGTTTGTCTATACGTTGAATTATAGCTAATATAGGGTTTTAGTGCTTAAGCACCAAATTTCAAGATGCCTCATTCTGTACGAGTACAGTACTCGTACATCTACGTGAGTGCTTTGTACCCGTCCCAGGCAAGAAGTGCCCGAAAACAGAGATCGTTAAAATATATGGCAAAAGGTCTGTTCGTATCGCAAACTCATGACATGTATTTTCGACTACAGTACTTCTTTCCTAGGACCAGTTGGGTGAGAGGAAGAAGTTTACAGAAACAAAAACAGATTGAGCCCTATTTTACACTTCTTCAGCCGTAGGTCTCGCTACCAATGTTGCAACGAAAGGGGGGTTCGATCAAAAAATGAATGATCTAGCAAAATGGTGAACAATGTTACTTGAAGGCAGTTGGAAGACGACGTCAATCCCGACAAACCAGATGAGTAGGGTCAAACACCACTCCACTTTGCTTCATGAAAAGGAAGCAAAATGTAGCAGAAGAAGCAAATAAACTAGCACTCCACTCCCCGAGCAATAAGTACCGCACACTTGGGTCGAAGGCAAAGTTCCCATAAGAGTCCCTACTATTTTTGCTTACTAATACATTAAAGAAGGCCCCCTTCAATCCCCATTTTTCAGAAGCCCCCGATTCAAACTCCTCCCATACAGTACTCATCCCTCGGGTTCGATTATCGAAGGTCTTCGTTTCAACACTGCTCGCCACCCACCTGGATGTCCAAGACCCCCAGGTCCACCGAGAATAACCTGTTTACCAGCCACCTACGATCGCAGAACAGAAAAATATAAACACCAGCAAATATACAGTTCCCATTTGATTGACTCGCACCCAGGATTAAGGAGGTCCGACTAATCATCAGCCCGCTCGAATACCGTACGATGCTACATTCAATGTTGCAACGAAGGGGGGGGGGGGGTTGGATCAAAAAATGATCGAAGGGCTGGAACGCGCTTTTTCGAACCGGGGGGTTATAAGATAGAACCCCTTCTAATAAAACAATAAATAATGACAT
>Ga0307509_10003708_pt1 | contig 22858 bp, 22 predicted proteins | sample 10_EM_MG_FD_202245 | JGI IMG/M metagenome (GOLD analysis project Ga0307509, IMG submission 202245) | Populus trichocarpa ectomycorrhiza microbial communities from riparian zone in the Pacific Northwest, United States - 10_EM | ecosystem: Host-associated > Plants > Roots > Unclassified | place... | reverse complement strand
AAGTTCACGCCGCCGTAGAAGAAGCCCCAGGCCACGTCGCGCATCAGCGCGCGCAGGAAGTTGCCGACGTCCATCGTGTGGCTGAGCGGCCGGCCGTCGCGCGTGGTCCAGCTGATGTGGGCGAAATATTCGTCGCGGCGGAAGTTGAAGCTGCCGAGCGTGAAAGTCTTGTATCCGTGCAGCGCATCGGGCGTGCTCGCGTGGACCTCGGGCGTGGCGGTGGAAGCGTTCATGGTGAGAATCTCCGGAGTTCGTGGCATGCAGCGGGAGGCGGTCAGGCTGTCTGGCAGATCTCGGCCCAGCGCTCGATCGACAGATCGCCCTTGCAGGTCTGCTGCACCAGCACCGCAGGCTTGGCGGCGCGGAACTGGTACGCGGTGTTCTTCGGCAGCAGCGCCTGGTGGCCGCGCTTGATCTTCATCCAGCCCATCTTCTGGCCGCGCGGTTCGCCGCCCTTCACGAGCACCGCGCCGTTGTGGTTTTCGTCGGGCACCGTTTGCTCGGCATCGAGCTTGACGAGGTGGATCTCGACCTCGCCGTCCATGCTCAGCGTGAACTCGTCGTGCGCGCAGGTGTACCAGGGCGACACACCTTCGGCGCGGATGGTCTCGAGCACGTAGATCTGGTTCTGGCCGAACACGACCTTCTCGTACGGCTTGGCCTTGCTCGCGATCTCGAAGCAGTTCGAGAAGGCGTAGTTCTTGACGTTGTCGGCGATGTTCTGCACGCCACCTTTGTCAAAGTGGTCCAGCGATCCAAAGACGGTCTTGTAGGTGGTCGCCTGGGGGGTCTGGGTCATGGCATGTCTCCAATCAGATTCAGCATCCGTGAGAGAGAGTCTAGGAAGCGGATGAGCCTTCCGGTAGGGCCTTCTCGGCGACCGGATTGTTCTGGTTTTTCAAACAATATGCGGGTAATCCCGCTATTCGACCGACCGGGTCGTCAGCGCTACTCGATGATGGTCTCGGGCAGCAAGCCGAGGTCGATCAGCGCCTGATCCCACGGTGGCACGCCCGAGAAACTGGCTGCCAGCACGTCGAGGAAGAGCTTCAGCTTCAGCGAGCTGCGCAGCGTCGTCGAATAAAACACCGAGAGCCAGAAGGCGCTCAGCGGGTAGTCCTGCAGCACGATCTTCAGTTCGCCCGCGAGCACCGGGTCCGAGGCCACCAGCGTGGGAACGCAAACAATGCCGGCGTGTTCGAGCGCGTACTCACGCAGCAGGTGCACGCTGTTCGTCATCAGCACCGGCTTGATCTCGATCGACACCTGTTCGCTCGCGCCGTGGAAGACCAGCCGCTCGCGCGTCGGGTAGCCCGAGTACCAGCCGATGCGGTGCCCCGCCAGGTCGCGCGGATGGCGCGGGATGCCGTAGCGGCGCAGATAGTCCGGCGACGCGCACAGCACGCGCCGCACCGAAAACAGCTTGCGCGAGATCAGCTCCTCCGAGCGCGGCGGGAAGATCTGCAGCGCGCAATCGAAGCCTTCCTTCACCGGGTCGAGCACCGCATCGTTGACGACGAGATCGAGCACGATCTGCGGATAGCGCGCCTGAAAGTCCTGCAGCAGCCGCGCCAGGTGCCCGAGCACGAAGCCCGGCAAGGCGTGGATGCGCAAGCGCCCGGCGGGCGAGGTCGTGACCTCGCGCATCTGATCGACGACCTCGTTGGTGCGGCCCACGAGCTCGGTGCAATCGCGCAGGAACGAGCGGCCCAGATCGGACAGGCGCACGCTGCGCGTGTTGCGATGGAAGAGCGGTGCGCCGACGAACTCTTCGAGCTGTTGGATCCTGCTCGTCACGACCGAGCGCGACACGCGCATCTGGCGTGCCGCTTCGGCGAAGCTTTGCGACTCTGCGACTCGCACGAACGCATCGATAGCCAGGAAACGGTCCATGGGAGAACGCGGTGAACTCGCAGGTTGAGACAGTCGCAGTTTTAACAGGCGCGATGCGGTTCTCGCCTCGCTTCAGGCGCAATACAGCCCTCCACAATCTCAGAAACTTGCGGCCAGCGTGAGCCGGACACTGCGCGGCTCGACGGGATGGAAGTGGATGTCGTTCACGCCGCCGGCTGCTTCGCCCGGCAAGCGCGAGGCATAGTAGTAGTCGATGTCGCTCGCCTGGCGGTCGAACAGGTTGAACACGTCGAGCGCCACTTTCACGTCCTTGGTGATCTTGTAGCCGACGCGCAGGTAGGCCAGCGTCGTCGCTTTGGACCTCTGGCTGTTGTCTTCGATCAGCGGGCGCGGGCCGAAGTAGCGCACCTGGAACTCGCCGAACCACGGGCCGGCCTCGGTGACCGTCGCGCCGAGTGATACCACGGTGTCGACCGAGCCGGGGATGTAGCGGCCGAGCTTGGGTGCTTCGCCCTGGTCTTCGTTGAACCTGGCGCGCGACACGGCGATGTCGGCATCCAGCAGCAGCCAGTTCGCCGCGATGTAGTGGTTATTGAGCTCGATGCCGTAGCGTTTGCTCGCGCCGCTGGCCTCGGTGTCGCCGGCGTCGCCGGAGAACACCAGTTCGGAGCCGAGCTTCAACTGCCACAGCGCGAGCGAGGTCTGCAGGCCCGGGATGATCTCGGTGCGAAGACCCAGCTCGCCGCCCTTGGAGCGCACCAGCGCGGGTGACGCGGTGGCTGGTTCGAGCTCCTTCGGCGTCACGGTTTCGGTCACGCCGCGCGCGTCGTTGCTGTGATAGCCGTGGCCGTAGTTGATGAAGTATTCGGTCTTGTTCCATGGCCCGAAGATCAGGCCCAGCTTCGGGCTGGCGAGACGCGCGCTCTTCTTGCCGCTGTTGGCCGCGATCGAGCTTGCGACGTCGACATGGAAGTCGTCGTAGCGCGCCCCGGCGACGCTGCGGAACCAAGGCGTCCACTGCGTCGAGTTCTCGGCATGGATGCCGACGCTGGTCTCGCGCACGTGGGCTTCCTGCGTGGTCGAGATGCGTTGGCGGGCGACGGTGCTGTACAGGCCGACCGGGTCCAGCCGGTCATGCCGCACCTGGACGCCGATCGTGTTGACGCTGTCGGCATTGCCGATCTTGCCGTTGAAGCTGCGGCTCACGCTGCCGCCGAAGACCTTGCGGTGCTCGGCCTGCTCGAACTGGTCGGCGTTCAGCGGGCTCGCGTTGTCGAGGTTGTAGGTGAAGTCGGAGAACAGGTCCAGGCGCGACTGGATCGCGTAGGCGTTGACCTTGAGCGTGCCGTTGTCCTCGCTGCGCTCGGTGTTGTACGACAGGCTGTAGCGCGCAGTCTGGCCGCCGTCGGTCGGGTCGATCGCGCCGAAGCGGCCGATGAGGCCTTGATCGACCGCGCGCTGCGGGATCTGGTCGGTCGAGTTCCAGCCGGCCGAGTACGCCATTGCAGAGATCGAGGAGCGGCTGCCGCCGTCGCCGAAGCTGTAGCGCAGCACGCCGTTCAATCGGTGGAACTTCTCGGCGTTGTCCCAGGGGCCGTTGTTGTGCGCCGCCTCGATGGCGTAGAGCAGATCGCCGTCGCCCAAGGCCATCGATTTCGTGACGAGCGCGCGCTCGTACTGGTGCTCGCCGATGGTCAACGAGGCGATGCCCTTGGGCAGCTTGCCGAGCAGGCTGATGTGCGCTGCGCCCGCCGATGAGAAGTCGCCTTCGTCGGCGTAGTACGGGCCCTTCTTGTAGTCGATGCGGCCGACGAGCTCGGGGATCAGCCAGTTCAGGTCGCTGTAGCCGTGACCGTGGGCGTGGGTCGGCATGTTGACCGGCATGCCGTCGACGAAGGTCGCGAAGTCGGTGCCGTGGTCGAGGTTGAAGCCGCGCAGGAAGTACTGGTTCGCCTTGCCGTCGCCGCTGTGCTGGGTGACGATCACGCCGGGGATGAACTCGAGCACCTCGGCCGGCCGCAGCGTCGGCCGGCTTTCGATCAGCTTGGCGGTGACGCTGCCCTGGCTGGCCGCGTCGGAGGTGCCGACCGCGTTGTTGTAGTTGCCCTGAACGGGGACCGGCTCCAGTTGCACGGCGGCGACTGTTTGCGCCGCGGCCATGCCCGGTGCGGCAAACAAGGCGAGCAGCAATGCACTGCGGGCGAATGGCGGCAACGGCATTCGAAACTCTTTTATGGATTGGCGAGCTTGGTTCTTGCACGCATGGCGGCGCAGCGGTGCAGCTGCGTTGACTTACGCGTCCCGCGGCAGATTGGATTCGTACCGCGCCAACGATTCTCGCCGCGGTCCAGCACCCGCTCTATCGGCCGAGCGAGAGACTCGCCGGAGATCGCGCGCGAGACCCGAGCAGAAGGGCGCACAAGGCCACGCCGCTCGCCAGGGACACCGACCACCCGAACCAGACCGGCGGCGCTGCCATCCAGTCGGCAACGGGCTGCAACGGGTTGGCCAGCCCGAACGCGCGCTCGAGAACCCAGCCCGCGGCACAGAGGGCCGCAAAGCCAGCGCCTGCGAGCCTGATGCTCGCATACGGTTTGGTCGTGCTCAGCAGCAGCATCAGCGGAAGCGTCGCAGCGATCACCAGCAGTTGCATCGCTTCAATGCCGAGATTGAAACCGACCAGGCTCAGCATCAGCGTCGTGGCGTCGAAATCGAGGCCGGTCAATACCTCGGCGAACGCGAGGCCATGAACCAGCCCGAACGTCGAGGCGATCCAGACCTCCTTGCCGGCGAACAGCGGGCGCCAGGCGTGCGCGCAAGAGACCAGGATCGACACGGCGATCAGCACCTCGACGAGGCGCGTCGGCACCGCGACCCAGCCCGCCGAGGCCAGCGCCAGGCTGATCGAGTGGCCGAGCGTGAAACCGCTGACGACGCTCACGATGGTGCGGACGCTCGCGACTATGCGCTTGCCCGCTTGCCAGCGCCCGGCACGGGCGATCAGCGGCGACGGCAGCAGCAGCGCGAGCAGGAACAGCAGATGATCCGGCCCCTCGGCGATGTGCCGCATGCCGAGCGAGAACAATCGGCGCAAGCCCTGCCACCAGCTGCCGCCGGAGCCGTCGACCGCGATGTGCGTGTTGCCGAAGCCGGCCGTGCTGATCAGCATCGGCTTGTCGCCCACGAGCCCGTTGCGGATGTCGCGCCGCACGTAGATCAGCGCCTGGTGCGAGACCACGCGCTGCAGGATCACCTGGTAGTCGAGCGCGAAGACCTCGGTCGACACGCCGCTCGGCGCCTGCAACTTGCCGCGCACGACGACCCAATCGTTGCTGCTCCAGTTGGCATCGTTCGTCGCCTTCATGACCAGCGACTCGATGTGCAGCCGATAGGCGCGGCCGTCCTGGCTGTGGACCTGGAGCCCATCCTCGACGTATTGCTGGATCCGTGGCCCGTACTGCGGCACGACCGTGCCGGGGTTGGCGGCAAGCGGGAGCGCCAGGCCGGCGCCCAGCTCGCTCAAGGGCAGCTGAAGCTCGACATCGATCGCGTCGCGACCGATGTCGAGCATCACCATGCTCGGGGGCACATCGTGCGCCAGCACCCAGCCAGGCAGCCCCGCGAACAGCAGCGGGAAGATCAGCGCAAAGACTGAACGCAAGCGCATGGCGGGGCTACCTTTGATACTGGGTGGGCGAATGAATGTGCACCGGGCCGATCAACTGCCGAGCTGGTTGTAGTAGTCGTAAGTCTTGTCGCGGAACATCATGTGGTAGTGCGTCTGCGAGCTGATGACGATGCCGTTCTGCACTGCGATCTCGATCCAGACGCGCGGCCCGTCGATGCGCATGTAGGTGCCGTTCGCGCTGACATCTGGCCCTGTGCTGCTGTAGGTGCCGGCAGCATTGGCCCAGGCCACATAGGTGCTGCTGTAGCCGGCTTGGTAGTCGCTGAGCAGGCGGGCGGCCGTGACGCTGTCGTAGTCGGCGGTGAACTGCTGGATCGCCGCGGTCACCAAGGCTTGCTGGGCGGTCGTGAGGCTCGATACCAACACGCCTCGCGTGCTGCTGTTGGCGATCGCGGTGAACTTGGTCGTCACGTTGGTGTAGCTGCCGGTGTTGGCCTCGACCGGCCCGATCAGGACGTCGGAGAAGGTCTGCCCGGTGAGGAAGGCGCTCGACAGCGACGTGCTGCTCAGGCCGGTGAAGACGGCGACCATCGCTGCGGCCTTGTCCGCGAGCACCTGCACCGACGTGGAGCTGCTGTACCAGTTGTAGCTGGTGTGGCTGTTCGTCGCGAACGCGGTGCGCGGCTCCACGCCGATGTGGTGCGGCGTCGGGTAGGCGCAGGCGCTGTTGAAATTGATGTTGAACGCCATGTGGTGGCCGCCCAGCATCAGTGTCCATTTGCCCGTCTGCGAAGGCGTGCCGACGAACGCCACGTGGTACAGCTCGGCGCCATAGCCGTTGGCGTTCTTCGTGTAGCCCAGGTAGTCGTCTGCTGCGAGCACACCTTGGAAGTCGGCGTACCCGGCGGTGCTGAGCGCGACCTTGGCCAGCGCGTTGAACGCGGCAATCTGGGTCGAGGTGCTCACCGACGAGAGCGTGATGCCCGGCCGGCTGAAGCTGATGGCGCCCGGCGGCAGGTTCGACCAATTGGTCTTGTAGACATTCAGCTGCGCCGTCGTGTACGCGGACGAGTCGTACAGCGTCGACGAGGTCAGCGACGTGCCCAGCGCGGACTCGAGCGTGGAGACGGCGCTCAGCACGCTGTCGACGTAGGTGGTGTCGCAAGAGGCCGTCGAGGTGCTGCTCACCGTCAGCGTGGCCGTGCTGCTGGTGGTGCTGCCGCCGCTGTTCGTCACGATGACGTAGAAGCTGCCGGCGTCGCTGGTGGCCACACTGGAGATGGCGTAGGTCGACGAGGTCGCGCCCGAGATCGCGGTCGAATCCTTGTACCACTGGTAGGTCGGCGTTTCGCTGCTGGTGGCGGTCACCGAGAAGCTGGCCGTGCCGCCGACAGCCACGGTCTGGGACGTCGGCTGCGTCGAGATGGTCGGCGCCGAGACGGTGGTGCTGGTGGTGGTTGAGCTGCTGGTGGTGCTGCTGCTGTCATCGCCACCACCGCCGCAGGAGATGAGGGCCAGTGCGAGACCGGCGACGGCGGTGGACCAGAGCCAAAGATTCCTGACGGGTGACACTCTCATGTTTCGATCTCAAGCAAGCCCGACGAGCCGACGTGGCTGCCTTGGGTGCGCTCAAGCTTGCTTGGGCAGAGTGAAGTTTCCGTGTGGGCTTTGTGTTCGGATTGACACACTCGTCAATCGCAGCGCGCCGCCCGCCTGCCGCACCGCGGGGCTTGTCGGGCTGCGCCGAGTGTCTCCGCTCTGTAACTGAATTCGGCGCCGATAAAGAAAGGTGACGCCTTCTCAACGAGAACTCATCGTTCTCGAACACTGGAGCCGACCTTGCGTGCAGCGGCTTCGCATTGCGCAAACAAGGCTTCGCGCAGGGCATTGCGGCGACGGTGTTGGCTGCGCTTCTTTGAGGGCACGTCGCGCTCGTGCCGCAACTGCGGCTGTGCGGGCAGCGCCCAGTAGTGCGGCCCGGCTCTTGTGCCTCCCGTCTCGCGCCAGAGCGCGTCGTAGTCGATCCCGACTTGGCGTGATCTCGAGCGGTAGCCTGCGTAGATATGTGCGCTCGCACAGACCCCATAGACGCCGTCCACGCCCAGCCCGCGGGCCAGGCCCTGCACGGCAGTGACGAGCAGCGCGTGCGGACGGAGGCGCTCGACATCGTTGCTCACCGCGTGCAAGGCCTTGTCGGCCCCGCGCCTGCCCTGGATCGCGCCCGACAGCAGCACGTGTGAGCTGGCACTGCCGCCGAACGCCAGATGTCGTTCAACGATGCTGAAGGCCATAGTCATCAGGCGTGCCCCGGCGTGCTCCAAGTGCAGGCTCAACTCGCCTTCGCGACCCCAGGCGCCGGCGCTGGTCAAGACGAAGCGCAAGCGGCTCGCGCCCGGGGCGGCGCCGGGCAGGCCTTCGCACAGTATCAAGCCGTTGTCTTGGTAGATCGAGTCGATGGTCGACTTCGGCAGCGTCCGCGTCAGCCAGGAGAAATGCGAACGCAGGGCCTGCGCGCGCTGCAGCGGGCTCAAGCCTCTTCGCAGGTAGCTGCGCAATGGCTTGATCAGCAGACTCGGTTCGCTGCGCGGCAGGCCTTGCAGCTGCCCATCGCGAAAGACCGCGATCGTCGACTGGATCGCGCCTGCATGACACCAGCTGCGCAAGCGCAGCTTCATGCGCCTGCGCAAGGTCTGCCAGGGGCCGCCGCTGCCGTCGTCGGTGCAAGCGAACAGCTCGTCGACGCTGGAGAAATAGGGATGTAGGTTCGGCATGGCGCGTTCAGGCCGAAGAAGGCCTGGCGTTGTGGTGGCTCGTGAAAGGGCAGCGTTCGCCGAACGCGGACGAGGCTGGCGCTGTGCGGCCTCAGGGGCCGCGCTTGTCGGCGTCGGCAATCGTGTAGGGATCGCCGTAGACCTTCCAGGTCAGCGGGGGCCGCAGGACCAGGTTGCCTTGCTGCAGGAACACACGCTGCGCGGTGTCGATGCGGCTCACGTCCTGGTGTGCCGGCTCGCTCTTCATCGCGACGACACGCGCATCGAGAAAGGCGCTCAAGAAGGCGACTTCGTTGCCACCCCGGCTCGGCGCCGCTGCGCGCGCCATCGCGGTGGCGCAGATGCCGTCCAGCGTGAACAAGCCTTTGCCGCGCCCATGCACCACCGCGGCGTCGTAGTAGATGAACTGGCCCAGGGCCCCGAGTCCGTCACGCTTGGCCATCGACACGGCGGGATCGAAGTACACGCGGTCGCGTTCGCTGTCCTGCAAGGCACGGAATTCGGGCGACTGGGCCGCGGCTTTCCAGGCCGCAATGAAAGGCTCGCCGAGGCCGTCGTGGGACGCCGTGCCATTGACGGCGCGCAGCGCCGGCAAGAACGCTGCCAATGGATTGCCGGGCAGCTGCGCGGCATAGGCCTGCACGAGCTCGAGCATGTCACCGGTGCCCGAGGTGAAGCCGATGATGCCGCCGGTGTAGCCGCGGCCGTCGCCGATGTCCTCGAGGTAGCCGTACTGCGCGCGCCAGTCCAGCGTGGCGTTCTCGGCACTCGAGACCAGCTGCATCGCGATGTCCTTGCTGGCTGGATTGGCCAGGTCACTCGGCCCGTCGACCGCCGTGCCGGCTGCGGTGGGTGCAGGATCGGTCGCCGTGCCTGCGCTACCGCCACCGCAGGCCGCCAGCAACACCGGTATCGCAGCTACCGCCGCCCTGCGAGGCAGCCTCCAGCCTCGCGCGCGTACTGCGCTCATGGCTGCTTCTGATAGACCCGCACATAGTCCACTTCCATTTGTCTCGGGAAGATGCTGTCGTTGACGATGGACCCAGCCATCTCGCCGCCAATGGCCAGGTTCAGCAGCAGGTACTGCGGGCTGTCATAGGGCCAGCTCGCCTTGCCCGTCCCGGGGTTCGCATAGGTGAAGTAGGGCGCGTTGTCGACACCGATCACCAGCTTGTCTTCGGTCCACGTCAACTGGTAGTTGTGGAAGGTCGTGCATGCATCGGCGACGGTCGTCATCTCCGTGATGCCGGCCGTGCCGGCTGTGGCGGTCATGTGAAGCGTGGCGTTGATCTCAGTCGGGAGCTTGCCGACTTGTTCCATGATGTCGATCTCGCCATTGGCGGGCCAGATGGCCTCGTCCTCGTTGGTCCCCAGCGTCCAGATCGCGGGCCACGTGCCCACGCCGCACGGCAGCTTGGCTCGAATCTCGAAGAACCCGTACTTCCAACTCGCCTTGCCGCGGGTGATCAGCCGCGCGGACGTATAGGCCTGACCCCCATAGTCGGGCTCGGATGCCAGCGCCTCCTTGTGCGCGGTGATGACGAGCTTGCCGTCGCTGACCCGAGAATTTTCCAGGCGCCCGGCCGCGTAGTACTGCAGTTCCCCGTGGTACCAACCGGCCTTGTTCATTTCGGTGTCGTAGCGCCACTTGCTTGAATCCGGCAGGCCGTCGCCGTCGAATTCTTCCGACCAGACCAAGGCATATCCCGCCGGCACGCCGGCGCTGTCATTCGCCTCGGCCTGGGCATGGCTCGACGGCACGCCGGAGCTGGGCGCATGCGGCGTGCTATCGCCGCCGCCCCCGCAGGCACAGAGTGCACACGCCGCGAACGACGTCAAAACCGCCTGGCTGAAAACCTTGAGCACGTTCATCCTCCCTGGTTGGAATCGCAGTCATGGTTGCTGCTGCAGCCATAGCCCTGCGACTCAGGAGAGGAGGTTACTGAGGGGATGCTGATGCGAAGCTGATGCGGATGCGCGCCGTGAACTGGTCTCCGTCTCGAAGGGTCTGCAGCGTCGCGTCCAGGGCAAAGGCATACAGCTGCGCCACGGTCAGGCCGTGGCCGAGGTGCTCGCCGTCGGTGTCGGGCAGCGCCGACCTCGGGTCGCAGCGGTTGCACAGCTCGACGCTGCTTGGATCGCCGCCGTGCCATCGCACCAGCACCGTCGTTCCTGCGCGCGCGTGGGCGATCGCGTTGCCGATCAGGTTGTCGAGCAAGGCGCGGAGCAACACCGGGTCCGACATCACGCAGGCATCCTCCGCGCCTTCGAGCTGCCACCCGAGCTCGCGCTGCCGACTGGCTTGCGCGGCCTGGTTCACGGCCTCCGCAATGAGTGCTTCGAGCCGCACGGGGTGCCGGAGCTTCGGCCCCGATCGCCCATGGCGCGCCAGGCGGAACAGTGCATCGACCAGCCGGGCGGCCCTGCGTGTCACGGCCCGCACGTCCTCGAGCGCTTCGGCATGGCCGCTCGGATCGTCGGGCATGAGCAAGGCCACGTCCGCGGTGGCATGCAGCTCCGCCAGCGGCGTGCGCAACTCATGCGCTGCATGGGCCAGGAACTGGCGTTCGCGATGCCGGGCGCCGGCGATGCGTTCCATCAGTTGGTTCAGGCGCGAGATGAAGGGCTGCACTTCGCGCACTTCGCTGGCGGCAAACGGCCGCACATCGTCGGGGCTGCGTCGCTCGATCTCGCGCACGACCTCGCTCAGCGGCCGCATCGCGTGCGGCACGCGCAGCGCCAACACGCTGGCCGCCAGCAGCGGCAGGAACAGCGCGCCGGCGCCACAGGCGAGCGCGAGCGGCCACAGCGCGGCATCCAGCTCTTGGCGCGTGCGCCCGACCAGCAGCTGAACCTCGTGGTCGTTGACGGTCTGGCCGAGGCGCCGCAGCACGTCCTCCTCCAGCCCCCACGTCGAAAGAAACTCGACGACGATCAGGCTGACTTCGCGGCCATCGGGCAGGCGCGCTTCGAGGCGGCGCGGCTCGGCCGTGATGGGAAGCGGACGATCGAAGCGGAACTTCAGCGCATCGAGTGAGGGCGAGGTGTCCAGCAGCACCAGGCTCTTCGCATCCCAGAGCTGGAAGAAGCGTGTTCCTCCGGCCTGGAACTCGGTCAAGGCATCGGGCTGGATGTTGACGTAGACATCGTCATCGGGAAAGGTCTGCGTGATGTTGGAGATCGCACGCAAGTCGTCCTGCAAGGCCTGCTCGAATGCGTGCACGCGCTGCGCACGGCCGATCAGGTACAAGCCCGCGAACGTGACCAGCGACGACAGCAGCAGTGCGCCAACGATGTCGCGCCGCAGGCGAGCGGCGATCGAGCGGCCGCTCATCGGTCGAGCCGATAGCCTTCGCCGCGCAAGGTGGTGATGCGCGAGGGCTGCCCCGGCGCATCGATCCAGCGCCGCAATTGCGAGACCGCGACCTCGATCGAATTGCTGCGCAGGTCGCTGTCGTCGGCGTACAGCTTGGCTTCGATCGTGGCACGCAACACCGCCTTGCCGCAGTTCAATGCCAAGAGCTCCAGCAACGCCCGCTCGCGGCGGCGCATGGGCAAGGCCGCGCCGCCGCGCCGCACCTCGCGGCGTGCGGGGTCGATTTCAAGATTGCCGAGCACGATCACCGGGTGCGCCCAGGGCGACACCCTGCGCACGAGGGCCTGCGCACGCGCTGCCAGCTCGCGCACGTCGAAGGGCTTGGGGAGATAGTCGTCCGCGCCGGCCTCGAAGCCCTTGAGCCTGTCTTCGACCTCGGCCAGCGCGGTGAGCATCAACACCGGCGTCGCGATGCCTTGGGCGCGCGCGCGGCGCAGCAGTTCGATGCCGTCGAAGCCGGGCAGCATGATGTCCAGCACGGCCACATCGGGCCGGGTGTGCTCGATGGCCCACAGGCCCGTGGGCCCGTCATGTGCATCGTCGACGACGAAACCGAGATGCGTCAAACCCTTCACGAGCGCGGCACGTAGCTTGGGCGAGTCCTCCACGAGCAACACTTTCATGACGCGCAGTACCCCTCCGCTTGTGCTTGGTCTATTGACGCAGCCGCGAACGCGACGCGTGCGATTTTGAGTTCCGCTGGCTTGCTGCTCGCTGACGACCAGCGCCTCGGCCTCCGAGCCGTCTCACGCTCGGTGGCGACTGAGCGGGTTTGTCAGCTCAGCGCTTCGCAAGCCATCGGTCATGCACGCTCATGCCGACCAGCGTCGCCACCACAAACCCCCACGCCGCCGCCGAGCCTGCGCTCGCAGAGACGATGACCGGCCCGGGGCAGAAGCCGGCGATGCCCCACCCGACACCGAACAGCACGCCGCCCAGCAACAGGCGACCATCGATCGCCGTGCTCGAGGGGATCTCGATGCGGGCGCCGGTCCAGGACGTCGTGCGACGGCCGGCCCGGCCGAAGGCCACGGCGCCGACGGCGATGGCGCCGCCCATGACCAAGGCGAGACTCGGGTCCCAGGCGCCAAACAGGTCGAGGAAGCCTTTGACTTTGCCCGGATCGGTCATGCCGCTCGCGATCAGCCCGAGCCCGAAGATCAGGCCGCTCAGGGCCGCGAAGACGCTGTTCATGCGAACGCCCTCAGAACAGGTGGCGCAGGACAAACACGGTGACGACACCCGCCCCCATGAACGCCAGCACATTGGCCAATGAGCGCAGCGAGAAACGGCTCAGGCCGCACACGCCGTGGCCGCTGGTGCAGCCATTGCCCATCCGAACGCCGACGCCCACCAGCAGCCCTGCAGCGATCACGCCGGGCCACCCCACGTCGACCTGGCTGGTCGGCAGCGGCGCCACGAGCCGCCAAAGCCGGGGCGCCAGCACCAGCCCGCCGATGAACAGCAGTCGCGTCGACTCGGGGGCAAGGCGCGCGCCGGTGACGAGCGCGCGCAAGGGCACGGCGACGATGCCTGCGATGCCGGCGACGCGGCCGTTGCCGAGAATGTAGAGGGCTGTCGCCAGCCCGATCGCGAGCCCGCCCAGCAGCGAGCTCCATGGGGTGAAGGCAGCCCAGGCGATGGTCATCATGTGTCCTTGTGGTTCAGCGGCTTGGCGGCACTATATCAGAATACAATTATATTGTGGTTAACGAGCTCGCGGATTGATTCCACAATGAACCGGTAGCCATTCAATCATTGCCGAAGCATGAGTCTTTCCAAACGCGAGTTCCTTCAGATGCTGGGGTCTGCGTCGGCGGCGGGCATGGGCCTGGGGCGGTTTGCCAACGCCGATGCGGCGACGGCGCAACGCGGGCTGTACGAGACTGCGCCCTTCGGCAACGTGTCGTTCCTGCACATGACCGACTGCCACGCGCAGCTCAAGCCGATCTACTTTCGCGAACCCAGTGTCAACATCGGCATCGGCGCGCTCCAGGGCCGGCTGCCCCACCTGGTCGGTCAGCAGCTGTTGAAGGCATCGGGCGTGCGACCGTCGACCGACCTGGCCTACGCGTTCACCTGCCTGGATTTCGAACACGCGGCACGCCGCTACGGCAAGGTCGGCGGCTTCGCTCACCTGGCCACGCTCATCAAGCAACTCAAGGCCAGCCGCCCCGGCGCGCTGCTGCTGGACGGCGGCGACACCTGGCAGGGGTCGGCAACCTCGCTCTGGACGAACGCGCAGGACATGGTCGAGGCGAGCCAGCTCCTCGGCGTGGACGTGATGACGGGCCACTGGGAGTTCACCTACGGCATGGAGCGGGTCAAGGAGATCGTCGAGACAGACTTCAAAGGCAAGATCGACTTCGTGGCCCAGAACATCAAGACCAACGACTTCGGCGACCCGGTGTTCAAGCCCTACGCGATGCGCGAGATCAACGGCGTGCCCTGCGCCATCATCGGTCAGGCCTTCCCGTACACGCCGATTGCGAACCCGCGCTATCTGGTGGCCGACTGGAGCTTCGGCATCCAGGACGAGAACATGCAGAAGACGGTCGACGAGGTTCGCGCGAAGGGCGCGCAAGTCGTCGTGGTCTTGTCGCACAACGGCATGGACGTCGACCTGAAGATGGCCTCTCGCGTGCGCGGCATCGACGCGATCTTCGGCGGCCACACCCATGACGGCGTGCCGGTGGCTGTGCCGGTCGCCAACGCCGGCGGCAAGACGCTGGTCACCAACGCCGGCAGCAACACCAAGTTCCTGGGGGTGATGGACTTCGATGTGAAAGCGGGCAAGGTGGCCGACTTCCGCTACCGCTTGCTGCCCATCTTTGCCAACCAGCTCCCGGCCGATCCGGCGATGGAGGCCTTGATCGCCAAGGTGCGCGCGCCGTACGAGGCCAAGCTGGCCGAGAAGCTGGCGGTCACCGACGGCACGCTGTACCGGCGCGGCAATTTCAACGGCTCGTGGGATCAGCTGATCTGCGACGCCTTGATGGACGTGCAAGGTGCCGAGATCGCGTTTTCGCCGGGCTTCCGCTGGGGCACGTCGCTGCTGCCGGGCGACACGATCACGCGCGAGCTGATGATGGACCAGCTGGCCATCACCTATCCCTACGCCACACTCACCGAGATGACCGGCGAGACGATCAAGGCCGTCCTCGAAGACGTGGCCGACAACCTCTTCAACCCGGACCCGTACTACCAACAGGGCGGCGACATGGTCCGCGTGGGCGGGCTCGCCTACACCTGCGACCCGGGGCAGAAGATGGGCGCGCGCATCGGCGACATGCGTCTGCGCGGCCGGCCCATCGAGGCCGGCAAGCGGTACAAGGTGGCGGGCTGGGCGCCTGTGGCAGAAGAGGCCAAGTCCGTGCCCGGGGTCAGGCCCGTCTGGGAGCACGTCGAGACATGGTTCAAGGCGCAAGGCGGGCGGATCAAGCCGAGAACGCTGAATGTGCCCAAGCTGGTGGGCCTGCAGGGCAACCCGGGCGTGGCCTGAGAGTGTCGGCTGAATATCGGTAGATGCAAATATAATCGAGCGCTACGCTTCAGGCGAGGTTTCTGAATGGACGCGAAAAGCAGGGAAGAGAAGGTGTTCGAGTCCGTCGCCGAACTCTTTGCCGTGCTCTCGACCCCGATCCGCCTGCGGATCATCAGCGCGGTCTGCCACGGCGAGAAGAACGTCTCCGAGCTCTTGGCCGAGATCGACACGACCCAGCCCAACATGTCGCAGCACCTGGGCATGCTGTACCGCAGCGGTGTGCTGGCCAAGCGCCGCGAAGGCACGCAGATGTACTACCGGCTGCAGAGCGAGCGCGTCGCCACCCTGTGCCGCGCGGTGTGCACGCAAGTGGCGATCGAGCTGGAGGGAGACACCAAGATCGACGCGTCCGACCGGCTGGTTCCCGCGATGCACCGTTGACGCTACACGGACTGGTTCGACCACGCCTTCGTCATGTCGACCGAGAAGCCGCCGGTCATCGTCGCGTGCCCGTCCATCCCGATGATCGGGAACTTGATGCTCCGGAACACGCGCGGGCCATTCGGCGTGTCCACCATCTCCATGGCCTCGATCGGCTGCCGCACCTTGAGCGCCCAGTCGTCGTTGGCGGCGAGGCGGTCTGCCACGCCCGACGGATAGAGCTGATGCAGCGTCTTGCCGATGATCTGGCTGGCCGACAGGCCGATCACGCGCCTGGCCACCGAATTGACATAGGTGAAGCGGCCGTCGAGGTCCTTCATGTAGACCGCGCCCGGCATGTGCTCCATGAACAGGCGAAAGCGGATCTCGCTTTCTTGCAGGGCGCGTTCGGCTTCTGCACGGAAGCGCCGCTCGTGGGTCATGTTCAGTGCGTGCGTCATCGCGGCCAGCAGCCTCGCCCGGTCGTTCTTGGGCACGCAGTCGAACGCGCCCTCGCGCAGCGCTTCGAGTTCGAGCTGCTCGTTGTGCTCTTCGCTGATGACGACGAGCGGGACACCGACCCGCCATTGGCGCAGCAGCTCCAGCGCCTGCATCTCCTGCAGCGCCGCCACGCTGAACTCGGACAACACCAGGTCCGGCTCGAACCAGCGCAGGGTCAGCTCGATGGCCTGGGTAGACGCCGCGTGCTCGACAACAAGACTCTCGCCGCCCCCGAGCAAATCGAGCGGCAAGTAGCGCGGCGTTGAGTCTGCCGCATCGATGAGCATCAGGCGGACGGGCTTCATGGTGGGCGACCCATGCGATGGGACTCTACGTGAGTACCGGCCATCGCACACCTGTAAGAGCTGACAGGAGCGGGGCGGGATTCGCCGGTCAGTTTGCCGCGCCGAGCCTGCTCACGCGCCGACGCGATCGCCGGCCGGCACGCTGCTGCGCGGCCTGACGGCGGCATCGCGCAGCACGCCGCAGTCGCGCAGGATCGCCTTGCGAAGGCCGATCATCGCGGCCGGATGCTCGCGCTCGCGCGTCGCGATCGGCAGCAGCACCGCGTTGGCAGCGGCCGCGCCGGCGCGATCGCCGCGACGGAAGCAATGCATGACGGCGATGAGGTGCTCCGGGTGCGGGTAGCCGGTGAAGAACCCATCCGCGCCGCCGTCGAGTTCGGACAGGCAATGCACGCCGCCGAGCCCGCCGAAGATCCGGATGCGCGGCCCCAGCAGGTGTCGCACCTGGGCCATCTTGGCGGCCGTGGGCTCCTCTTCGAGCTTGATGCCGCAGACCTCGGGCACGCTGTCGACCAGCGTCTGCACGAGGCTGGGCGGCAAGGTGGCGCCGAACTGCGGGTTGTCGAGCAGGATGATCGGCAGGTGCAAGGACTGCGCGATGGCCGCCATGTGCGCGTGCACGCCGCGAGAGTCGCCCACGGGCGGCTTCACGAGCAACCCGCTCGCGCCGCATTCGGCCGCGGCACGGGCCTGCGCCAATGCGCTGTCGGTGTCGTCGTCCAGCACGCCGACGACGATGGGCGCACGCCCTGCCGCGCGGCGCACGACGCGCTCGATGACGAGCCGGCGTTCGGCCTCGATGAGCAGGTCGCCTTCGCCGGCGATGCTGGCAGGCACCAGGCCGACGGCGCCGCGGCCCAGGTAGTGGTCGACCACGCGGTCCAGGCTGTCCAGATCGAGGCTTCCGTCCGCCAGCATCGGCGTCGGCAGCACCGCGAACAGCCCCTGTAACCAGGCGGGAATCAGCGCCATCGCGGTGGCCTCAGTTCGGCGCCGGCCACGGCGTTGGCAGCGTGGCGATCGGCCTCGCGCAGGACGGCGTCGAAGAAGCAGCAGCGCGCGTCGAGCGCGGTGCGAATCGCCTGCTCGACGAGGGACTCGTCGTGCGGCGTGCACAGCATCGGCAACAAGATGGCTTCGAGCTTGTCGGCATGCCCGCCGTCGACGTGAATGTGCACCTCGAAGAACATCAGCGCGTCCTTGTCGAAGGCCGAGGCATGCAGCAAGCCGGTCTGGATGTGCGTGTACAGAGCGCCGACGATGCCTTCAGACGCATAGCACAGGGCGCCGAGGATGCCCAGCACGCCATAGCTGTCGGTCAGATGCCGGTAGGTGTCGATCAGCGCCGCGGTCTCGGGCAGCGCCGGCACCTGCGAGAGCTGCGCGTCGTCGATGCCGAGGGCCCGCGTGAAGCGACGGAACAGCGCGGCGTGGGCACGCTGCGGGTCGCCTTCGCCGAGTTCTTCCCAGAGGTTTTCGCCGATCACGATGCGTGCGTCTTCTTGCGAGCATGCCGCGAGAGCGACGGCCAAAAAGCTCGGGAACTGATGGCAGAACTTGTACATCTGCGCGCCCAGCACGCGCACCTGATCCAGCGTCAGCGCGCCGGCGCGGCAGCGCTCGACGAATGGGTGCCGCCACAGCGCATGGCTCTCGGCGATCTGCCTGAATCGCGCGGCGGCGATGGGGGCCAGGTGGATGAGCTCGGACTGAAGCGATTTCATGTGGGTTGCCTCGGGGTGTGTGCGGATAGCTCAGGCGCGCGTGACCTTGATGGCCAGGTGCAGCGGGAGATCGAAGAGCGGGGCGAAGAACTCCGGGTTCGTGGCGAGCATGTCGCCGGTGACCGTCAGCTCGGTGACGCTGGGCATCGCGGCGAAGCCCGCCTGACGCAGCCCTTCGAAGTAGTCTTCGAAGGTCTTGTGGACCAACTGCACATCGAGTGCGCTGCCGTCGATCTTCCAGATGCGCCCGCCGAACACGCTGTTGCGGGCGCTGAAGTAGCCGGCCGAACCGATGTCGAAGTAGAACGGCCGCGCCGGCTCGCGCATGAACGCGAACGCCGGGTGCGGCACCGCGAACACGAAGCTGCCGCCCGGCCTGAGCATGCGATGCACGTTGGCCATCGTCTGGTGCATCTGCTCGACACGGAGGTAGTTGAACAGGAACACCGCGACGACGAGATCGACACTCGCGTCGCCGAGATTGGCCGTGACCGCATCGGCCGTTGCGTAACGAATCCCCAGCGGCTGCTCGCGTTCGCTCTGGCGGGCGAGGTCGATCATGCGCTCGGACACATCGAGCCCGACGACCTCCGCGCCACGCTGGCGCAGCATGCGGCTGCAGTAGCCCTCGCCGCAGCCGAGATCGAGCACGAGCTTGCCTGCGAGCGGCTCGCACAACGCCATCACCTGCGGGCGGGCGGTGTAGTCCGAGAGCGAGCTGGGCCGATGTCGCGACCAGTTGGCCGCCGTCTGGTCGTAGAGCGCGCGGGTATCGGTGGGCATGTTCATGGTCAGCTGTCCTGGTGGGCTGTCGAGTGGTCGGGGTGCACGTCGTGCGCGGTCAGAAATCTGGCCAGGAGCTGCTTCAGCGCGTCCAGCTCGAAGGGTTTGCCGAGGACCGCATCGGCCCCGACCTCGGCGGCCCGGCCGTAGTCGACGCCCAGCATGCTGGCGGTCCAGATGACGATGGGCAGATGGCCGCCATCGCGCTGCTGTGCGCGGATGACGCGGCAGGCGTCGAGCCCGTCCATGTCGGGCAGACGCATGTCCAGCATCGCCAGGTCGTAGCGCTTGCGCGCCGTGGCCGCGACGGCGGCAGCGCCGTTGTCGACGATGTCGACGCTGAGCCCCAGCGCGTTCAGATGCAGCTTGGCCACCAGTTGATTGACGGGGTCGTCCTCGCAGATCAGCAGGTGGCCGCTGAAGGTCTCCGGGGCACGGGCCGAGCGGGCCGGCGCCGGCTCGGTCGCCGAGCCCTTTTGCAGGCGCACGCTGAACCAGAACGTGCTGCCCTGGCCGATGTCGCTGCGCACGCCGACTTCGCCGCCCATCAGGCTTGCGAGCTTCTTGCAGATGGCGAGGCCGAGCCCGGTGCCTTTGTACCGTCGCGTCGTGGACGCATCGGCCTGGGTGAAGGGCTCGAACAAGGTCCGCTGTGCCGTCGCGGCGATCCCGATGCCGGTGTCCTGGACCTCGAACCGGACGGTCGCGTGCGTGTCCGTCTCGTCGAGCAGGCAGCTGCGTACGCTGACCCGGCCCGAGTGCGAGAACTTGATGGCGTTGCCGAGGTAGTTGACCAGCACCTGCCGGATGCGCGCCGGATCGCCCTTCAAATCATCGGGTGTCTCGGCGGCGATCTCGAGCGCGATCTCGAGGCCTTTTTCGCGGGCCTGGAACTCCATCAGTTCGATCACGTCGCCCACGGTTCGCCGCAGGCTGAAATCGATGGTCTCGAGCTCGAGCTTGCCCGCCTCGACCTTCGAAAAATCCAGGATGTCGTCGATGATGCCGAGCAGTGTCTTGCCGCTTTTCGCCGCGGTCGTCGCGCAGTGGCGCTGCTTCGTCGACAGCTCGTCGGCGAGCAGATAGTCGAGCATGCCCAGCACGCCGTTCAGCGGCGTCCTGATCTCATGGCTCATGACCGCCAGAAATTCGCTCTTGGTTCGGTTGGCCTGTTCGGCCACCTCGGTCGCCAGCATCGCGATCTTCAGGTTGTCCTTTTGCTCCCTCAGCCGGCGCGACAGCTCCTGCGCATCGGCCAGGGCCTTGTTCTTCGTCTGCAGCAGGAACAGCATGTCGACGGCCGGGTCGTGCACCGCGAAGTCGTTGAGCGTCAAACCGATCTGCTGCAGGTCGGTCATGCCCGTCACCCAGGGCGAGCCCAGAAAGAACAGGTGCCGGCCCTGGGCGACGATTTCGCCGCGCAAGCGCAACGGCCCGTCTCGATGGTGCAGCACGAACAATGAGGCGTGATGCTTCACCAGCGCGTCGAAGTCCATGCGCCGCATGGCCGGCCGCTGGACGACGAAGTGGTCGGCGAGCGCCGCGCCCTCGGTCAGCTTCGGGCACAGCCGGCTCAGCACCGCGCCGGTCTGGAGCACCCGCAGCTCATCGTCCAGGACCATGTGAAACGGGAACGCTGCAGCGAACGCTTGCGGGGACAGGTTCAGTACAGCGGCGCCCATCATTGTTCAGCCGACGCGGGCGCTCCAACGTAGTCGATGCGGAACACGTCGTGGTCGTCGAGCCCGCGATGCGCTGTCTGGCGGATCTCGATGTCTTGCGAGAAGCGCCGCCCCAGGCCCTTCAGCAGCCCGACCACCATCGGCGCCAGCCCGGTGCGCTCGCTGCGGTAGTGCAGCAGCAAGCCGTGCCCGTCGTCGATGCGCTCGACCTGGAACGACGGCGGCCGAAGCGCCGGGAACGTCAGGCCCACGTGGCTGTGCAGGTTGTCCAGGTTGAGCAGGAACTCTTCGAGGTTCGAGCCGAACATCGACAGCATCTGCCCGTAGCCTTCTTGCGCGGTGTAGAGCACCCAGTGCTCGCCGAAGGCCTCGAGGATTCGCGCCGCGTCCAGGTTCAGCACCTCGGTGGCGGCAACCACGAGCTTGAAGGTCATCTCGTCCGGGTAGCTGTCCATCGACACGAACATCTCCAGGCTGATGTCTGCGGTCTCCCGGATCTGCTGCCAGGCGGTGTCGCCGAACCCTCGCCGGACGAAGTCTTCGAGCGCCTGATTGACCAGACCGTACATGCCGTGTCTCCTGGAATCGTTGAGTGGATGGCCCTTGCCGGCCTATTCGGCCAGCCGGCCGACGAAGTCGGGCACGATCTGCAGCAGGCGCTCGAGGTCGGTGCCCTTGTGCAGAAAGTGATCGGCGCCCGACACGAACGCCTCGTCGCGCATCGCGTGCTCTGAATGCGCGGTCAGGATGATCGCCAGACAGCGCGTCTTGCTCTCCTTTGCACGAATCGCCTGCAGCACCTGGAAGCCGTTGAGCTCGGGCATCTCGATGTCGATCACCACGGCATCGGGCGAGGTCTCGTCGAACAGCTGCAGTGCCTCGGCCCCGTCGCGGGCCGTGGCGACGACCTCGGCACCGGCTTCGCGCAGCAGTGCGCCGATCAGCGCGGCCATCGCCGGCATGTCGTCGGCAACGAGAAACCGGGGCCGTGCGCGCTGTTTGTCCATGCGCAGATCGTGTCACTGTGCGCGCGCCGGGTTTGTGCGCAATTGCACCGGCCGCTGTAGGCAATTTGCCTACGCGGCGGCGCGCGCCGCTCAGTCGACGAGGCCGTTCTTCAGCGCGTAGCGGGCGATCTCCACGTGGCTGGTGAGGCCCGTCTTCTCTCGGATGCGGGCCAGGTAGGTGGCCACTGTCTTCTCGCTCAAGCCCAGATCGAAGCCGATCTCTTTGATCGCGCGGCCGAGGGCGATGCGCCGGAAGATGTCGAGCTCGCGCGCCGACAAATCATGGTGCGGCAAGGTGGGTTGGCGCGCCTGCAGCGTCTTCGCAATCGCGGCGGCAGTGTCGGCGTGCAGATACGTGCCGCCGTCGGCGATGCGCTGCACGGCTTGCAGCAGGTCGTCGACCGCATGGTGCTTGTGGATCAGGCCGTTGGCGCCGGCCTTCATGGTCTCGATGACGTATTCGATCTCGCTGCTGGCCGTCAACACCAGCACCGGCACGCTGGCGTTCACCTGGCGGATCTGCCTGAGCAAATCGAGGATGTTCGGGCCCGGCATCATCACGTCGAGCAGGATCAGATCCCACGGCCGCGACGGGAGCGCGGCCAGCGCGGCGTCGCCGTCGCCCACGCCGACGACCTGCACGCCATCGAACGCGTCGCGCAGCAACTGCTGGATGCCGTGGCGCGTCACGGCGTGGTCGTCAGCGATCAGAACGTGTTGCATGTCTGCTTTCTGAATCGGGTGGGCGGGGGATCGTGACGGTCGCGAGCGTGCCGCCGTCCGAGTGGCGTTGCACATAGAAGGTGCCGCCGATGGCTTCGGCACGCTCGATCATGCCGAGCAGCCCGAGCGAGGACACGCGGCCCATCATCTCGACCGGGATGCCGACGCCGTTGTCGCGCACCTGCATGACCCAGGCCGCCGGTTCGTCCGCCAGCGTGATGTGGAGCGACGACGCCTGGGCGTGGCGCGCGGCGTTCGTCAGCAGCTCCTGCAGGATGCGAAACAGCGTCGTCGCGGCGGCTCGATCCGGGGGCACCGAGGTGCCGGCTTCGACGACGGTGACGACCCCGCTGCGCTCTTCGAAGCGGCGTGCCTCGTCGCGGATCGCTGCCGGCAAGCCGAGCGCATCCAGCACGCTGGGGCGCAGTTCGACCGCGATGCGCTGCACCGAAGCGACGGTCTGATCGACCAGCGCTTCGGTCTCGCCGAGTTTGGCCAGCAGGCTGTCGGCCGCAGCGCCCGCCGTCAGCCTGCGGATCATCCAGCGAATGTCCATCTTCAGGCAGGTGAGCAGCTGCCCGAGGCCGTCGTGAACCTCGC
>Ga0307509_10003707_pt1 | contig 22864 bp, 37 predicted proteins | sample 10_EM_MG_FD_202245 | JGI IMG/M metagenome (GOLD analysis project Ga0307509, IMG submission 202245) | Populus trichocarpa ectomycorrhiza microbial communities from riparian zone in the Pacific Northwest, United States - 10_EM | ecosystem: Host-associated > Plants > Roots > Unclassified | place... | reverse complement strand
GCAACGGCGAGATCTGGCGCTGGGTTTCGCTGCGAGGCAAGACGCAGGAATGGTGCGCCGAGAAGTACGGCCTAGATCAGTCAACGATCTCCGAGATTGTCAAGGCTGTCCGCGATTCCATTCCGCCGATCGACCGCGCTGAACTGATTCAGGAATCCATCGAGCTGATCAAGTATGTCAAGGATCAGGCTGTGGCGATGGTCGAGATGTCTGGCGCGCCGGTGGCCGTGGGCAAGGATGGCAACATCCTGTACGACCCCGAGACGGGCGCGATCGTGCGTGACTACGCCGCGCGCGATCGTGCGCTCGCCACGGCGCTGAAGGCTGATGACACGCTGGCGAAGCGCCTCGGCTTGGATGCGGCCACGAAGACCGAGACCACCGCGACCGTGAAGTACTCGATCGAGGGCGTTGCCCCGGAGGATCTCGCGTGATCTCCGACCTCTTGGAGCGTGCGATACAGCGCGCGCTCAACCTGACTCAGGTTGAGATGACGCCCGAGGCCAGGGCTGAGTTGCTCCGGTTGCGGCTAGACCTCGAAGCGATTCGCGATTATCTGAACGGGGGCGTGCGGTGAGCGTGGCGCGCGTGATCTGTAAGTGGTGTGCGCGGGGTTTGGTTCCTCTGGCCGCTCATGGCGTGCTGGTCTGTCTTGCGTGTGACTACGCAGGCGAGCACGGTCCGCTGAACGTCTGAGCCGAAGCCGGAATTAAGCACGGGACCTAAGCATCTCACACTAGTTGACATGTTGTCAACTAAAGAATCTTCCTCGTTCTAGTTGACATCCTCGTGCGTGTCAACTAGGCTATGGGTATGAACAAGACGAGCGCACTCCCCAAGACTCAAGCCAAGGCTCTAGAAATCCTGGGTACGGTCGAGATGAGCGAAACGGACTACCGCTTTGCTGGTGGCAACCTCGCCGCGATCTACGCGCTCGCCAAGAAGGGCATCGTCACTCGGGAGAACCGGCTCACGGTCGACTCCCGTGTCCTGAACGGCCAGCAGTTCACCGAGACGTACTACCGGGCGGTGTGACGTGACAGCGGAGTTGATCCCCGGCGCGATGGTCCAGTATCGCCGGGTAGGTACTGCCCGACTCGTCAAGCCCATGGAAGGCATGAACGAGCGTGGCTGGTGGGAGTTGGAGTGGGTCAAGGCTCCCAAGGTATATCGCGACAAGAACGGCCAGGGTCACCATTGGTGGATCGACGTCAGGGACTTGATCGCCTGAAAATCTTGAGGAACCTCTGCCCACCTAGTTGACATTCTCGTGCGTGTCAACTAGGCTATGGGTATGACAAACGAGATGTTCACCGAAGGCCAGGCAGTTCGGATCACGCGGGGCACGGACCGGGGCGCAACCGGCACGATCCGACGAGTGGTCGAGGGCCAGATCACGCTCTACGTTGTGACTCCGGACGCGGGCCAGATCATGAACACCCAGTCTCCGATGGTCAAGGCGTCCAGCCTGAAGGCAATCTGAAAATCTGAGGAACGCGAGGCGCGGCCTTCGGGCCGCGTTCTCTGTCCGATCGACTAGTTGACAAGTGCATGATGGGTGTGGGATGCTTAGGTCCCGTGCTCTTTTCCGATCTCTCTCACTGGAGGAAAGATGATCAACCGGTTCACGAACAAGGCGCTCGCGGTCTTCGGAGCGCTGTGCATCGCTCTGGGGCTGACCCTCCTGGTTGCTCAGCCCGCGCAGGCTGTGGGTGTGTGTACGGCGGACGCCATCTGCTTCTACGACACTTCGGGATCGTGGTACCCGATGGTCGATCACGACGATGCTGACACGTCCCCCGGCGAGTGCCTGGCGCTGGGCGGCTACGGCGGCCAGACGTCCTACATCTGGAACCGGACCGATCACAACTACTACGTGTGGACGGGTGTCGGGTGCGCAGGCACGCGCGGCCTGATCTACGCCAACTCGTCCGGCGCGATGGCTTCGCCGTTCAACAACAGCCTCGACTCGTACAAGCGGATCGGATGATGAGTGAGCGCAAAGAAGATTCCACCCCGTCCGTCACCGAAGCCGCCAAAGCCGAAACCGCGACCGACCACGCAGACCCCGAAGACCGGACGTCGGCCGCTGTAGCGCCGTATTGGGCGCGGCCACACGGACGCGTACGTGGCGTACTGACCGGGCATCGGCCGTGACCCCGCTCATCATGCACATCGCGTTGGGGCTCGTGATCGGCGCGCTTGTCGGGACACTCGCGGAGTTCATCGGCACGTTCCGGCGCAGACCGTAACAATCTTGTTGGCCTAGTTGACATCCTGATGGGGTGTCAACTAGGCTATGGGTATGACAAAGATGAGTGAGGCCGCGTTGCGAGACGCGGAATGGGTTTTCAGCTTTGGCTCTGGAACGGAGTGGCTGGACGGAGACGGAAGCGGCTTTCGCCCGAACCGGCTCATGACGTTGAAGGATGCGCAGGTCTTGGTTCCGCATCCCACGAAGCCTGGAATGCTCATGGTGGGGGATCGGCCGTAGACTAGTCGGCATGGCGGGAAAGATCATCGAGCGCCGTTACCGTGCACGCGGTGCGGCGCTCGAACTGTTCAAGCGGCGTGAGCCGGAAGTGCTACTGGCTGGCGCGGCGGGTACGGGGAAGTCGCGTGGCATCCTTGAGCGCATCCACGCGCGCTGTCTGAGCACCGACAGTGTGCGCGTGCTCATGGTGCGCAAGACGCACGTCTCACTGACGAACACGGGGCTTGTCACCTTCCGTGAGCACGTACTGCCCGAGGCGCTTGAGACGGGGATCGTGACATGGTACGGCGGTAGCGGCTCAGAGCCAGCCGCCTTCCGCTACTCGAACGGCAGTACCGTGTCGGTCGGCGGCATGGATAAGCCCATGAAGATCATGTCCTCGGAGTATGACTGCGCCTATGTGCAGGAGGCTACCGAGCTATCCCTTAACGACTGGGAGATGCTCTCCTCTCGCTTGCGTAACGGGCGCATTCCGACACAGCAATTGCTCGCCGATTGCAACCCGCAACAGCCTTCGCATTGGCTGAAGAAACGATGCGATGACGGCAAGACGACAATGCTGTATTCGCGTCACGAGGACAACCCCGTCCTGTTCGATCCGGACGGCAGGCTCACGGCGCGCGGTAAGGCGTACATCGAGAAGTTGGACGCCCTTACGGGGGTGCGCAAAGAACGCCTGCGATACGGACGTTGGGCGGCTGCAGAAGGTCTCATCTACGAGGACTGGCGGCCGGACGTTCACCTCTCCGATCGGAAGGTGTTGCCGTACGAATGGCCGCGTATCTGGGGAGTCGACTTCGGCTATACGCACCCGTTCGTGTGGCAGATGTGGGCCATCGATCCGGACGGCCGGTTGTGGTTGGAGAAAGAGATCTACCGCAGCAAGACACTTGTTGAGGATCACGCAAAAGAGATCCTGAAGGTGGTCACCAAAGCGGACGGCGTGACGTGGAAGTATCCGAAGCCACGCAAGATCCTATGTGACCACGATGCCGAAGACAGGGCCACACTGGAGCGCCATCTAGGCATGGGCACGTCGCCCGCCCAGAAGACCGTGAGCGATGGATTGCAGGCCATGGCTACCCGGCTACGCGTGCAGGATGACGGCAAGCCACGGTTGTACGTGTGCCGCGATTCGCTGGTCTCTCGCGATGAGGCGATGGTGGAGGCTGGCAAGCCGATCGGCTTCGCGCAGGAGATCGAGGGCTACGTGTGGGAGATGACGGCGGATGGCAAGCCGAGCAAAGAAGTCCCTCACAAGGATGAGGACGACTCGATGGATACGGCGCGATACGTGGTCGCAGATCAGGATCTCGCAGGTCATGCACGCGTGCGCTGGATGTGACGCGAGTAGTTGACACGCTGAGTGTCGATGCCGTAGTGTAGTTGACATGACGGAGAGCGGAACGGACAACCAGGAACCGATTAAGTTTCGGCGTGTCAAGGCTGGCCATTACCTGGACAAGGCGACTGGATTCGAGATTGTTCGCGCGCACTACGGCGCTTCCAGGTTCTCGCGCTGTGACTGGTATGTGCAGCGTCCGACTGGTGAGGTTCTTCGCGTTGAGGCCACCTTCACGGAAGCCGAAATGTCCGCTCACAGGTTCATCGAAAAGCACGGGAGGGTCTGACATGAAGTGCGTGGCGAAGATCGGCGCGCCTTACCATATGTACGAATGCGGCGAGCCTTGCGAATACCTGACTCGGGAGAGCGCGCGTCCTGAGGGGGTCATTCTCGGCGGCTGGTATCACGTCGATCGGTCGCTGACAGTCGACCACCACGCCGTTCCGGAAAGCATGATCTACTGACGAAAGGTAAGGCGCATGGGAAAGCACAACGCGGAAAAGCCCCAGGGGCAATCACTTCTCGGGAAGATCACAAAGCGCATTCTGTCGGGTGACATTCCGCGTGATGCGGTGCGACCGACCACCAGGCAGGAGGCGCCGCCAAAGCCTTCCAGCATTCGCGGGGCGCACGGTCGGAGTCTCGGCAAGGGTGCGACACGTGGGCGCAATGGCGGCGCGGGAGGGGCGAATGAGTAGGGGCGCTGAACGGGACGCGCAGGGACGCACCGGCCAGAGGGGCAACGTGCCCCGTACAGGAACGGGACGCGCCGGTACCGGCGGCCGCATGCCTCGCACGAAAGACGTCAAGCAGACGGACAGCAAGGGCAACGTCATTCACTGGCTGACCAACAAGCTTTGGGGCAAGTAAGGTCGGTCCGACTCCACGGAAACGCCCGGTCATCGGTGATCGGGCGTTTCTGCTGTATGCTCGCGTTCATGACGAGCATTGCTGAGGCATGGGCCGGGGGGCGAGCGGCGCGCAGCACGCGGCCAGCACGCACACCCGTGCTCGTTGTAATCGCTCGGACTCTCGCCGCGCTCCTGCCCACCTGGGGTCGCACGCGCCGCGTAGTGCTTCAGGTGGGCGGCTTCGCGTTCCTCGACTTCACCGCGTATCAGTGGTCCCACCTTGCCGGGTACGCGGCCATCGGCATTTCCCTGCTGATCGTGGAGTGGCTCACCTCGGGTGGTGATGGCAAGTGATCCTCGATCTTCCGCCGAACGTGCGCACTTGGATCAACCTTCGCGCTCGCACACGCATCGTCGATCTGCACACGCGTGACTCCGACTCACCTCTGGGTCTGACGTTCGGCCAGGAGATGCAGGACGAGCTTGAGCGCAGGCTGAGCGCGGTTGAGAGTGCGTTCGAGGATGACGAGTGAAGAGCCTCATTGGCTCTATCGTCAGCGCCGCTCGTGCGCCGTCCGCCCGCCCGCCTGCCCCTCTGGCCGCTCGTTCCTCGGGTGGCTTCTCGGTGTTCGGCAACGGGCCTGCCGATGTGCGCCTCATGGAGACGTACGCTGAAGTCGGCACGGTGTTCGCCATCGTCAACCGTCTCGCGTCCGCCACGTCGGCCGTGGACTGGCACTTGTACCGCAAGGCCGCATCGGGCAACAAGGACGATCGTGTTGAGGTCTCCTCTCACGCCGCGCTCGATCTGATCAACCGGCCGAACAAGTTCATGACGCGCCAGGAGATGATCGAGACTGGACAGCAGCACATCGATCTGACCGGTGAGGGCGACCTCATGGTGTCCCTGATGGGCTCCCTGCCGATCGAGTTGTGGCCCATACGTCCCGATCGTGTGCAGCCGGTACCGGATCCGTGGGAGTTCATCGCCGGGTACATCTACACCGCGCCGGGCGGGGAGCGCGTCCCGCTGGAGACGAACGAGGTCATCCAACTGCGGATGCCGAATCCCCTCGATCCGTACTGCGGCCTAGGTCCGATTCAGTCCATTCTTACGGATATCGACTCTTCGCGCTATTCGGCCGAATGGAACAAAAACTTCTTTCTGAATTCCGCCGAACCGGGCGGGATCGTGCAGGTTGATAAGCGTCTCGACGATGACGAGTTCCGCGAGATGCGCGATCGATGGGCGGAGCAGCACAAGGGTGTGGCGAAAGCACATCGTGTTGCCATCCTTGAGCAGGGTGCGCAGTGGATGGATCGCAAGGTTACGCAGCGTGACATGGAATTCACTTCGCTGAGTAACCTTTCCCGAGACAAGATCCTTGAAGCGTTCGGCTTCCCCAAGTCGATGCTCGGAATTGTCGAGGATGTCAACCGTGCGAACGCGGAAGCGTCCGAATACCTGTTCGATAAATGGCTGATCGTTCCGCGTCTTGAGCGGTGGAAGCGCGCATTCAACACTGACCTACTGCCGATGTATGCGGGAGGGGATCAGCTCGAATTCGATTACGACTGCCCCATTCCCGAGAACTCGGATCAGGAGAATGCGGCGCTCACCGCGAAGTGGAACGCGGTTGCCGCCGCCGTCCCTCTCGGCTTCGATGCCGCCGCGTTGCTTGAAGCGCTTGGGCTTCCCGCCGTTCCGTTCTCCGCGCCCGCGCCGCCTCCTGCGCCCGTCATCAATCCACCCGCGCCGCCCGCCCAGCTTCCCCCCAACGCGTACGCATGGGGCGCGCCCACGGTCACAGAGAATCTGATCGAATGGGCTCGTGAGATCGACAATGCGATGAAGTGGGAAGCGGTCGAGCATGAGGACGATTCGACGTGCGACCCATGCAAGGCCAATGACGGTAAGCTGTATCGCAACCGCGAGGACGCGTATGCTGACTACCCGGACGGCGAGCACTTCAAGAATTGCGTAGGCGAAGAGTACGGCAATCACTGCCGTGGCTACGTCCGGAAGCGGAAGGCAAACCGATGAACAAGCGGCATCGCGAGATCCTCGCTTCCCTCGCCCCGGCCATCGACATCGCCATGACGCGTGAGGCGCGGCCAGGCAATGCGCGCACCCCCGTTGTCAACGCCTTGTCTGCCGACACAACCGAGATCATGATCTACGGTGATATCGGCGGATCGATGTGGGACGGCGGCGGAGTGTCAGCCGTCGACATGGCCGAGATCCTGCGCAACGTCATGACTCCGAACATCCTCGTGCGCATCAACTCGCGCGGCGGGGACGCATTCGACGGCGTTGCCATCCACTCACTTCTGGCCAACCACTCTGCCACCGTGACCACTCAGGTTGACGGTGTGGCGGCGAGCGCGGCCAGCGTCATCATGATGGCTGGCGATCGCATCAACGTGGCCCGCAACGCGCTCGTGATGATTCACGACGCAATGACTGCGACCTACGGAAACGGCGCGACCCATGCGCGGGCAACCGAATTGCTCGACAAGGTGAGCGGCAACATCGCGGACATGTACTCCGTGCGCGCGGGCGGAACGGTTGAGGAATGGCGCAACCTGATGACCGTGAACGGTGAGGACGGTTCGTGGTTCACAGGGCAGGAAGCGGTTGCGTCCGGCCTCGCCGATGCGGTCACGAACGACACGGCCGACCCCAGCGTCACCGACGAGGCGCGCGCGATGCTCGCACGATTCAAGGGCGCGCCTCAGATGAGCGTGCCGGAAATCGAGGAACCGGACGTGAACGATATCGTGGAGGCTCTCGAATCGATCGAGCCTGTCACGGTGCCTGACAATTCAGTCGCGAATCAGGGGTTTGCCCTTCTGGCCGCGTTCACCTTCGGAAGCTGAGGAGCTTCTTTTAATGGCAGTCGAAACGGCAGTGCCTCAGACCTCCGAGGAGATGTCTGAGTTCCTCATGGATGACAAGCGCCGTAAGGCGATCTTCTCGTCCGAGGCGGATCCGGCCAAGCTGGTCGAGTTCATGAACAAGTACGCGGCCCTGACGAACAAGGCCGACCCCAACATCCAAGTCCAGATGAACGAGCAGATCGACAAGCGTCTTGCCGACTTCGCTCGCGAACACCTGGTGAACCTGAAGCGCCCCGACAGTCGTCCGGCCACGGCTGCCGACGTGAAGGCGTCGCGTCAGACTGGTTCCAAGTACAACCGCAAGGCGCAGGGCGCGGCCCTGGACGGCAAGTTTGAGAACATCGTCCAGTTCCTGGACACGATCTCCGACAAGCCCGACGTCGGCAACGGTGAGCTGATGGCGAACCGGCGACTCGTGCAGAACGCCATGTCTTCCACCGACCCCGGTTCGGGCGGCTTCCTCATTCCCGAGGAATTCCGCGCCGAACTGTTGCGTGTGGCGCTGGAGACGGCCGTCGTTCGCCCGCGTGCCCGCGTGATCCCGATGGCGTCGCTGCGTGCGGCCATCCCGACCGTGGACGCCACGAGCAACGTCTCGTCCGTCATGGGCGGTGTGGTCGGCTACTGGACTGAGGAAGCGGCTGCGCTGACTCAGAGCCAGCCGTCGTTCTCGCGGATCGTCCTCGAGGCCAAAAAGCTGACCGCGTACACCGAGGTTCCGAGCGAACTTCGCCAGGACAGCGCCATCAGCGTCGACGCGTTCGTCAACGAGGCGTTCCCTCTGGCCATCGCGTACTACGAGGACAGCGCGTTCCTCGCGGGTACTGGCGCAGGCGAGCCTCTCGGCGTGTTCAGCAACAACAACAACGCCCTGGTGACGCAGGCGAAGGAGTCCGGCCAGCTGACCCTCACGATCCTGTGGGAGAACCTGGTCAAGATGTACTCGCGGATGCTGCCCTCCTCGCTCGCAAGCGCGGTGTGGGTCGTCTCCCCGGACACCTTCCCTGAGCTGGCCACGATGGCGCTGAGCGTCGGTACCGGCGGTAGCGCGGTGTGGCTGAACAACGGCGTGGAAGGTCCGCCTGCGACCATCCTGGGCCGTCCGGTCATCATCTCCGAGAAGGTCAACTCCCTGTCGACTTCGGCCACCACGGGCGGGGACGTCAACTTCGTCGACTTCTCGCAGTACCTCATCGGTGACCGCATGGCGATGTCCGCGATGGCGTCGACCGAGTACAAGTTCGGCAACGATCTGATCGCCTACCGCGTGATCGAGCGCGTTGACGGCCAGCCGTGGATGAAATCGGCCATCACGCCGAAGAACTCCGGCCCGACGCTCTCCCCGTACGTGTCACTCGGTACTCGCTGAGCGGCGCTGATTCACCTCTGGCCGCGTGATTCGAGTCTCGCCCCCGAATCACGCGGCCAGAGGGTACACATTCCCTATCCGGCATTGACACCCCGGAGCCCCTACCAAAGGAGCAAGAGTCAGCATGGAAGCACTAGGACGGCGTTTCAACGTTCTCCCCGTGGCGGACGACGTGTACGTCCGCATGTCGGACTGCACGGGAATCACCTTCGTCGGCGTGAACACGGCTGGCGACACCTGGACTCTGACCGAGGCCAAGGACGCGGCCGGTACCGGCGCTCAGGTCCTCACCACCATCACGCGGTTCTTCACTTCGGCCACGGTCGGCGCGGCGTGGGTACTCGGCACTCAGGCTGCGGCCAGCACGGTCGTCACATCCGCTTCGCAGGATGTGGTCGTGATCGACGTGGACGGCGCTGAGCTGAGCGACACGTACGATTTCATCAAGGTCGCATCCACCTCTACGGGCACCGTGTTCGCGATCCAGCACGATCTGGAGTCGCAGCGCAAGCCCGCCAACCTCCCGGCGCTTGTCTGATGTGCGGCGCAGTTGGCAAGGTTCGCGCGGTCAACACGGCTGCGCCGAATTTCACAACGAACGCTGAATATCCGATTCTGGGTCTTCACTTCAACGCGAGTGGTGGCGACGTCTGGGCGTTCGTGGTCGATGACAATGGAGACATTGTGACCACGAATGGCGACATTGCCGGAAACCAGTTCGCCACGGTCGAATTGTATGCAGGAACAAAGGTGATCTGACGTGAGCACACTCATCTCCGGTATCTCGCAGCGTCAGCTCTTGCTGGGGCAGCAAGTCACGAAGAGCATCACTGCGGCCAACGGCATCATCACCTTGTTCAACATCACGGGCGGTCGCGCGGTCATCACTTCGCTGGTCGGCAGGGTCACGACCCTCATCGGCGCGACTACTTCGAACCTGAAGCTCACGTACAACCCGACTGCGGCGGGTACGTCCTTTGATCTCTGCACCGCAACGGCGGTCGAAACTGACGCGGTGGAACAGGCATATTACCTGACTGGCGCAGTCGGTTCGGTTGCAGCACTTCAGGTGGCTGGCGCGGTCGGGCAGGCAAACCCCGTGTTCTCCACGCCGTACACGTTTCAGGCTGGCACCATCGAGGCGAACTTTTCGGCCGATCCGGTCGGCGGAGTCATCTCTTGGGCGCTGACCTGGGTGCCGCTGGACACTGGCGCTTCGGTTGCGGCGGCATAACATGCCGAAGATCAGCTCATCCGGAGTGACCAACGCGGCCGAAGAGACCACGTTCACGGTGAACGTGGTCGAGGACATCGCGGCTGAGGCGGCGGAGGTGACCTCATCTCCTGGTATCAGCTCCACGACATCGCCCGCGAAGCTCGCGAGTTCGAGCGGCAAGAGCGCGAACAAGAGCCGGTAGCTTGCCCGAACGACGGCGAGCCGCTGGAGCGTGACCCTGACGGCCAGCTACGTTGCAGGTTTGATGGGTGGATATACCGGGGGTAGTATCCGGAGTACGACGCCGGGGCGATAGCGGATAACAGACCTCGACCGCAATCGGGAGTAACCTGCAAACCCCGGTGTCGCATAATTGAATATCAGCTCTACCGGGGGACGAGTCCCCTAGGACAGAATGCGAGTCAACGGTGAGCGTGTGGTACACAACGCGTGAGGACGTCATGTCCGCACCCGACATCAAGGCTGCGGCGTACGCGTCAAGCCGCATCGACAGCGAGATTGAGCAAGCGTCTCGCGCGGTCGACAAGTTGTGTCACCGTACGTTCTATCCGTTCACCGGTACTCGGTACTTCGATTACCCGAACGATCAGACTGCACGCTCCGGTCGTTTGTGGCTGGACGAGAACGAGATCATCTCGGTTTCTTCGTTCGTGTCGGGCGGTGTGACCGTTCCCGCATCCGACTACTTCCTTGAGCCCGTCAACTCCGGTCCGCCATTCCGTTCCATCAACATCGATCAAAGCAGCACAAGCGCGCTCTCGATGGGAACGAACGGCACGGAGCAACGCTCGCAGGCCATCACGGGTGTGTTCGGCTACGACTCGGTGGAAGATTCGGTCGGAACCCTACTGGCCGCTGTATCCACTACTACCGCCAGCACCATCACGGTCACCGTGCCGACTGCGTACCCGATCGGTGTCGGCGCACTGCTGCGCATCGACACGGAGCGTATGCAAGTCACCGAAAAGACGTTCGTCAGTAGCACACAGTCAGGCACGCTGACTGCGAACATGAACGCCCAGAGCCTCGCGGTCACGGATGGTACACAGTTCGCCATCGGCGAAGAGCTACTGATCGAGGCGGAGCGGCTTCAGGTACTCGCCATCACCGGTAACACCCTGCTAGTCCAGCGTGCGGCGGGGGGGTCCTCTCTGGCCGCTCACACTGCTGCGCTCGTCTACTGGCCGCGTCAGCTCACCGTGACGCGTGGAGTAGCTGGCACTACGGCGGCAACACATCTGATCTCCGCACCCATCGCCCGGCATGTCGTGCCTGGCCCCATCCGTGAGTTGACCCTGGCGTACGCGCTGGACGGCTTCTTTCAAATCGGTAGCGGCATGGCACGCACTGTCGGCTCTGGTGAGAGCGAGCGTCAGTTCTCGGCGCAGGGCATTCGCGCGCTTGAGGATCGGGTGTACGGCGGATATGGCCGGAAGATCCGGCGGTACGCCGTATGAATATCGAGGTCAGCACTCACGGCCCGTTCTTCGATGGTCGTGCGGACAAGGCTGCACGGGACGCATCGAATGACGTGGCGCGCGTCGTGTCGGTGCTCGGTGCGGCGGAAGTACGCGCTATCGAGAACGTCACCTTTAAGACGCAGACTCCGTTTTACCGCGTGCATGTCATATCAAAGAAGGATCCGCCCGGATGGAAGATCACAGATCAGGGCATCATCTACGGGCCGTGGCTTGAGGGCACCGGTTCGCGTAACCGGACCACGCGCTTCAAGGGGTATCGGATCTTCCGCACAGTGACGCAACGCTTGAATGCGCGTGCTGCGATCATCGGTGACGGCGTGGTCGCACGGTTCATGGGACGGATGAACTGATGGCCATCGACTCTGCGGCATTGTTCAACGCGCTCACGTCCTTTGCTGCGTCAAGCGGGCAATTCGATTCGGTCACCGGTCACGAACCGAAAGCGGCTCCTGCGCCTACCGGAGTCTCGTGCTCGGTGTGGGTATCGGACCTTCGTCCGATACAGTCGAGCGGCTTGGCGTCCGTCTCGATGCGCATTGAATTCACGATGCGCGTTTACACGAGTATGTTGCAAGAGCCTCAGGACGGCATTGATCCGCGTGTTCTCGGTGCGACCGATGCGATCTTCTCGGCGCTCGCCGGTAACTTTGATATCGACGTGAATGGCGTACGATACATCGATGTGTTCGGCAGTGATGGTGAGCAACTGCGTGCGGTTGCAGGTTTCGCCGATCAAGACGGCAAGAAGTTTCGAGTAATGGAAGTGTTTGTTCCCGTAGTTCTCAATGACGTTTACTCCGAGGTGGCCTGATGGCAAAGCAAGGCGGCATGGGAGACCTGTACGTCGTTGACGGGGATGACATCTCCGGTGACATCGGGTCTCTTGGCAACGTGCACGGTGGCCCTACTCCGAGCATCGTCACCGACATCACGCAGTCGGCAGAGTCGCGGATCGGATTGCTGCGCGACGGCGGGCTGAGCGCGGTTGTGTGGTTCGATCCGGCCGTAGCCCACCCCGTGCTGCGTGCCCTGCCGTACACCAGCGTACGCGCCAGCTACGGCATCGGACGGGCCATTGGCAACCCGATGGCGTCGTGCATCGCAAAGCAGATCAACTATGACGGGACGCGCGGCGCGGACGGTTCCTTCACGCTCGCGGTGGACTGGCAGGCCTCGGACGGCACAGGCCTCGAATGGGGCGAGCAGCTGACGGCGGGCAAGCGCACGGACACGGTAGCCACGAACGGAACCGCACTGAACGGCGTTGTCACGAGCACGCTGTTCGGGGCGAGCGCATACCTGCACGTCTACAGCGTCGCGGGCACGTCTGTCACCGTGTCGATCGAAGACAGCGCGGACAACATCTCGTTCGCCCCGATCACCGGTCTCGCGTTCACGGCCGTGCTGGCGGGCAACAAGTCCGGTCAGTATCTCACCACGGGCACGACGGCAACCATCCGTCGATACGTGCGTGCAGTCACCACGGGGACGTTCTCAAGCGCGGTGTTCACCGTGAACCTCGTGCGCTACCTGACGGCGCAACCGTGATGCGCGAACTATTCCGCGTTCCGACGAAGGCGCCCGTCACGGCATTCAAGACGTACGCGCTTTCCCTGCCGAAGCAGACTCACTATCGCAAGGCCACGTGCCAAGAGGTGGAATGCGAGGCGTACGCGAACGGCTGGATAACGAAGATCGACGTCACGACTGATCTCGGCCAGAGGCAGGCCCGCTACATTCACGACCGAAGCGGCCGCACATTCACTGTGACGGGTACGGGCACCGACGCTCCCATTCGGGAGTTCACGTTTCCGAGCGGCCAGCAGTGCTTCACCGATCATCAGGTGCCGCTGGAACGTGATCCGCTGTTCATCGTGCGTGATGGTGACTGGCGTGGTAATCCGACCGGTCGGCGCATGCAGCACAGGAACGCGCAGGACTGGATCGACGACTTCGGCGAACATCAGCAGAACATCGCTGACGCGAAAGGGAAAGGCTAGACATGGCCAAACAAGGCGGTATGGGATTCGCGGTAGCCGTGGACGATTCGTCCGGCACTCCGCGCACCATCAGCAACGACATCACCAACCTTGCATACTCCACGCCGCGTGGCGTGCAGGACGTGACCGGTGTGGACAAGAGCGCCATGGAGCGGTTGCTTCTGCTGGCCGACATGTCCGTGACGCTGAACGGCGTGCACAACAACGCCAGCAACCTGTCTCACGCGGTGTTCCGCACCGTCCCGAGTACGAGCGTAAACCGGACCACCACCCTGACGATCTCGTCCCAGGTGCTGGCCGGGGAGTTGCTCTACTCGGACTACGCGACCACACGCGGCCAGGATGCATCCCTCACGTGGACGGCTCCCGGCGTCCTTGCGGATGGTACCGTCCCGACCTGGGGACCGTAGCCTAGAAGTCTTGCGATTTCCGCGTACGTAATGCAACAGCAAGGCAAGGGGCGAGGGATGGGCTACAAGCGCAAAGCGAAAGTGTACGTCCTGCAATTTGACAACGAGGAATATGAGGGGCTTGAGATCCGCGCGAAAGGCGCGAGTGTCGAGCAACTCATGTCCCTCATGAGCCTCGCGCGGTTCGGTAGTGCTGGCGCAAAATTCGGCCAGGGAGACATCAGGGAGATCGATGGTCTCTTTGAACTGTTCGCGTCGAAGCTGACCGAATGGAATCTTGAGGATGAGGACGGCTCGCCCGTTGAGTTGTCTCTGGCCGGACTCAAGAGTCAGGACATGGATTTCGCGCTAGACGTTGTGTTGGCGTGGGTCGGCGCAGTACTGGGGACGCCCGACCCTTTAGAGAAGGGCTCGCCCGATGGCGAGCAATTCCAGGAGGAATCGATTCCGATGGAAACCCTGTTCTCAAGCCTGTAGAGCTGAGCAATGCAGAGACGATAGTGAACCTGTTGGAGCGATTCGGCGGGTACACCTATTCGTCACTGATGAAAGAAAATGCCGAATTCCTTCGGCTGGTCAAGATGGTGGATGAGGAACGGGAGGTGATGGGCAATGGCGAATGAAGTAGTCATCAAGGTTACCTCCCGTAACGAAGTCAACAAGGGATTCCAGGCCGCGCGCGCAGACATCACGAAGTTCGGGGACGAGTCTGCCACCGTCTATCAGCAGAAATTCTCCGAACGAATGAACGACCTCGGGCGGAACCTGACTACGCCGCTACAGAAGAGCGGCAAAGAGATCGGCATTCGTCTGGGTAACTCGTCTGCTGGTGAGATCACGCGTCAGATCTCCGATCACCTCACCGAGCATCTCCCCGAGGTGATCTCGCGCGGCTTCACCAGTGGCGGCGGCATCGCGTTGTATCGCACAGCTGGCGAGACCATCGGTGAAGAGTTCGGCCAGAGTGCGGGGGACCGCGCAGGCGAAACCATGAGCGAACACATTACCGACAAGATCACACGTCGCATCAAGACGAGTATCCGCACAGTCGGTGACGAATCCAGCGGAGATTCCGCGCACGCGGGCGAGCGCATCGGTGACGACATCTCCAAGACCATCCACATGAGGATCAAGGAAAAGATCAAGACCTCCGTGGACGTTGACACGGACGGCTCGATTCGAGGTAAGGCAGAGCGCGCGGGGGAATTCATCGGCGACAAGATTGGTGACGGGGTAGGCGGTAGCCTCGGTTCATTCTTCTCGGGTGACCTGATCAGCCTTCTCGTCAAGGCCATCGCCGGGGGTGCGCTCGTAGCTGCACTCGCGCCCGTCATCGGTGCAGCCATCACCAGCGCCGTTCTGTTGGGGCTCGGCGGTGGTGTCCTGGCCGCTGGAGTCGTCGCGGCATTCAAGGATCCGCGCATCGCTGCGGCGGGTACTGAACTGAAGGATAACGTCAGCAAGCTTTTCGCCGAATTCGGTAAACCGTTCAGGGTCCCCCTGGCCGAGACACTCGAAAAGCTGAACACGTTCGTCATCAGCCTGACTCCCAACTTCAAGCATCTCGCAGACGTGTTCGCTCCGATCCTCGGTGACCTCGGAACGGGATTCGTCTCGCTACTTCAGAACGCCATGCCTGGCATCCTAAAAGCGGTAGAGGCTTCCGCGCCTCTGTTCGAAACTCTCGCCAAGCATATGCCCGCTATCGGCGATGCTATCGGGAAGTTCTTTGGGATCCTGAGTAGGCACGGCGGAGACGCTAATCAATTCTTCGGCGATCTGTTGAGTCTAGTTGAAAAGCTGATTCCATTCATTGCTCAGCTGATCGACGTCCTCACAAGCGCCTACAGCAAGGTGCACAACTTCGTAAAGAATAGCATCAAACTATTCGGCGATCTTCGTGATGCGGTCAAGACCGGTGTGGATGTCATGAAGGCTGGATTCCTCAGCCTATTCCTCGTGGCTGTCGATATCTTCGGCAAGATCCTTATCGCCGCGTCCTATGCCCTTTCATGGATTCCGGGCATCGGTCCGAAACTTCGTGCCGCTCAGGAGAAATTCAATAGCTTCCGGAATGGCGTCAACAACGAGCTGAAGAAAATCACGGACCGACACGTCAAGGTTACGATCACAACGTATGGTCTTGCCGCTGCACAAGCCGCCGTCGCCGTAGCCCAGACCTTGAAGGGCATGGGCTACGCGCACGGCGGTATCAAGGGTGCGGCTAGCGGCATGGTCGCAGGCGGCTTGACGTGGGTGGGTGAGCAGGGACCTGAGCTTGTATCTCTGCCGACCGGGAGCACAGTGCATAGCAACGGTGATTCCAAGCGCATGTCCTCGGACATGGGCAGTGGAGGCGGCGGAACGTGGCTACTGCGTGCCGCGCCTGGCGCGTCCCGTGACCTGATGTCGGTCATCATTGAGGGGTTGCGCTACGAGGTAGATCGCAACGGGCAGGGAAGCGTACAGCGCTTCCTCGGATCACCAGGGGTAACGGCATGACACTGCTGGGTTTCCCGACAAGCAACCCCCTGCCGATCCGTGGCGAGATGTTCATCAACGGCGCATGGGTGAACGTCACATCGGACGTGCGGCTAGACGCAGAAGTGGTGATATCGGCCAGAGGACGGGCCAACGAGCAGGGACGGCCGTCCCCCTGTACGTGCGACTTCACGCTGAACGATCGAACGGGGAAGTATAACAACCGTAATCCGCTCAGCCCGTACTACGGATTGCTGCCCCCGTACATTCCCATTCGATTCAGTGTTACCGAGGATCGCAGCTTCGCCATTTTCGATGAGTCTGATGGCTGTGAGATCAAGACCACCGATAAGGCAGTGCTCGACATCACGGATGAGATTGACATCCGCGTCGAGTTCGAACTAGCCCGGTCCCTTGACGGGGTTGACGGGCATTGCCTGGCCGCTAAACGTGCAAGCGGCGGGCAGGCCTCGTGGCTATTCATCGTCAAGAAGGATGGAAGTCTTCAGTTCATCCGCTCTGTTGATGGGTCGGCGTTTCTTGGGGTCACCAGCACGGTTGTCCTGCCGCAGATCTTCGGGCCGCAAGCGGTGCGCGTTACGTGGGACGGTAACGACGGCGCGGGTAACCGCGTTACGAAGTTCTACACTTCCGATACGGTTACCGGAACGTGGACTCAATTGGGCTCTACGGTCACGTCCGTGGGCACGTCGTCTATCTTCTCGAGCACTGCCCCTCTCGAGCTTGGCAGGCACAACAACGGTGACAATCTCGGGATCTCCGAGATTACCGGAATGCGCGGGCGCATCTACGGATTCGAGCTGTATCAGGGAATCGCCTCACCGACGCTCGTAGCCAAGGCTGACATCTACAATCAGGCTCGCGGTACTACGTCGTTCAGCGATGGTCTGGGCACACCGAACACGTGGACTGTTGAGGGTACGTGCGAGATCACGCCCGACAACCGGCGCTTCAGTGGCGAGCTAGCCGCTTCCCCCATTGAGTGGGATGTGAGCGGCAACGACATCATGGACCGCGTGCAGGCGGCGGACGTCACGCGGCGCTTGGGCAAGGGCTCTACGCCCGTTGTCTCGCCGCTCACCGACTTCTTTACGTCGATCAGCAATACGGGCTTGTGGCCATGCGAGGACGGCACCGCCGCAACCACCATGGAAAACAAGCACACGAACGGTGTGCGCGGTCAGTTCGTGGATGTGCAGTTCGGCACGCCCTCCGACCTTCCCGCAACAGCCGGTAGCGTCACAGTCAACAGTACAAGCACGATCATCAAGCTGACGCCGGACACGTCCGTTGCCAACACCGGTTTCGCGTATGCGAACTGGACAATGAAAATGCCTAGCGTTCCTGGCTCAAGCGTGTCAATGTTCAACTTGAACTTGACGGGCGGAACGATACAGCGAATCAATTTCTCGGTTACCGCGACCACGTATGACATTGCGGCATACGATAACAACGGCACGCTGATCACCAGTTCGGCCAGCACGCACACCGGTAACGGAAGTGCACCGACTGATTGGAATTTCTTCCGAATTCAGCTCACACAGTCGGGCGGAAACGTTGACCTCGATTTGGGTTGGTATAGCCCTGGCAACAGTGTTTTGATCGGCATCACGACCCTGACGTTCGCGGGCACTGCTGGCCGATTCAGGGCGTGGAATGCGACGGGCGCGACCAACAACATCGGCACGCAGTACACGCATTTCGTAACCGGACAGATCTTCCTCGACAACGGCACGACCGATTACCTTCAGGCTGCGAATGCGTTTGCTGGCGAGACCACCGCTGCACGCTGGTTGCGTATCGGACTCAACAACGGCATTGACACACGTGTTGTCGGCACGGACGACAGTAGTGAATCCATGGGCTCGCAACCACGGGCTACGCCGCTGGACATCCTCATGGAATGCATCGATACAGAACAGGGGCAGTACTACCCGGATCGTGATACCGGCGCTCTGGTGATGCGCACCTACCGGTCACTGATCAACCAGACCGGACCATCGATCGACTACTCACTGAACGAGCTAGGCCCTACCGTCCCGCGCCCGGTGCCCGATGACGGGCTACTGCGCAACACGGTGACCGCCAACCGGGCGGACGGCTCGACAGGCTTCCATCAGCACACGGACGGCCCGAAAGGCTCCGACAGCGCGGGCGTCATCCCGGCCAGCATCAACCGCAACCCGTACCTCAACGCCCGTCTGGACGATCTGGCGGGGTGGGATGCATTCCTGGGGACGTGGGACGAGGAACGCTGGACGTCGGTCATGGTGGAGCTGGCGCGCACGAACTACGCGGGAACTACGGCGAAGGTGCGCAAGGGTCATATCCTGGCCGCGCTCGACATCGGGCATTACTTCCTGATCGTCAACCCTCCGTCTCATCTGCCGACTGACGATATTCGTCTGATGATGCAAGGTCTTCAGTCGGAAGTGCTGGGCAATCGCACGTGGCGGATCACATGGAACACGTCACCGTATGGGCCGTACGTCGTGGCTCTGTTCGATACTGGCCGATACGATTCGGGCTCGACCACCACGAACACGAGTTACGACGATAATGACACATCCATCGTGTTCTCGACCACGAACATCGGTGACATCTGGTCAACGACGTCGGAGCCCTACGAAGTCGTCATCTCTGGTGAGACCATCCAAGTCGACAGCATGGGTGCGTCCAGCGGAACGGGACCATACACGCAAACAGCTACGGTCACGCGTGGCATCGGCGGCTTCTCCAAAGCGCTGCCTTCCGGTAGTACGATCACATTGACTGAGGCGCAAGCCGGAAGGTACGGATTGTAATGGCATACACGAGCGTTGCCACGGGGGATCGTATCCTCGCGTCCACTGTCAACGACATCATCAAATACGGGCTAAACCGCGCGCTCGTTAGGCTTGTACAGACTGCGGCCCAGTCAATCCCGGATGCCACCTTGACGGCGTTGACATTCACGGGTGCCGAAGACATTGATGTCTATGGCTTCCATGATCCGACCACCAACTCATCTCGGATCACACCGAACATCCCCGGTACGTATCTGTTCTTCGGCTCGTACTTCACGGCGGTGCCGACAACCCCCGTCAATATAGACTGTTCGATTCGAAAGAATGCCGCCACGGTAACCGCAACAGGAAACAGGGATGTCCTAGGCGCACTAGCCTCTTCGCAGTATGCACAGGGCATTTTTGATATGAACGGCTCAACAGACTACGCCGAACTAATCGGGTTTCAGGACTCATCGGGTGCGGTCAATACAAACGTATCGCTCCGATTTAGTTCGCATTTTTCCTGCGTCGCACTAGGATACTCGCTGTGATCAAGGGAGCAGACAATGGCTGAGCAATTGATCCCGTTCGTCAACGGGATCCAGTACACCGGATCGAACGGCGCGGCAATCGTTGCCGAAATGCCCTCACAGTTGGTGACTGATTACAACATCTACATCATCTCTGAATCGAGTGGAACGCTTTTGCTCGGATTTGACGATGCTGGCCCGAATTCGCATTCCTTCGACACGGGCGACTGGGTCAAGTGGGGTGGACTTGGCGGAGGTCCGATCGGATGGTATACGGATGAACAGATGAACGCGGTGTACATCAAGCGTTCGGATCTACCGTAATGCTGGCCAAATATACGGTGGTTGCGGACATCTGGACGGACCTGCCAGAGGCTAAGCCTCGCGCGCGTGCCCGCGTGAAGAACAATCGGCCCGATGCTGAGCTGACCGTTGAGGACGATGGCACGCTCACGTACGACCAATCCGCCGTCGATATCGACACATACCAAAGCGCGAAGTACAAGGACGTGCGCGAGGAGATCCGCCTCTCCACACCCATCAACGCGTTCGCGGATCAGGATGCCGTCAAGGCGCACGGTAACGCGCCCATCGTTACACCCATTCACAAGGACAACTCTTCCGGCAAGCCGACGGTAAAGGTCGGCAAGGACAAGTAGCTCAACCGTTCTGTTCCTAACCTTCCCATAGGAAAGCGGGTGAGAAAGCGTGAGCGTTTCCACCCCGCCCACCTATCTCTACATCCTCAGTGACGCGCTAGGCGTAGTCGCAGCGAACACGTTCCTCTCTTTGTTCAACCCGGCCAACAGCGGGAAGAGCATCACCGTTACGCAAGTGGACGTCGCGATCTACGGTGTCGGCGTGACCATCGCCCAGAACAGCCTGTTGCGTAAACGGATCACAGCGGCCAGCAGTGGAACACTCATCGCGGCGAGCACCGTTGCGCGTTTCAGGACTAGCCACGCCGATCCGGTTTTTGAGGTACGCATCAACAATCCCACGGTCACCACATCCGCACTCGCACATGGCGCGCACGCTCCCGTCGTTTCCACCAAAGAGGGGCTGAACGCGGCTTCCTATAGCGTGGTCCCGAATCCGCTCATGGTTTACCGACCGGGGGAAGGCGTGGCATTCTCCACGGCACTCGGGAACATCAATCAGACCTGGACGATTTCCATCGTGTGGCAGGAGAAATAACCATGGCGAACATGACGAACGCGAACGCGGGAATCCTGATCACCATTCCCGCCAACTCCACGTGGCGCGGATCGGTCGGCATCTCTGCCACGTTGACTGTGGCCATCGGGGGCAGCGCGGCAACCCAGTATCCGAGTGTCACCGTATCCGGCTCAGGAGGCACGTGGCGCACGGGGGACACGGTAGTGGGTTTGGCCCTGGCCACGCCAGCTGTAGCCGTGACAGCGCTCGCAGGGCTCGCCGTTACCGCCTCAATGTCGACCGGTGATATACAGGTTCAGACAAGAGCGAATCCCGTTGATCTTGTTTTGAACATCGGACCGGGCGTGACGGGTATCGCGATGGCAACGGGACAGATCTGCTAGGGGCGCACAGCATGGCATGGGTGTTGACGAAGCAGCTTCAGGCGTGGCGTACGCAGATGAACGCCAACTTCCCGAATCGGGATAAGACCTCGGACGGGACGATTGGGGACACCGCCCATCAGGCGGAGTCGAGCGGTCACAATCCGGACTTGACCGCGAACGCGGAATACGAGGACGGAGACAGCAAAGACGAAGTGCGCGCAATGGACACGGATGCCGATACCGGAAATCCGGATGTGTCGATGGAAGACATCGTTCAGCACTTGCTGCGTCTCGCCCGTGCGGGCAAGCTGGCGTTCATCCGCTATATCATCTACAACCGGCGCATCTGGCGCGCCAGTAGCGGATGGGCTCAGGAGGCCTACACGGGCTCCAACCCTCACGACAAGCACATGCATATGTCCGGCGCATACAATCAAGCCTCAGACGAACTGAGCGGCGCCGACTACCACCTGGGAGATCTCATGGCTCTGACCGACGATGACAAAGACTGGATCAAGTCGGAACTAGTGCGGGCGGTCTTCGCCTACGATCCCGGCTATGTTGACGGGGATCCGGCCAAAGGCGTCTGGCCTGGCATCTCGGACGCCACCTACACCGGTTCGGGCAGGAACGGCACGGTAGGACTCGGAACGGCTATCGGGACACTCCTCGGGCGGCAGAACAGTTTCAACGATGCGGAACAATCCGCGCACGCCTCGATCGTCACGGCGGTGCAGGCAGTGAATGCCGTGGATATTCCCGCGCTGGCCGCCGCAATCGCCGCCGCACTTCCCCCGAACGGCAATTCGATCACCGTTGCCGATGTTGAGACAGCCGTGCGGAATGTGCTTCACTCCGCATAACTGCTACTGTAAGTAACAGTTGTCGAATGGCAACGGAAAGTTGGATCATGAGTGAGCGTGAGACGACATCGGCGTCCCCCGTGGTGGGTCCTCGTTCGGGACTTCACTTCGTTAACAGCAGGGTGGACGTTGATTTTCCAACAGGCTATCTTCGTCGATCCTTCCCAAGTGAACAAAGCGTTTCTCGCAATCGCGGCAACCGCAGTCGGAACGCCAGCCGCAGCCGCAGCGTGGGCAAAGGTCCGTGGCACTGGTACGCGACCATCGCCACCTTCGCTTCCGTTGCCTCAGTCGTCATCGCCTTAGTCGTTCTGGCGCTGAGCGTGCGAGCATCGGCCAGGGAGGCAACCCCCGCACCCGCGACCACGACCACGGTCGTTACCCCGGTCACCTACGGCTATCCCCCCGAAAGGTAAGCAGACATGGAACCGAACGCACCGCGCGGCAAGACCGAACGCAAGGTCAAACTCATGTCCGTCGTGTCCTTCGTTGCCCTTCTGGCCGCCGGTATCGCACCGAGCTACGTCAGCCTGTTGCCCGACTGGGCGGAAGGCGGCGCCCTGGCCCTG
>Ga0307509_10003706_pt1 | contig 22871 bp, 33 predicted proteins | sample 10_EM_MG_FD_202245 | JGI IMG/M metagenome (GOLD analysis project Ga0307509, IMG submission 202245) | Populus trichocarpa ectomycorrhiza microbial communities from riparian zone in the Pacific Northwest, United States - 10_EM | ecosystem: Host-associated > Plants > Roots > Unclassified | place... | reverse complement strand
TCTCCCCACTCACAGTCCCCCTCCCTCCCCCCCAATGTCTCAACGGATCCAACTACCCACGCACGCGGTTACTGCCAGACTACTCCCTGACTTAATTCCACCAAGGCCGAGTGGATAACAGCTCTCCAATCCCACCGGCCTACATTATGGTCTCACCTATCATCGCGCGGGGAACATCTCGAGAAATTACCCACGACAGATGGCTTCGTTTCTCACAAGGGACCTATGTATCCTCTTTTACTACTCGACGCGCCCACACTCACTGCATCTCAACCCAGCATACTCATCGGACCAAAGTAGAATCAACAGTCACACGTTCCATATGAACTCTCGTCCCAGACTATCTCACCCAGTTTCCGTGACCCTCGCTGTACCTCGCTGTACTCTCCTGATTCGACAGGCTATTTTTAAGCTGGTATATTTGGGTGCAATCAAACATGTAACTAAACGTTGCCCACGCTGCGACGCGCCGAATCAACCAACCCATTGTGCTTGGGTCGTTTACTCATGACCAACTTTGCTCACCACGGTGTCGTGACCATGCAGAGAATCATAATTCAGAATTACGAACTGCTAATAGATGGTCGTGAGTCCAACCTTTTGAGATATATGTCCACACATTGAAATAAAAAAATCCCTTTGTGTTCTAAATGGTGATAATTTCAGGCTGACCATGCTACGTAATAACTCAGGTAAATAGGGTACCTCGCAGTAGAGTATAATTATAAAGGAGAGGAGGGGTTCAATCCAAAGGGGTATTAAAGGAGGGATAACTCGAAGATTCTTGAAGAGTGTAATGGCGGGCCGTTCATTGCCGGGGAGACCCTTGAACATATTACTGTGGCGGCTCAGGTTGGTACAGAAAGCATCAGGCGAGGCATTCACCACACAAACGCGTTTCTCGCATGCCATACAGATGGAGGAACCCTCCGTCGCGTCTTCGAGCGCCCACCCTCCTCAACCTTTCGATAGAAGAAAGTTCGTCCTTCATGATCAACCGAAAATATCGCGTCGTCATTTTCTGATTGTCTCATCCATTCCAGTGAACCAGCCCCACATGGGGCTGCCTACAACAATTCAGAAACACGCCAAAAGATTGTAGAGATCCTTGCGAGTACTGCTAATGGATGTCTCGCCGAGCTGGGATATTTTCCGGGAATGCCGCAAAAGTTGAGGGAACTCGAGCTGCAGAACAAGAATTGGCAGACCGAGAACGTCAAGCTATTCGAGGATAATAAACGGCTAATGGGGATGCTCAATACGCAGAACGAATCTTTGAAATGGGTGAAGGTTCCGGACATGGAAAAAATCCAGCGGATAAAAGACTTGGAACAGGAAAATCAGGCGTTGAGGATCGAAAGAGAGGAATTACTTCGCAGATCAATCGCAGACGGTGGTCAACCACCCCCGCAAGGCCAGATATCATACGCTCAGCTGCAATACGAGCATTCGAACCTGTTGGACACCTACCGTCTGGCATATAATGAAGTTCAACGACTCCGCGCTTTTATTGCCCAGAATCCGCTGCTTCATCAGCAAGAACCCATTCGCATCGACCAATATCACTCTACACCTCCCCAAAACTTGCCTCAATTTCCTATGCCAGTGGCTTCCCAGGTACTGCACACCCCGCATCAAGCACTGGCCCAACAAGCCCAAGCTCCCCAGCAAGCGACTGTCGCCAATCTCCAGCCAACCACGCAAGAGCGAAGACGTGACCTGACTCAAATTCAAAATTCTGTTATACAACGAAGACAACAACAAACCGTACCTATGCCTCGGCGTTCAACATCCGGTACTATCACCAGTGGGTTTCTTCTGTCAAAGCATTGGAAAATAAGGCCTGAGATGTTCATTCGACAGTTCCACCGAGAGCTATTCATCCTGCCAAGGTGATGATTTATTATATCCTTCCTTTTGTTTGATTCATTTAACATCTCATTCACAATCACAGTCGGCTCAGAGCCCAACCCAGCCTCCTGTGAGCACGCTGTTTACATTCACCTCAAATACTACCTCACGAATCATCTAGTCACAGAGTATGGTAATGCAAGGAGAAACCCCACTCACACCGATGGAAAACACCATTCGCTCCCCCAAACGCGGTGGTAACACACATCCAAATATTCTTCCTTCCCAGCCAGCCCAACTGTCACGCTCAAGTTCATCACCCACCAGCGCTATGAGATCTGTTCCCAGTCCTCCAATCAGGTCTCCACTGTCTATCCAACCTATTAATGCGCCATTCCATCCAGCACCCACGAGCGTTCCCCCTCCATCGGCGTCTTCCGTTCGCGGCCCTTCGACTCCCTCATCAGTTGCACCAACTCCAACGAGTGCAGAATCCTCTGTGGCATCGATGACGCTGACAGTGCCATCATATGACACCCAACAACCAGGGCTGACGCCTCCTTTACCCTCGCCAGCAATCAACTCCCCTCGAAATGTGTCTGGGCCCTCCAATCAGTCAGGGCCATTATCTACTCATACTCCTGTGCCTCTTCCAGTAGCGTCTTTGAAACGCGACAGCATCTCAGACCAGGACGTGGCAGGATTGGCGGAGGAGCCAAACAAGAAACCCCGTCTGGAGCATCTTTACCTAGAGCCAACTGCAACTGAGCCAACTGCTGGGCCCTCGTCTGTACCGCTACCAGAACCACCTACGGAAGTCCCTGCCCCAGTGTCCGGGGTTCAGGAAGCGATGCAAGTCGACGGAGAGGAGGGGCATGAAGGCAGTGAAGACGACCTGATCGAGATCGGACCCGACGGTTTGCGGCTTGTAAAAGAATGCCTTTCAGAGATCTTCCATGAGCCAAAGGAGGATGGATCCGTGATATGTAAACTCTGCGAGTAAGTCACAGATCTCTTTTCCCTCCATCCAAGCTCACATGTCATTTCATAGATATCGACACACGCATGGATACCAAGAAGAGCTACCTGTCCAGTTTGTAAATCCAACTGACCAACAACTAGAGGACCATTGCGTAACGGAGCACGAAGCGGCTTGGTCTAATTTACGGAACCCGGATGCTGAATAAACCATACGGAATCCCTAAAACGCCGTGCGTCCGATTGTTCATACTTAATATACTTGTCGGCATAATTACTATACTAACATCTTAATATGTTATACATTCAAACTTTGCGCTTTGTCAATGGATATATGCAGTTGACATATCTGCTTATATCTACTCTCCATGCTATTTTTAGCAAGAGGAATTTGAGTGGCGCCCGTCAGCCTCTCTCAAATCGCTGGGTCATCCCCCTTACCTAGATTGACACCTCTCCCCTTCTTGAATATGTACATGCATTCTATGGTCTTTCACTTTGACATCGCCCTGAACACCACGCTTCCTGGAAAACCTTATGAAGATCTCCCAGGTCCCATTTTGTTGGATGGCCTCCTGCAATCCTTTCTCCTTGGCACAATAGTGAATCAAGCCTTCAAGTATCTGATGGACTACCGAGATGACTCTTGGAAGAAACGGGTTTTTGTGATTGGCGTGATAGGATTATCGATGTGAGCTAATTAATGACATTGTTTTATGCCGTATAAACTTGACCCGCGTCATGGGATAGCCTCCAGACAATATTGGAAGATTATAAAGCCTGGAGGACTCTCATCCTTCATCGGCGGTGGGTACGTGAGTTGACTGACTATGGAGGATATTTTCACTGATGTATATTAACCACCACAGTCGACAAGCAGGATTGAGTGGTCAGACTTATTTCTGAATGGCTGTATCTGTTGGCTATGTGAAGGATTTTATATCAGACGGGGTTGGAAAGTTCGTGCCTCCTGTGATTCTGCAAATGCACTGATCGCTCACGTCATTCTGAAGATGATGGGCCAAAACAATCTCGTCCTTGCCCTGCTCTCCTGCTTGTCAATCGTTATAATGGCGGCAAATTTATACCTGGTGCGCTGCCTGCGATATTTTGTGGGCTTGTTTATTTAAATAGCTTTACTGGAAGGCGATAGCAATGGGGATCGCATTTCATTCATTGGAGGCGACAGACGATGTAGGGACGGTCTTTCTGGCATGATTATCGTCTAAATCTTCATCGCACTAACTTTTGAAAGACCCTCACCGCTAGCCATTTCCTACTTCCCTCAGTAAGGATCGCGTTTCCTCCTTTGAATATCATTCATTTTAGGATTCGTTTCAGACTATATTTGCCTTCTCGCTCTGGATTTTTGGGTCATTAAGTACGTATCAATCACCGATTTTCGTCACAAAAAAATCTTCTTATACCTGAATTCTTTAGTCTTAGAAGTCGCCGTCTCAGCAATCCGTTTGTCGTCTTAATATATCGATTCCACACAGAATTCTGAATGACGTTTGCATGATACAGTAATAATTTCGCTTTGGCGCTCAAGAACTGGCTTCAGCGAAGTAGACAAGATTGTCTTGAAAGTCATACACATAACCTGGGAATCAGCAATACTTCCCTCAGTTTGCATGGTAATCGCCGTTGGACTTTATCATGCAAGGCCAGTGGGTGATTACTTTTTTTTCGTTGGTCATGACGATGATCAACTTTTTCATAGCGTCGAGATGACCATCTCGTGTTGTTCTTTGTGTTGTTGACGGGGAAGTTTTATGCCTTTGGAATGTTACGCACCCTCAACTCTCGCGCGAAACTTCGAATGCAATCCCATGAATTAGGGAGAACATCCTTGACCACTTGGCAATGGAATCAGGAGCCGACAGTCGAAAGTAGACAATCTAGTTCCGCAACCATTCAGGTGGGGGCCAAGAATGATCAAAATTCGTCATTTATATAACAACAAAATGAATCAAGGTTCCAACTACTACCCAAGCTCTGATTCCTTTAGGGCCTCTAGACAGCTTAGGAAGCAAGGTTGAACCATCAGTTCCGGATATGATGACCTTCTCGTCAAGTGTTCAACAGAGTAGTCCACTGACGGGGATTCAAGAGACAGGTGGCTTCAGGCATCGCATTTGTTCTGCTATGGAGTTGCCACTGGGAATGGAATACAATAGGGGCTCGGGTCTATCACACATAGAGCCTTAGACGTTTTATTTTTATATAATGGTGGTGCCTTTCGCAATGATGCATAAAGCTTATAACTGAGTGGTCATCGTTAATTCAAATTGTTAAGACATGAATATAGAATATGGGGACAACTTCAAGGTTCGATGCTGGCGGCCAATTGGACGAGGAGACTTTCTAGGCGATTGGCCTCATGCGTGATCAGAGTTATGTTCTTCTCGTAAATAACAGCCTCCGTAAGAGCAGGGAATGTCGTAGCCCCATAGCCTAGTGAATGAGCATAATCAGCAGTTTGAAACAAGTGATGGGATAATATCTGGCTTACCGAGCCATTTACCAGGAGCAACACCGAGGTGCTTGTACCATTTGCGATCCTTGATGCCGTCCTTCGAGATGAACCCACGTTCAAAGCGAATCAACTTCTGATTTGCTCGTGCCACGCGTTTGGCAGCCTTGATGAACCTGTGAATTGGGAAGCCCGAAGGCAACCCCATTCCGCCTAACCCGACACGTTCTCCATGGAAAGTGTCGGAAGTTTCGACACCAAACCGCGCAACATAACTAAGGTATTCCTCCCATGAGTCTGCACTCCGAAGGCTCAAAAGTTGTATTTCTTCGTCCGTCGGGGGTGGGACCCCGAACAAAGACTTAATCCAATCCGCTGCACGGCGCAATAAGCCAGTCCGTCGCCCCACGCAACGATGCCCACGGCCCGGGAATCGCATTCGCTTGAGGAGTTTCTTGAAGTCCTCCTCGGCTTCGAATTTCTCGCTGTCGAGCTTTAAGCTAGCATCTTGTAGACTGCGGATAGACTTGCGGAGGCTGGAAAACTGCACCTCGTGTGCCATTTGCAACCCGGGAACAAGAGATTCAACGCTAGGAGAAAGGACCCTTTCAATGCATGGGTGAGACAATATTAATCAGTCAACGCACTCGTTGAGGTAGTCATCCAATTCAAGCGAGTACTGCGTAGTGTTTATGGGCAAGATGATGGAGTCAACAACGCGTAAGCCCAAAAGGCCAAGATATTTCGCAACCGCTACCTTAAGGATCAGAAAACCAAATTAGTATTTCAGATTGACAACACCATGCAAATACTCACATGGCGATGGAAACCTGGATCAGCATATCTTTCTTGCCACGCTTGCGTATCATAAATAGAGTGGTAGTGATAGGCGGCGTCCGTTGGCGTCCCACCAAAGCCTTGGTCTGAGCTAGCCACGCCCAATCTCTGTAAAAAGACTGTATAGTCACTTCCACTGCCAAGAGGATGCACCTGGGTTTTATGAGCTTGCAACTTGTGCTGTTCCAGGTTATACCCCTCCAAGAAATCAGCATCAATAGAACCATTGGGCCAGAGGTATTTGAATGGTCCATCATCAAGAGTAGCATCCCATAGAGTCTTTCCCACAACAGTAGGATGAGCCACATCCCGCGCAGTTTGTTTGATGAGGTGGGCAAGGGATGGAGAACCCTGAATATTGAAGCGAGAGCCCCCAACCGAGACATCGACGTTGAGATAAGCAACAACATGTTTTGAAATCCATGGAGCAAAGTCTTCACCCCATTCTGTGCTGCCAACGAGGCCGTACTGGTCATTTTCTCAGTTAAAAAAGCAGACGCAAAGAAGGTTGTCATTTACCTCCTCGGCATCCCAGCTTGCAATGATAACTACAAAAGGAATGAATATTAGAGAGGATCATTCATAGATCGATGGGCTGTTCACTTGTTCGAAGAGGTTTCCATCCTTTTCTCAATAATGCACCGAAGCCACGTACAATTTCGTGGAGAGAGACTGTTCCACTTGTAGGATCGGCGGCACCCATAACCCATGCTGTTCGAAGCTTTTAAATAAAATCCGAAAATGCATATAAGTAAGAGAACAGACCATCACGATGACATCCAATAATTACGACTTCGTTCGTAATATGCCCGGGAATTGAGGCCATAGTATTCCATATTGGAGTCACTTTGGTATCAACTAAGAGAAAGGTCAGTGTTCAGAAGTATATTTCGCAGGGAGTGGTACCATGGTTCACAAGCCTAATCTGACTTTCGCTGGACTTCCCAGTCAGGACATTTTTTCCATTGCGAGCGAGTGCTTGAAACTCTCCGATCTCTTCTAGTAGCCTTTGGGCATTGTTCCAAGAGATAGGTAAACTTGGAATCTTGGGTATGTTGGATCCTTCGGTGCGTTTTGAATTGGGGTACGCGGGGTATCCGGGTGTCGTTGGATCACCGGGATATGAAGAGAGGTACTGAACACTTCCACGTTGCACGGATGAAGGATTGCGAGCAGGCCCAGCTGGATAAGGGGGGTAATCGTTCGCTACCGTAACGTACCCATCATCTCGGGGGTCAGAATAAATGAGCACACCAGAAGCTCCTAGCTCTTCCGCCCCCTTAATCTGCGAAAAGCATTAGCTATTTTGTGTAATATATATGCAGGACTTTTTACAAACTTTAAGCCCTCTGAAATTGGCACCGTAGCGGGTCAATACAATCTTGCCTGTCAGATTGGTCCCTTGAGCAACAAGCTCGTCGTAATCCTAACAGATACACGTTAATCGGCGGGTATGATTGATACGCCACACCTCAAAATACCTCTTTCCTGCCGTAATTCGCGTAGACGAGTTGACCGGTCACATCGCCGTCGCAGCTCAGACCATGCCAAGTGGGTATTGTGTCTCTGTATTTGTGAGCGTCCTCATCCCGAGGGTCACCGTCTTCTTCAAGTTCTGCGCTCCAGATAGGTACACCCTCATTATTTAGTATTTCTAAGCTTCGATCGAGTCCAGTGTTAAGGATTGGGTAGTAAGTATCGATCCAGGCATGAGGGCGGCGCGGTGCCTCTAGGGCTGTGAGAAGTAACGTCGAATTGCGGGACAAGGATGTTCCAGCATCATAAATAGGAAGGTTAGGTGACTTGGGGATGCCCAATTCATCTTGGAGGAGGTGCAGAAAGACTTTGGCGTCCAAAAGGTCCTCAGAACTACCAGCAAGATGAGGATGGGTTGCGTATGCCCGAGACGCTTCCAGAGCACTCTCCGTATTTGGGATAGAGCTGGGGGATGGAATTTAGTACGGCAACCCAGAAGCTAGGGTGCTAACGCACAGGAAGAGTTCTTCGCGTTCACTTGGGGTCAACCGATGGCGAGGATGGGGAAATTTTGGCCATTTCAGCGGGATAAGCCAGGTGCGAGAATCAACATTTGTGTTGGTCAAGACTTTCACGATGAAGAAAATAATCAGGAAACCAGCACAGCGCACAATAGCTTTCTCCAGTCGCGGTCTTGCTTTGCGCTCAAGGTGCCAACCTGAGAACTGATGCGAAGGATTGAGCTCCTTAGGCTGCAAAGGGGGTTTCGTGGGTTGTTTCTCGACGTCCATGAGCATCATGGCTACTCGCTGGGAGGTTATCCTTGGAAGGAGGTGGGAGCCGAACTCACGCCATGCCACGTTAATTATAACGTTCACACTGCCAGGTTTGGATGCGGAGTCCCACCTCCTCATGGTCAACCTTCCACTTTCTCAGCCATCATGAATGCCAGCGATTCTTCTGCAACCTTCCTCTCGAGCACCCACGAACATGGCGAGCCAGAAGGCTAAGCTTGAAATCCAATGGTTACCTATCTCGACGCTTCCCTCTGCAAAGTCGAAGCAAACTCATCACAAAGCAAGAATTCTCAAAGTTCTTGTTTTCTCCATCAGCGCGACTTTGATATACTTCTTGCATTCCCGATCAGAAAGAGACACGATTAGCGTGGACCACCCAAAGCACCCTTTGTGCGGAAAGGAGGCCGAGGAGGCCTTTCTGTTAGTCCACCATCAGCCTGCAGTTTTACTGCTTTTTCTCTGATCCTTGAACAGCTCTGTTCCTAATGGACCCACCGCAATTGAGGCGTCCAGACTTTATGCAACAAAGCCTCATATGGCGGGAACTCCTGGCGACCTTACCACTGCCGAAGACTTCTTGGGACTCCTCCAAAGAGAATTAGGCATCTCTCCTCCAACTGAGAACCCAATCTTCTCAGCTGGCTCTCCGGAATCACAACATGCCACACGCTCAATCTCCAAATCTAACAAACCTCGTGCATGGATCGACAAATATTACCCCGTAATGAACACCCCTTTAGAAAGAAGTCTTCAGGTTGTGGATCAAAACGGAACGGTCATTTGGGAGGCCAGTCTAGTTGAAATAGCTGATTCAACAGACCCGGATGCTGGCAAGCATTTTGACGACGTGCCTACCTTCCATGGTTTGAGCAGCGACGGTGATGTCGTTGGCAAACTTGTCGACGGAAACTATTGTACCAAAGATGTGCGTACTTGCCCGTCTTCATGATCAATGGATAAACCATTTGAATAATTGTGTAATGTCAGGATTATGACAGACTCGCCGAACAAAGTGAGCGGGCCAATGTAATTATTTTCTTGTTATTTGGTTTTGAACGGCTTGTTAGAGGTCATTCTGAATGGTTCCATTGTTCTTTGCCGTTATGGGGGCATTTTCCGTGGTTTGAAGGTAAGTTATTCTGTTACATTTGTTCTTAAATCTCCGACATGTCAATGTTAGGTCAAAGGAGGCCAAGGCAAATTAGCACCACCTAATGCAAGCCATTCACTGACATCGAGTTTGCAATATAGAATTAGGTGCTGCAGGAGTTCTCATCTATTCTGACCCTCGAGACGACGGAACCGTCAGAGTAGAGAATGGTTATTCCCCGTATGCTCATTCTTTCATAAATTAAAGTGCTTCCTTACATTTAGGTTCATCTAGTTACCCCCACGGACCTGCTCGCAATCCTACCTCTGTTCAGCGCGGAAGCGTCCAGTATCTCAGCGTTTATCCAGGTGATCCCACTACTCCTGGATATCCTTCCTACGAAAATAGTACAAGAACAGAAGGCTCGAACATTCCTTTGATTCCCAGCTTGCCAATCTCGTGGAAGAACGCAGCCATGATGTATAGAACTTTATCCAAAAGGAGACGTTTGGGAAGGAAAACTTGTTAGACTTGTCAACAATGGTCCGCGTGAAAATTTCTGCTGACCGATACAACGACTGAGCCTTTCAATAGTCAATACCAGGGTAATCCCTATCTGGAACACCATGGGCGTTATTCCTGGGTTTATCAGAAACGAGGTTGTTGTTGTCGGCAACCACAGAGATGGTTCGTCACTTACGTCTTTGTCTCCTCATTTCGCTGAGGTCATAACTTTTGTCATACAGCTTGGGTATGAGCTTCTTCAGTTTTGTTTTTTGTTTTGTTTTTACTGAACGGACATCAGGTCATGGGGGCAACTGATCCTTCCATGGAACTGTCTCTGTGCACGAGGTTGTCCGTGGTCTTGGACATCTATTGCGTAATGGATGGAAGCCTCTAAGAACTATCCTGATCGCTAGTTGGGATGCAGAAGAAGTAGCTAATGTTTCCTGAGGTATCTGTTCATAGCTCACGTCTTAAAGTATGGCCTCATAGGAAGTACCGAGTGGGGGGAGGATTTCTGGGATTGGATCGACGAACACGTCGTCGCATATCTCAATCTTGGTAAAGAATTTCATTTGAACGAATGTCCTTCAATTCCTTACATTGCTACAATCAGATTCGTCGGTTTCAGGCTCGCGTCTCAGTGCATCTGGCTCTCCTCTACTTTCTCACTTCCTCCGCGAAACGGCCGAGGATATTACACACCCAACTGATAAAGAACGCAGCTTATGGGATGCAAGATCTGATATTGGTGTTCTCTTTGGTCTGCATGAAAATGATACCGCGCCCATTAACGAAGAAGTAATTTCCATCCATGAAATGCAATATGCGAATGCAGATAGTGTTGGCGTCTCACCTCTCGGCTCTGGAAGCGATTATACGGTTTTTTTGCAGAGGAACGGAGTATGTGATCCACAACTTTGTCGTAATGCTCTCTGGAGAATTAACTATGTAACAGCAGTCGCCGAATTGTAAAATTCGGGCAATAAAACATCACTCTATGCGGGAAACTCCTTTAAGTACCAATGGCGGCTTTGGCGCCACACTTCATGACCCTGTTTATCACTACCATTCTGTATTTGATTCAGAGCGATGGCAAGAGAAATATGCCGACCCCGGATTCTTCCGTCACGTACGTCTTCGCGAAATTGTCTTCCCGTGGTTGGTGTTTCTGACATTTCTCCAGGTTGCTGTCGCGAAGTATCTTGGTCTACAGACTTTGAGGCTTTCTACCTCGCCTATTCTGCCCTTCAATACAACCCATTATGCCTACGAAATCGAGTCTTACCTAGAGAAGTAATTTCCTATGATACATTTTATATATCTTGCCTCTGAAAATAAATTTGCAGAGTCAAAAGCTTGGCTATCAAAGAGTCTTTGAATGTTCATTTCACATCCTTGAGCAAGTCAATTCGTCACCTTCAGAAGGCAAGCGTCGCCCTCGACAAAGAAAGGAACACGGCGCAAAAGGAACTCGAAAATATTGTGAAAAAATGGAAGAAAACTGGCACGAAAACGATTTCGGGAATCAGGCATGTATTCGGTAACGGATTTTCTTGCCCTCATCAAGGATCGAAGGAGGGAGGAGTTTCAAGGGTTCCTCGTGATGGGCAAACTGAAGACGAAATTTTACTTGGAATACTTCTCCATATCGGCTTTCACGTTGGCACGGCCGAGTTGAAGACTTTGAGCCAATGCCATAAACTCCCTTTGAAACGCCTTAGGAAACTTGTGAAAAAAATCCAAGTTCTTAACAAAAAAGCGTCTGCCTTTGAAAAAGGCTTTATTTCCGAGGCAGGTATTAAGGATAGGGAATGGTACAAGCATTTAGTGGTGGCCCCCGGAAAGTGGCTAGGTTTGTGATTCTTCATTATGTCTATTGGCCGCTGCCTTTTAGCCTGATTGTTCAACTCTCCCCCCCCCCACTAGGTTACGGTGCTACTACACTTCCAGCTCTGAACGAGGCCATAACTTTTGAGAAAAAGGTAACTTTTGCCCAATCCGAGGCTGGTCGTCTTCAGCACCTTATTGATAAACTGACGAAGAAGATTGAAATTTAAGAATTAGGGGTTTATCGAACTTCGTAGATTACCTTCATTTTACTGCCTTCTTGACATTCTTGTGTACGGCCTGTGGAGTCAAACTCTTGCAAATGTAGGCCTGGTATTACGTAATAAGCTTAAAGTTATAACGTTGAAAACGTTGAGAGCACCCTCAAAGCATGGTCCAATAGTGGTTGTGTGCTTTCACGTCGCAGACATCACACTGGATAAAGGGATTTATGTTGTATAACAACCGACAACTTGTTCTGAAAGCCATCCGCCTCATCTTGGTCATTGTTCCTCTCTCACTCATCATCTTCACCCATGAGCGGGAAATAATACCACTCTATGGCTCCAGTCCAACCTCGTACTTGCTGGATAAGATTGTCTTCGCAGCTACGATTGCGTCTGTGATCCATCCAGTTTGTGTCTCGCTCTCCAGGAATCTCCTCTACAGTGCAATTGCCTTGACCCTTGCCCCGAACGCGACCTATTGGATTGCAGTATGGACTTCCCGACGCAAAGACCCTCTTTTTGGTCCCGCGTTAACCCATACTTTTGCGTTAGGTCCCTTGGTATTTCTCTTGACGACATTTGTTGCTGAGATGGAGGACATAGACGTAAGTACTTTTGCTGTTTGAAATACGCGTCGCTCACTGCACATTCATGCAGCCACAAAGAAAGGCAATTAATTCAACCACTGAACGCCCTCGTATAGTCTTGAGGCTCATAAGGGCCGGTATGACTTATCTCCTTGCTTTCAATTTGAAGAAACATGTTTGGGCTTCAAATTCCCTCTTGTGCCACGTTTCTGACAGTTACATCGTAAGTCATCTTGTTTTCTTTGCTTTACCGCATCCGACAGATTTTCTCCAGTTTCTAATGTTGGCTGGCGTCTTCTATAATATCTGGATAGCATCCCTCACATATCGAGCACAAACTTTAAAAGTTCCTTGGAAGTTGAGAACGCAGATGAAAAAAAGATCTTCGCTCTCGGAACACCAGGTCAAGGCGGCTGCTATCTTTGCTTTCAGTGCTGTCTGGTGGGCCATACACCCGAAATTTATGAACCCAATCTTGCCCCATCCTTTACCCCACGTTTTTTCCCACCCCACATACCCACTTCAAGTTCTTTCTGCAGAACAGTCAGTCACTGGACTCATATCGGTCGTAGAATGGCTGCCCCCTCCGGATTATCAAGGCGAAAATGATCAGCAATTACATTCCGCTCGCTATCTACGCGCCTCACATTCTATCCTTGGTGGTGTTTGGACACGTGATAAAATTCAAGTTTTAGACGATGAACAACCTCTTAGGGATTTAGCTGGTGGGCCCCTGGGGGACTCCATCTACAGCACTTTTGTTCTACAAGAAGCTGTACGCCTTGTCAATAGTACAAAGCCGGGGAAAACTGATGCTTGGATGAGCGCACTGGTCATGTAAGCGCCTTTTTGTTTGAGCTGTTCGCTGTTCTCAGATAGGGTGTCTTTTATTAGCGGCCTTGGTTCTGGCATTTCTGCTACATCCTTTTTGCGTCACCAAATCTCAACGACCATAGTTGAAATCGATCCAGCTGTCTACAAGGCAGCTCGCACTTTCTTCGGTCTCCCTGACCCAGGACCTAATAAAGTTTTCTTAGAAGATGCACGACTGTGGACCACCAAGCAACGAAGCAGTATCGAGGCTGGTCGGAACGAAATTCTTTTTGATATTGTCGTCCATGATTGTTTCTCAGGTGGTGGCATACCTCAACATATTTTCACAGTTGAATTTTGGGACGACCTGAAGCTCACCATGCAGCCAGAAGGTATCCTCGTTGTGGTCAGTCTGTTTTCTCCCTTTATTTGAACAACACATGTTGACTTTCCTCAGAATTTCGCAGGTATCCTTAGGTCCCGATCTTCTCGTTTGGTGATCAACACTCTTGAAAAAAGTTTTGGTCAATGTCGCGCGTTCCACGATATGTTTGATGAACTCACTGACGAGAAATACGACACTGAATTCATCAACGTGGTATGTTATCTCCATCAGACGCAGGTCCATCGCCCATTAAAACGAGAACCTAGGTTATATTCTGTACTCAGTCTTCCTCAACATTAACCTTCCGCAAAACACGCCGAACAGACTGGCTAGGTTCACCGTTGCGGCGCCACGTCCTTAAAACTCTGGAGGAACGAGAGGTCAATCTCAGCTCGATCAGAGACGCCCCAGGAAGCAATCAATACATTTTGACAGACAAGAACAATCCTTTGGGGATTCTGCAAGACCAACAAGGTTTCCACCACTGGCACGGTATGCACTTTTCCTGCTTATTCTTTCGTGTCTCTGAAATTTGTACAGTGATGCGAGAGGTTCTGCCTGATATCCAATGGGAAACGTATTAGACAATCGTATTTATTGTGGGATTTATTTTGCAAATTCTCGACTGGAAGTTACGTAAGTAACAGAGAGAGCAAATATTTTTCCATCGTAGACGGTGCGCTCTTACAAAATGAGCCGCATTTTTTTCGTGCTTGAAAGTTAGGGGGATCACTTTCCAAAAGAGGCAAGGGGCTGGCCACACTGGCCCTGGCTCTACCCCAATGACCCGAAATTAATTGCTCTTTGGATGTCAGAACATCTGCGTTTGTCGTCACCTCCTGCGTCTTCCTCTCCTGGCAGACCGCCTTCAATATCTAGACCCGATTGGCCCTGGGCAGCACGTTCTTATTCACAGAGGAGTCAACAATCTTCCCCGCATCCGTCGAATTCGACCGTCCAAGGATCCAACCTACACAGTGGTTGGGATCCAAGAACCTCGTTTTCTTCGAATAGCGGCATCAATCAAAGCGGCTTCTCTGGAAACCACCAAGCAAGACACACTATAACGCCCAAGCCACTCACTACCTCAACCATGGGATTCCTCCCAGGAGAGACGACGCGACAGTGGTCATTCACGGTATGCCTCCAACACTTTCTCCATGTTGGAGGTTCATATAACTTATTTCATTCTTTCCAGGGATTCGAATGGGCCATCCGTGAGGTCTCAAAGCTCAGAGACTTTGTAGAAGGCGTAGAACCCGCGGTTCATGAGGATGGAAGGAAAGCTCTTGTTTCGGAGGCTGGAGAATTCGAGATCCTCAAACAATCACCGATCCTAGGAGACCACAAGTTTAAGTTGGAGATAGGTATGTAAATTTTGTCATCCCTAGCTTGACTCTCACCAGGAGTAATGATCAAAGCCCCAACTGTTGTCGCTGACGGCTCCGCCTCTTCCACACCGAACACACTGTCTCTGTACATCACTTCTTTAATGTTGGACTATGCTCAAGGTGACTATGAGACCTCTGCCTCGATGATGGCTGCCATTAAATGCCAAGACGATCGTGTCGGTGAACGAGGGGCACGTCCAGAGTGGATGTGGGAATTCTGGCAGAACGATTGGGTTTTCCGACGAGAGAGTGAAGTTTGGGGTAAGTTTCTTTAAATTTTGGCTTGTCTACAACTCACACTTCCTTGTAGAATGTCCTTTGCCGTCCCTCAGTCACTTACTCGAGAATCCAAGAGTTCAAGATACAGACTCGTTGGTAATATGTGTACAAATACATTGCCCAGTGGGGCCTTCTATCCCTCAACAGCCATCTGTCTACTACGTTCCCCGTGATCTTCTCGATGGCCTAGAATCGTCATTAGATAACCCTAGTGTGTTTATCCCTTTTCTGATTCAATATTACAAGCTCTCTGATTGTGGCCACATTTTCTAGATACTGGGGACGTCCGGTTCGTTTGTCTGGAAAAATACACTGGCCTTGATGGATCAACAACTCTCGATGGCTCCTCTTCTACCCAATCTACAAGCACTACTTTGTCTGACTCCGTTTCACCCTTCGGTTCTCATGCCATAGCGCGGAAAAGGATCATTTATGCCCACTCAGACATCTTGATTCGTCGCTCAGAATATTTTGCGACCATGTTATCGTCGTCGTTTGCGGAAAATTCCGCTATCTCAACTGGTGAAAGGAAGCTCTACACAATTGTTGTCGAAGAAGCCGATTTCGACACTATTTACTGGTTGCTAAAGTATTGTTATGCCAACTGGCTGCTCTTCAAGCAGGATGACGACCCTCGGTTAGCAGTAGAGGGTGTGGGTGCAGGTTGGAGTGCTCGATGGTTGAGTGGCCACCAAGGAGAATGGGACTGGAAGACTGTTAATAAACGTGGGCCAGGCGAAGATGAAGCAGGCGACAATAGAAGTGCGACCAGTGGAGAGAGCCTACCTTTAAGCACTGCTGTCAGCCGATCGACGAGTCGGAAATCAGATACCTACCATCCCATCCCAGTCCAGAATAATTCTTCCACTTCAGCTCCTGTGGTTCGAACCAGCTCCACAAAGCCAGCTACCACATCGACCACAGCTCGTCCAACAAATTCTACCGCCACTTCGTCTCGTAGAACTGCAACGATACATTCAACATCAAATCCTGTTACCATGAGCGTTGGCGGTCCCTCATCCAATCTTCCCAGAATAAAGCCCGGTACCCTTCCCAGCTCGAGCACGTTTCCTTCATCCCCTCAATACCCTGTCTCACCTCGTACCAACCGCCACCCAACTTCAGTGGCATCGAGTTCCGATCCACACCCTCATCCAACACCAGCTCCTGCGCCAGCATCGGCCCTGTCCATTTATCAAGTGGCCCACCGCTACATAATGCCGAACCTTGCTACGCTTGCCCTTGAACACATCATGTCAACAATTACTCCTCAAACTAGCTTTGCTGTTCTTCTCGCTACATCGTCCTGGGATGAATTACATTCGTTGGTCGAGGTTAGCTTTCGATATTTTATTTATTTAATCCCCACTTAAAAGTATCATTTTAGGACTTTGTGGTTGAAAGGTGGGACGAAGTTTCCGCTTCTGCAGAATTCGAGCGTTGTTGCAAGGAGGTTGCTGGTGGAGAGTAAGTTTCATAGCAGACCTTTCTCTCACAATCTCTGATTCAATTAATAGGTGGGGTCCAGACGGTGGTAACACACTAATGTCGGTTTTCCGTCGCCTGCGCTCTCCAACCTCAATGGGGTCGTGATTCAATTTCTTCCTCTGTTGTATACTAAAATGACTCGCATACGTTGTAATATCATGGGCTCTCTTTGATCAACAAATGCACGCAAGAGCATGTCACTTTCCCCCTCAACAACTTGAATCATCCAAATCCCAGATACCGTATATACCCCAAATTCCCTAATAATGAAAAAAAGTGAGCAACACCACGGCTTGATCCCAAATGAAGCTGATTCACCCGATCATCGCAGAATGTTGGTTTTTTAAACACTTTTCCAGCGATATTGGCAGGTGCTGTGTTGCAAAGCGTCATCCAGTCTTCCCCGCTCTTGATGTCCCACAGACGAGATTGAAATCGCTAAAAGAATCCTTCAGTGGGAAGTTCATTTTTGGAATATCAAATCCACCCGTAGTCTTGATCCCTGGCTGACACACCCCTGATCGACTTGTGTGTTAAAGTTAAGCGTTCGTTCGTGAAGTTCAATTTCGTCACCTTATCTGTGATCTTCCCCCAGCTGGGGAGACAATTCGGCTCGTCAAAGTCGATAACCCAGTAGCCTTCTACCCCTCCAAACGGCCACTGGCAAGCCAAGAGTCAGTCATTCGTTCGCGCTAAGTATATATGATGGAATCAATAACCCACTCTTCTCTCACAACGAGTAGGACGGGGTAGCATCACACCATGAATCCACACTTCTGTTTCTTCACAAATCTTCATCCCGTTCGTATAAAAAGGTACATTCCGCAACTTTGCGGCGTACTCTCTGGTCCCAAATGCCAGACAATGTACCCCCGGTTGTGGTTTTTCCCAGTATAAGGAGTCCACACGAGATCCTTTATTCTCCAGTGTGGATAGTTCTGGTGCCGTGCCCTCAGATTGCGATACGTCGGACCCGGCCTGGCTGAGGATTGTCGCTCTCGCCTCTCCCTTACTCGAATCAAGAACAACGGATCCTTGGATAGATGGTTCCAGCAACACAGGAGATCTGATGGACTGAGAACATGACCATGTAAACATGGATAACGACACTGCGGTGACGAGAAGGAAGGTCACGACAACTGCGACAACACCACGGGAAGTGCCTTTGTCTTCGTCAAATGTCACAGTAATCAAGTTCGACTTCTCATTAGCATAGCTGTTCTGCATCAGCAGATAACCCCAAGAAATTTCCCGAATGGGAGCCACGAACCTTGTTGCGTAGTTTGGAACATGGTAGGTTCGCCCACCCGATCTAATGATGGATAGTATATTCGTCAAACAAAGGTATATTTCATCCCGTGAAAAAAATTCAATATTAAGAAGTAAATGCGACCAACCCGCTGTCTTGAGAATGACTTGAATTTGAGCCGTGGAATGAGTATGAGCTTGGAAAACTGCAACACTGGGTCAGATTTATGTGGAAAGTAGACTTGGGGAAGAAGGTTTGCCTCTTGGAAGTAAATTTCTTGGGAGGCATAGTGTGCTAGTAATATACCAGGGCTTTGACCTAAATCCTTTATATGGGGAGGGGCCTTTGAGTCGCACGCAAAACAACACGCTTTCCTCTATGTTGAATATATCTCGCTGAGCTAGAAATGAGAGCAGATATCATGGATTGACGAGGGCTAATTGCAGGCACATGCATGTCGGCCCGTCTTGACAGGTTCGTCAGGTTTATTCATTACGGTATGTATTTGTGTCCCAAATCGTCGTATCTCCCTGACCATCACCGCGATACAATGTTCATCTACCGGTTTAAGGTGCTCGTGCGCTCAACAGTGTTCAAGCGCAACTTGTCCAATCCATCTGTTCCTTTCAGTATTCCTGTGGTCAACTTTTCGAAATTCCTGTCCCCATCCTCTGTCAAAGAAAAGAAAGAAACTGCCGTCGAAATTGTCTCTGCATTCAAAGAATGTGGCTTTGTTTACCTCTCAAACCATGGAATCTTACCTTGTATGTCTGACATCATATGCTACCAACGTCATATAATATCCATTGCCAGCTGAGGTACTGAGGACATTCCACAAGGTAAACACACTTTCCACTCATGAACAGGCAATGTCTCCTGACATCTTAACCAGAGTGCAGATTTTTTCAAATTACCCTATGATACCAAGGCGATTATGCACTTTATTCAAATGTATAATCCAATTTAAATAACTGTTTCCTACAGCAAAAGCTCGCGTGGGAGGACCCCCGTTCCAATCGAGGATATGTTGAGGTTGGTCGGGAACGTGTTACCCAGTCTGCAGACCCGGAGGAAATAAAAGCACTCCGAGAAAAAGCCCCCGATTTTAAAGAGACCATGGAGATTGGGAGAGATTGGGATACCACCTGGAAGAACCAATGGCCTTCGGAGGCGCAGGCGCCAGGATTTAAGCAAAATATGTTGGATTTCTACGAAGTGAGTTGCTTGTACACGAATTACTCTTGGAAGCGGCTGGAAGGTAACTGTGCCTGAAAGACCTGCCATGCACTTCACGTTCATGTAATGCGATCCATTGCAATTGGCCTCAACCTCGGCGAGCATTTCTTTGATCAAAAAATCGACGAAAAATGTCACACTTTGCGACTTTTGTCCTATCCACCGATCAAAACAACTCTTTTGCAGAACGATGGGCAGGCACGAGCAGGAGCACACAGCGGTTTGTCACGTCTTTTTCATATATCGGAATCGTTCTGAAAGACTCGATGTCAGATTATGGCACATTGACACTCCTGTTCCAGGATTCTATTGGTGGTTTAGAAGTTCAAAACCCCCATACAGGAGAGTTTGTGCCCGCCATTCCCATCGTGAGTGATGGTCAGTATTGAATGCCAGCACTGATTTCTCAGGAGGTTATTCTCTGTATATAGCCAGGCACTATCGTTGTCAATGTTGGCGACCTCCTAGCTCGATGGAGTAATGATGTGCTACGGTCGACGCTGCATCGGGTTGTTGCTCCCACAGCTAAAAACAGCATTGCACCTGGGTTCAAATTGACACCAGCTCGGCAGTCAATTGCCTTCTTTTGTAACCCTAACTTCTCTGTTGAGGTATCTTGTCTGCCAAATTGTGGAGACATTCCTAAATACCCTCCAGTAAATGCTGCTGATTATATCGTGGGGCGTTTGGCAGTGACCTATAACTAGTTTCTATGGTGTGTCTAGGACCTCTTTTTGGACAAGTTATTAATGGCAGTGGTACATGATTTGGATTATCTTGGAATGAATAAAGTCCGAACACAATTGGATTTAATCATTAAGACTACGTCATAATCAGTCGTCTTCATCATCCATTGCACCGAACTCGAATGGTCTCCTCTCTGCAGCAGTCCACTTGCTGATATCCCACTTGGCTGGCCCTCGCATGGGCAGACTGGGAGCTCCTGATATATACTCCTTGTACTCTTTCCAGACGCGAGAGAGAGTGAAGTCAGGGTCTTTAACTTTTTCGTCGCAGACTCCTCCCTTGTTATACCATGGCGTGAATTCTGGTGCTTCCCTGTTTTTCTCGAGTGCCTTCAGATCGGCTCTGGCCTCCTCTTTGTCCTCGTCATCGAGACCATCAATCCACTCTTTCATTTGGCCGATTTCAAGAGCAGATTCTTTCTCTGATTTGTCACTGAAGATACGTCGCGCGATGGCATTGCATAGACGGCCATAGCTCGAACCCCCACACATACTGTCCATTTCGTTGCTGAAGGTGACAAGGTTCTTCAGGAGAGTTTCAAGACTCGGGAAATGGGCGCTGTCGAGTTTGTTTTCCTTGTCAAGCCCGCGTAAGACTGCAATGGCAGAAGCTCCAATGGCTTTGTTTGTGACCTCGACGCGATCTCCGTCGTCGCATTCTGGGCAGACAATTGAGTTCAGACGGTGACTCTTATGAGTGGTTCAACTTGACGACTTACGCGTCCAGACAGACTCGATTCCGACAAATATTATTAACCCCTCGAGGGTAGTATACGCTTCTTCCCATTCCTTCTTTTTTATCTTCGTTTGCAAGCTCGACAACGTTTTGTCAACCAAGTCAATGACACCATAGGCGAAAAAATCTGATATTTTTGGATGCGTTAGTTGATATGCTAAGGATGGACGCCAACACCAACCGTTATAGATATACATATCGAAGAAGTCGGGACATCTGTTGTCTGCTTGCTTGAGCAGTTTTTCTGCCGCTTCTTTCCCTTTAGCGGAAACAAGTTGGAGTTCGATGAAAGTGTGTCCTGCTGGGATTATCTGGGGGAACGTAGAATGGGTAAACGATGCGTATTTCAGCTTATATTTGCTTACAGACGACATGGTCGGTCAGAGCCAATGTCGAAAAAGTGAGAGGATGGAACAAGTCAAGCCCTTAAATACCTTATTGATATAACTCATCACAAGTTTATGTAAAATTAAACTCATTTACATTAACTTTTGCCAGGGAACTGTAACATGGAGAATATATTATGTAGCATACAACTAATAACGACATGCATAACAAAATTTTGGTGAGAACAAAACATGGAAGGAGTAGTAAAAAAAATCGAGAGCTGCGGTAAATCTATCCATAAATGCATTTGAGAAATGAGAGTAGTTCATGGTTGTTGATGGATCGATATATTGTGGCGCCAAACAGGGGAACAGGTTGTTGAATCATTTTTTCCGGAAGAGCCCCACTGTATGCTGTCCACCGCATGAAACAGCAACAGTAAACCAGGCACCACCGTCCTTGCGCACCACAACGCGTGGAGTCCTCGCCTCTTCCACATCTCCAAGGCCCAATTCACCTTGGACTCCCTGTCCCCAAGAGTACAATGCGCCACCCTGTGTTACTGCCGCGCTGTTGTGAGATCCGCACGACACTTGAACGATAGGATCTTTGGGGTCTGGGAATGAAACCAAGGCAGGCTCAGCGACGAAGTCTGGGTCGACTTGATCCTTAAATGCTTCGTGGTCATCGGAAAGTCCAAGTTGGCCAGCGTTGGAGCGACCACAAGCATAAACGCTTCCATTTGCGGTTAAAAAAAGTGTGTGGTGAGTTCCACCTTCGATTTGAACAACACGGTCGCCGTCAAGTTCTTCCTTGCTGAGTCTTTTCACCTTCTTCGGTAATTGAACTACAGAATCTTCGGACGATTGGTAGCCTGTTCCAGTTTGACCCATGCTATTCAGGCCCCAGCCCCAGACATCACCCTTTTCGTCGACAGCAAAAGAGTGGAACGCTCCAGCACCGACGGTGGTTGCCTTCCGTGCGCGCGTTCCCAATGTAACCTTCTCCGGGACAGTACCGTGAATTTTACGACGTTCTAAAACTCTCCTGCCGAGTTGGGCTTGTTCGCCAGCTCCCCATGTATAGATGTTACCATGGGTGGTGAGGACGACCAAATGATTTCCTCCTGAAGCAATCGAAGCGACCTTTTCAATGTCGCCATGTTTGTGGCTTAGTTCCAATATTGATACTGGCATGTATTGATGCTTCAAGCCGTTAGAGAAGCCTAATGATCCTTCATTAACCTGAAAGAAAAGGAATTAAATTGTGGATTTTATAGTTGAAGAAATGGTGGATACCCGGAAAGAACCCCAAACGCGCAGTTCTCCCTTGTCGCTAACGGCGGCACAGATGCTGTCACCAGTGACCACCTTAACGGCCCGGAAGCCCTCGTCCACTAGCGTTTGCAAGGGGTGAGGAATTGAAGTGAGGTCATCGAGGTTGAGGAAGGCTCCGGGATTGTTTGGATCTGGAACGTCCTGAGTAATCCGACCAAGAGCTGCATCGTCGTTCACACCGCAAGACCATAGCTAGAGCCCGTAAGCGATAGAGAATTCAAAAGGTGAAGA
>Ga0307509_10003705_pt1 | contig 22872 bp, 22 predicted proteins | sample 10_EM_MG_FD_202245 | JGI IMG/M metagenome (GOLD analysis project Ga0307509, IMG submission 202245) | Populus trichocarpa ectomycorrhiza microbial communities from riparian zone in the Pacific Northwest, United States - 10_EM | ecosystem: Host-associated > Plants > Roots > Unclassified | place... | reverse complement strand
AAACGAGAACAATAAGGGATCGTGTGACGCGGGTGTGACCTGTGACGATTTACCGTAAAATCAGGTTTTTGGCAGTGGCGCTTGTTTTCGTGCACGATAAGACCCGGTACTAACGTCCCGGGAATAACACCGTGACGCCACCACTCCCAGGTACCCGAGTCGTGCAGGGGTCGGGCGGCCGATCGTACGGAAACGAAGATTACGACGACCCCATGCAACCGCTCACTGTGGGTGCCAGTGTGCGAATAGTCTTTTTGAGGTTTGCTTGAAATCCAGAACGTCGAAGGCGTCGAGGGAGGGAGACCCCCCCGCCTAGGAAGTTAACCCTGCTCCCATTCGAGCAGAGAGAGATCCTCCAACCTCGGTTCTCACCCCCCACCATTACTGTCAGATCTTCAGACGGGGCGGTACTTATGTAACGCGCGGCGATCCGCGTTGGTGCACACGGGTCGATACTTATTTAATACGTTTGGCGATCCGGGAACGTGGAAATTTCTCGATCAGACTGTTGCGCGGCTCGGGACGCGGAGCGGTCAGCATACTCGGAGAGCGGTGAAAGGCGATAGTGCTGATACGCGGGCGCAATGTCCCCGGTATGGCACGCTAGTAACGCTCCGAGTCCCCGACCGCTTCAGCCAAAGGTACAGTGGTGAGTTATGAACAACAATGAATGAAGCCTGGCAAAAGTCCACAACCCTCCGGACCCCCAAGAGCTCTCCAGGCGTCCTCGTGGTGAATTTGCCTTTCAACAGCTTGGGACCAGGCCAGTGAGCTAGTCGGAATAGTCCCTGACCACTGTGCACCCGTCGAGTCATAACCGCAGAACACCGTCAGGATGTACTGAGGTTGCCACCATCTACAGGGTGGCGGTAGAACAATCGCGTCGACAGCCTTGGACGAGGGTGGGGCCCATTTAACTCTGGGCCGTGCGTGAGCTCTACAATGTAATTCGGCTCAGCGGACTCAATAAAAACAAAGGTCACGACTCCATAGAAACATCTTCCACTTCAGTTCCCTTGCCCTTCGCCTGGCCCTCCTTCGCCTGGATGGCTGCCATCACCTGCTTCAGTAGCTCTTGTGCCGCATTGACGTCTTCCGAATTACTGGCCGAAAGTTGTTCAAGGTACTCCTGCGCAAGGCTAAGGTTCCCACCCCCATGTAAGTAGTGGTACTGGGCTATATATAATGCCGACTTTGCATAATCTGCGATGTTCATATCTGTCCAAAGTAAACGTAATCAGCAGAGTGCAACAACAGGCAACGGTAACAACTGACTGTCGCTCGAACAGATACCTATGACGCTTGCATGGTACTTGGCCGCCTCAGGATACTCTTCGAGGTCATTGTGGAACTGCGCAAGCTTGAGGTGTATCGAGGTGTCGTGGGGTCCTGTAGCAATTAGTGCCCGTTTCAGGCACTCAATCGCTTCTCGAGGCCTACATTGGGTAAGGTCAGAAAAAGGTGCATTGTGCGATCCCCAATCTCACCTTCCGAGTTCCTCATAACATGCCGCCTGTCCTTGCCATAGGCGCACGTCGTATGGTCTACTCGGATCATCAACACCTTCATCTCATCGGGAGAACGATCCCCACCTCAGAGTAGTAGCCTTTTGGAAGTAATACAGGGCATATTGATGCATACTAAGGAGTTCGTATGCTTGGGCCAAACCATACCAGGCTCGGTAGTCCTTTTGATTTACGTCTGGGCACGGTTAGCCACGTTTCCAGTCGAATAACCCACAACCGACGACTCACCTGCTGCCCTCCTGTAGGCCTCGATCGCAGCGTTGGAGTTTTTCAGCTCAATGTACTCATGGCCCATCAGTGTCCAAGCGGACAGGTAGGTCCGGTCGAGCTGCACCGCTCGTTTAAAGTACCTGATGGCCTTCTCGTGTTCCGACCTCAGCGAATAGTGGTTCCCTATAGCACGATAAGACACGTGAGTTCACCACGGTTGAACCCTCATCAGGAAGTGCAGGAGTCCCACCGACGAGGCAACAGACTTCTGGCCGGTCCTTGTCAATTTCCAGGAACTCGTGCGCCAATTTTGAGAGTTTAATCCTATTGTCTGTGACGTACAGGATGTCCGAATAAATGTCGATGTTGTCTATTCGATGCGGATCGAGCGTGAGGATGCTTTGAAACTGCTTCTCAGCTTCGCCAAAGTCTACACGAACTCACGTCAACCCCGTTTCATGGGAACAGGGCCGAGGCACTTTACCATGCTGGTGGTACAGTGCACAAGCTCGCATGCTCATGACCCACGGGCTCACCGGGAAGAAATCTTCCGTCAAGAGTCTCTCGCAGAGGTGCAACTCATGGTCGGTAGGCGATCGGAATGCATTCAGTGTATTGATTTGGAAGAATTGGACGAGAGGATGCGATCTTGGTAACGGCAGATATTGAAGCAGTGCGCTAAGCTGAATTCGTTCGGGTGGATTAGGTCCCGATACAGAGCTGAGGCAAAATCAGCTCACCTCCTCCGAATCATCGACACAGGTTCCGAGAAGCGTCCACGCGGACCAGTTCCAAGGGTACATTGCGATTGAACGAATGTCGGCTTCTATGGCTTCCTCACGGCGACCTAGTCGATACAGCAACAGTGCCTTCCTACGAAAATCATGTAGTGGGTGGGGTGATCGATGAAGATGTTTCTCACATGAACAGGAGAAACGGTTCGGCTACGTCTTTTACCATCTCCAAGAGAGGTAACAGGTCTTTCGCCATGGGAGTAGCGGTCTGCCTTCGGGAGTCTGTTGGTGGAAGAGTCAAAGAGTGGCTCCTCCAGACCTCCACCCTCACGTACTCGAATATTTGTTCCACTCCTTTAGTGCTTGTTTCTCAGCCACCTAGAAACTCGCGATCAAGGATGAGACCGAGTTCGAGCGGTCGGAAGACGAGATCATACAATACCATATACTGGCTGTAAACGCTCAAGAACAGTGCTTTGGCACTACGACATTCGTGGAGCCAATACACTGCGCGTTTGAACTCCCGGTGTTCGAAGCACTTCTGGGCTGTGGCCAGGAAATCTCCTTCGCGCATCTCGAGTTCGAGTTCGCGTAATCGGACGTGGTCTGATATCCGTTGTAACTTGGGGGCGTGACGATGCGGAGGGAGATTTGGTTCCGTGTCCACGATTGGTATCGTCTTCGGTCGGGCTGGTGTCGAGGCAAACGGCGCGGTCGTCGCATCGAATGGCCCGCTGGGCACTGCAAACAGCTTCTGGTGAGGGATGGATACGAGCAATTCTGCTGCCCTGGGCGATAAAGTTAGGATAAGTCCTCTATGCGGAGCTCAACCAGTCATCGTAACGGACCACTTGGATGCAAACTGAAGCCCTCTGTCCCCACAATCCTTTACAGCCTCTCTGAGCGCAGTGATCATCGAACTGTCGACCTGTGTCACGACATCCTCGCTTTCCATCCTCAAACGTGGTTATCCGTGGGGTGGAGGTGGTTGATGGCGCGAAGAAACATACACGATCAATGGGCTTGTTGCGGACGATCACGACGCTTATCGTCCTCTTCTCCTTCTCATGCACCCTTAGGTTCTTCTACGTTTTCAGGTTCGGTGGTGGTCATCGCAAACCAAAACGAGCCACGTCGGACACCTGCGGTCTTGCCGTTTTCCTTGGATCAGGTATGAAACGTGGTGTTGCCAAATGTCAAGTTGACAAACATTACCACGGGCGTGCAGGTGGGCACACCACCGAGGCTCTTGCGTTGGTTTCAGCTCTCGACTTCGCGAGGTACACTCCGCGTACGTATATCATCAGCGGTGGCGACACGTTGAGCGCCGAGAAGGCTCGCGAGATGGAGGAGAGTAAATGTGTAAGTGGAGCGGGGTGGCTGGTGCAGTGCCGAGAGCCTAACTCACGGCACACGCGAATCTAGGACTCCGACCCCAAATCCAAGTACACGTTCCTCTACGTGCCTCGTGCCCGCAGAGTTCACCAACCCCTCTGGACCACCCCTCCGTCGGTGTTATTCTCATTTGTCGTCTGTGTCAGACATACTGTCCAAGCAGCACTAAATCTGGGGCCTGTCTGGGACGTTTTAATTTTGAACGGCCCTGGGACGTGTTTCAGCGTCTGCGCCGCCGTCTACTTCAATCGCGTAAGCCTCTTTTCCTTCTGATGTGTCCTCGAGTTCAACATTGGCATTGACCCGCGCACGTTCTCAGTTTCTGGGTTTACCATATCCAAGGATGATCTACGTAGAATCGTTCGCACGGGTCCGTTCCCTCTCTCTTTCTGGGAAGCTTCTCCGGCTATTTGTCGACAGGTCAGTTTGTTTACGCCTGGTCCTTACTCCTCCGATGACCAATCCCCCGATAGGTTTATTGTACAATGGCCGGACATACTACAACAAGGTGGTAGAGGCCGGTATTTTGGTTGGCTCGTCTAACCGGGCTGCTCCGTTGTTCTATTCGTGCTCATCTTGTAATGTGTGGCATCCATCCGATGGGTTACAATCTGATACTATCAGAACAAATCAGTCGGCTAAGCGACCCAGATTCATCGAACGTGGCGCGAATGAGGTCATACAGCAGGCATCCTGAACCTCCTCCAGGGTGCCTTGATCAGCTCCATGTGGCTCTGGGGTATCTCCAGCCACCCCGCGAATCATCAGCCCGTGGACCATCTAAAGTCCTGATGCGCTCTGTTCTGCACACGGACAGCCCGCCCTCGCCGGATCGGTTACTTTCAATAAGATGTTGGTATCGGTTCGCTGAGGTCCGGGGATGGGATCATTCATTTCCTGACAGCTTGTCACCGAACAACTGCGTTTTGCCGATGTCTTCGATGTCTCTCTAAGATCATTTACGAGAATCTAGGTCACGACGACGGCGACACTGCGGTCCAGGACCCGAACTGTCGGAAGGATCTCAATTCGATCTCTCCATTCCCATTCGCCGACTAAACATGCTGGGTTGTTTTTCTCCTGATCACGTGCGCGACCCCTACACATCGTCTAGAGGCACTCACCGTGTTTGCACGCTTACGGCCCTTCCTATCAGTTTGCCACGCCGTTTCCCATGGTAGGTGTCCCGTTCTTCCCGCGATAAGATAGTATGGATGATTCCCTAAAGATCAATCATTCACGGGAGAAGGATGGACTGACTGTCACTCAATGGTGGTCAGAGCTGACGATGAGAACCTCCTCGGACCATCCAGTTTCCCCCCCATTGGCGGCCCCCGTCCAGGTCAATCGGCAAGATTTCGGCGGTGTGCCCCACCCCCGACCTCCGACCGTTCAGCGTCCTGACCAACCCCACTTCGCGAACCCAGGCGACACAAACACACGTTCCTAGAGGACACGAGGTATCCAGACCCGACTTCCTAAGGGCCCCAGCAGGCCATGAACGGAGGAGTATTCCGTACGGCCGGTCCCGGGCAAAAGAAACAATGATAATCAGGATCTAGAGAGCTTATCGAAAACCACACGATCTGGCCTACCAGTGGTGTAAGCCCCGCCCAATGTAACACGTGGAACAGGCACCTAGCTGAAAATTTTCAATGGGCAGGCAGGCACGCGAGTTCTGAGTTCCCGAGCCGCACCCCTTCCATCCGTTACCCCATGAACATTTTCCCATTCTCGCCGTGGTGAAACCCTCAGGAGGTGGGGCGATGGGCCGCATTGTATCACCCGCCAGCGGACTCATGGTCCTGGGTCAGCGATTGTTCTTCGTTATCTCTGCGAGCCATCAAGACCGTTCATGTCCCCCCTCTCCCTCGGGCCCTCCCAGTATAAAATCTTCTCTGAGCAGCCCTCAGGCGCATCACTGGTAGGCGGGATGGAAACGCGAATCCCCGTGGGGAACCCTCACCACAGGCGGGACTTGAAGCGCAGTCGTAACGTAAGAACAAGTCTTCGGTGCTGCTCCTACTGAAATCCTATTCCGGTGTCTGGTTGGTGTTAGTCGCGCAAATCCTTGCATTATGGAGCACTCGCAGCTCACAGTGGAATGGAGAATCGGAAAACAGGGTTGTCTCTGTTGCGCAATATTTCTGGAGAGAGCTGGGTCGAACTCTTCCCATAATTCTGCTTCTGATCGGCACTAATATTTTAACTCTCTCGAACTGGGTCCACATTATTGGGCGGCTTGATGACCAGACGGAGTGTTTGCAATGTGCACAATGTTCTGTAGTTGCTGACTAGGCTGGAACCCCTGATCGGGAGGTGCCCTCTTGGCGAAAATCTCCAGCGGAGCCAATTTGATATTCCCAACCGTCCTCTCCAACTGACGAGCCTATGCGGACCACGGAAAACCCGTGTTATACTGTGTAGGTGCCCCGATTGGCCAGTGTTATCTATGCATGACTCGTAGGTGGACCCGTCGTCCCTTGGGAATTCCCAGGCAGGAGGTTGAACGTGAAACACTTGGGATTCAGACCGCATCCTATGGTGGCGATATCTCCTGATTGCTGTCTCGAGTGGCAGAGTTGACATGGTCCTGACACGGGTTCTCATGGGTGGAGTCCTGTCAGTCAGATAAGCTGTTTCCAGGGGGGCACCTCGAACAAAGGGAAACGGGTACGCACCCGAATTTGCCGACAGCGTGAACCACTGTCAATGAGAAGTGGGAGGAACAAATTGTGGGATCGGTGGTGTCACCACCATACAATTGCCCTAGCCGGGCCTTGATGCTGGGTTTGGGGACGTACCGCCCTTGAAGCTTTAATTGCAAGAAGTACATTTATGCCATCTCCTGAATGGCGTTTAACCCTCTCCATTCTCGAATATTCCACCGAAGAGAGTTCCAAAGCGGGATACCCCGGCGCTTGTGATCGCAGAACCGAAAGGTCGATGCATCAATCGGTGTCACATCCCATGAGACTGACCCGTGAGAGAGGCCCCCATGGTATGAATACAAAGAACTGTACCCATTGAGCGTGGGTTTGGCCGGTCGTTGAGCGATTGATTTTAATGTCCCATGAAACACTGAAGCGACGTCAGGCCCGAAGCTTCAACAAGAGACACATCTATTCGTTGCGCCCTCCGCCAGAAAGCTCTCGCTTGGCTCGCAATGCCAGCGGTCAGGGGTACCTGTCAAGAATCGACGGGTTGATGACCGGAGGCCCAGTACTCCGATCCCGTTGGCATGGGCCCAACCAGAAGCAGATGGCTGGTACCTGAGCGACCTCGTGAGATTAAGATTCGGGGGTTCGCAGACCTTGGGCGTGGGTATATTTCATTATCTTCCTCCGCGTTTTGGAGGCTTGATCTGTATGACCGACCAACAACGCTGCGTTCTGCGTGATGGTCGATGATTGAGATTTGTTGGGCGGATCGAAGGGCACATCACGACTTACTTACAACTCGAACGGACCACAATATATTTATGGGAGCGAGCGAGGCTGTGCAAGTGGAGCGAGATGATACCTAAGGTACGTAGAACGAGTCAACCGGTCAGAAAACGGAAGACAGAAACCCGCGGGCTGACTTCGACAGGAGTTGGGGCACCGTGACGGTCTTCACTTCCTCGTCCATCTGTCCTCTCCATCATTCTTTCCACCCCGTCGCGGACTGGCGCTTCGCCCGCGGCCACCCTCTCGTTTTCCGGGTTCCCATCCACCACCGCCCTCGGCCTTTGGCGGATGCAACTTTCTCTCGAGGCGCTGACCATGGCGGAGTGCACTTGTGAGCTCTTTCGACGCTAATCGGAGATGCATGAAGTTGCAGAAGCCTCCTCGATTGCACTCTCCGTTTTCGTTTTGTCGGCAACACGCCTCGCGAAAGTCCGTGACTGGAGAGAGCTCCGCGTACAGCGGTCGACCGGCGTACCACCGGTTGTTCAGGTTCTCAACGGCAGCCTGCGCTTCTGTTTCCCATTCGAAACGAGCGTACACGTTCCCGATCAGATGGTCACCCACATTGTCGCATACCTATTGACGACCGTGTCAGCAACCGCCAGGGTGTTGGGAATTTATGAAAGACCACACGCACATGAAGTTCAAGAAGGTGTCCAAACTTCGCCAACTCGCAGTACAAGTCCTCGTAGACCGCGTCAAAGCCCTCCTGAAGTTCTTTCGGGGTCAAACGGCAGACAGGATCGTGGGCCGGGTTATGGTACACGTTGGGGAGTAGAATAGTTTGCGAGAATGCGGGCTTGATGTGCTTGCGCGAGCACCTGTCACCGTGCCTGCAGGCTCCGATCTGTAGATGACAGTGGCGAACGTTAGCTCCCTCGAAATCCGATGAGGACCTGATGCTGCACTTACTTTGTAGTAAAACGAACAGTTCACGCGATCCTGTTCGGTGCCGAAAATGTTAGCCTGTCATCCAGAATCGCGTCAGTTTGATCTCGCCCTGGTCTACGGTCATTGTGCGTACCAAATGTGAGGCCATGATGTATCAAAACGCGCAACGCCTTGAGTGTGATGCTGCAAGCCGCAAAGACCTGACGAAGTGAGAGGAAGCCGGAATTCGATCTCCGATCCATTTATAGCTCCGCGAGTCCGGCTTAGTCATCCCCTGCCACTCCTCCCCGCCGTATACCGTATGGGAACAACCGTTTCGCAAAGAACTTGATTTGGAGGAGGTTCTCCGGGCTCTCCCAACGTCGTAGGGGCTGGCTGATAACGCAGTCGTGGTTGACCTTCTAGTCTGTGGAGCTCAATTGACGGGGGCTGTCGGGTGCGACTTCTGCACAACGGGACAACAGGCATAATACACTCCGTGGTGATTCCCCATTGTGGCCACCATTCATTCCACCCTTTCGGCGCGGGGTGCGGCCTCGCCTCCCAACAGACATTTCCTCTGCCGGCCTATCCGCTTGATTCAGCATTTGGTGAGGGTTTTTGCACCAAGAATCGAGAGAAGTTGGTTTACACCCGGGTTCCTCACTCTATCCCGCCGAAAGCTAACGTCTCTCCGGTACAGTCGAAAGCTGAGGATTGTCGGACTCCATTTACGCGACTGGGGCTGGGCTTTATCGACCAATCGTCGTGACGTCGATTTACTCAATGACAGGAGGAACTGTGAGTACCCTGTATGGCCACCCCGTCAAGTGTATTCTTCATTTCGCTTGACATGCACTAGCTGATAACGACTGCAAGCGGCCCCTTTGTGTGCTCATCAATGCGACCCTGAGGAAGGGGGTCATTGCGACACCCCTGCTACACTCCGCCAACCCATTGGGACAGTGGACACGATTGACCCCGGGATCCCCACCCGTTTAATTCAGTCGCTCCAAAACATGCCTGGATGATCCCGTAATCATGACCCCGACCAAGCCCTCGATTTGCACAACGAGCCGGTGCGCCGAACCCAACAGCTGCATGCTTCATCTGCGATTGAATCGTGTACGGTGTCAAAATACCGCTTGATACGGTACGGTCTGTCCTTTGAACCTCGAACTTCTGTACCCCCCGAAACCAGCCGACTCAACTTCCGGAACGTTACGAGAGTGTCCTTCCCACACTCAAAAACGTCCACAGCATGGATAAATTAAGAGTTACCGAGGCTCCTCCGCCCCTGGGGCCTGAACAAAAGAATTGCCACTTCGGAAGGCGATCAAGAAATGATTGCTTCGAAATCTTCATTTGATCGACGCCAAGCTAGGACAGAAAAGTACAATTCGCCTGCCCCTTGACTCCCTCGATGTAGGACTCCGGAGGCAAACGGATGGAGGATTGTCTAATCGTTCTTGTAAGAAAGTTGTTGCTCTTTCCCCTGGCTGAGACCCTCGGTAATTTGGTTCCAGGTGGGCAACGAAAGGCTCGAGAGGTCAACCGCTTCAGCTACAGAACCCTCTCACCGTCGGGTTGCCCGAGAGCGATTGACCGAGACCATGCCAATTCGTCCCAACGAGCCAATCCTGACCTCGGGTGGTCGCGCAATTTGATGTGTATTGTAGGGCGGTAATCAACCACGTTATCTCGCAACATCACAAACGTGTCATCGCGTGGACCCCATCACCTTCAATCACCCACCCGGCTGTTCCCCCACGAACAGGGTTTTTGGTTGGCGGTGAGTGGGTGTGGGACTACGGTCTACCCATGGGCAGGTGATTGGACCGGGCCGTAAAGGTGGTGCGAAGGGTGTCGGGTTGTTTTTCTCAGGTTGGAAAGAATCCGTCTCCTTTCGCAATCTTTACGGTTAGCACTGGCAGGGACATCCCGGGCTCCGACAACAGGTAGCGAGCGTGTCAATCCCCCTCAACAGATTTTCTCGCCGTACTGTCCGGCGTGCCCCATCAGCGCGACGAAGCTTCCCAGTTTCAGAGTTTCAGAGGTCAGTCGTACCACGTTCGCATGGATGGCATTCTACTAAGTCAAATCTGGGGTTCGACCATGCCCCGACCTCACCCTTGAGAAAAAGAAGGACGCCGATTGTGATTTGCCAGTTCATCGCGACTGCGCGATCCTGCCTCACTCTTCCAAACTCGCCCCGGCGATTTCTCCGGATTGTCGCCGGAGCCCCATAAGGCCAAGAATGGACAAGTGGGCGGGCCACCGGGAGAGCATGAGATGGGATGGTGCGAGGATCGAACCAACCCGATATGGTACATAATCCGTCGTCGGATACTACTGGCTGCCTGGGGGAGGACGGGGAGTCAAACGCATCCAATGAATGCCTTCGGCGGAGATCTAACTTCAGGCCCATTCGTCACTTGAGCGGGTCCGATTCGCATTCGCCACCAATCATTTACATGGGGACTGAGTTGCCGGGAACGTTTGTCTGCCCGTAATCCGCACGGGCGCAACGAACGACAACTACATAGCTCCTGCACACTGGACCATCAGTCCTCCATCACCTCAAAACGGGGTACTCACCATAACCAGTGAACCGGTTTCAACTTTCCTCCGGATGTCCTCGGTCCGAGAAGCCAATCGAGTTCCCTTATCACTCGTGAAAGATCACGCGTCACGAGTAAGTCCGAACGTACCAATCCCCAAGCTCGTTCACCGACGCTGTGTGGGCCAGATGGGATGTTAAGCTTCAGGCCAAGATTGATATATCGTACAACGAAAAAGGCGTTGTGTCCCGGACGAAAAGACAATGTAACAGTCTACGGTTGGGTGTTACACGGGGGGAAATAAAACCGACCAGAAGGGAAGTATAACGGAAGTGTCTGATATTAAGTCGGCTTCCGAAGACCAACGACCACCTAACAGAAGTCCAGCCCTACGGCAGCGTGGTCATTATCTATAAATTATGATAATTTAGTTACCGTCTATCATACTGTCACACGGATCGTATGTAAGGATGTGGGATGTGAGGAAAGGCACCAAATGCAACATATCTGCATACAAGGGAATACGAAAAACTGGGGTCGCAGAACAATCATGAAACTGGCAGCGAATGAGCTTGTCCTTGCAGGGGGTGGTGCCACCCTGCCTGTAACTGCTGTTCTATTTGCGACATCGATTCATCGCATGGCGGGGACGGGTAAGGCATACTTGGTCCTGTGGACATTTGCGATTGCATAGGGAAGGCTCCCATAGAAGTAAGGGTTGGTCCCATCGGAGACTGAGAGTAGTTGTGACCGGTCGGTGTGATAGACATTGGTGTACCGGAAGCGGGAGAATGGGCTGCCGAGTGCGAGGTCGAGTGTGAGGCCGAGTGGGAGTGAGATGGATGATGCAGGTGATGAGAGTGCGGAGAGTAAATTTGGGAGGGATAGAACCCAGGGGGTGGATTACAAGCCGCAAGTACGTGTCTACGCAACCATCAGTCGCCAATCCAGGGTTGATTCAAAGCAAAGACACGTACGAGATGAATTTATCAAGTTCGGTGATTCGCTGGTTCAGACCACAGGTCGAGCCGGAAAAATGCTTGAAGTGGTGTCCGACGACCTCTGAGGCTTTTCGAAGCCGGAGCGAAAGTTCCAAGAGGACGATATAGGAGTTCGTCTCGTTTGCACAGCCACAATGCCCCAGTCCAGCGCGATCGGGTGAAACCCAATCGAAGTCGTTGGGTCCTTTGTCCGAAGCGAGTCGATCAATAAGCTGGGCCAAGACATCGGGCTTCGGGAGTTCCTGATGAAGCGAGGGGTTGAACAAGGCAGTCAAGTCGTGCTCGGTGAGACCGTGAGGCATATGGGATGGTACATCAATGTACGCGTCCGAAGACGATGAAGGGCTAGGTTGCGGAGATGGCGCGGAAGTGGAGCGTGGGGTGAGAGGTGACATGTCCTTCATGAGCAGAGGGCGGGGGGATGTGTCGGAAGGATTTAGGGTAGTAGTCCTGAGATGAGACGGGAGCAGCGACGAACGGTAGTCGTCGAGAGAGTGAGCCGATTGATGAGGTGAGGACCGATGTTGTAGATCCTTATGATGCTCATTTGGATTCCATCCCTGTTGCGGAGGCTGGTTCTTGAACTAGATCGGGGGGTTAGGGCAGGTACACGATAAGCACACGTGGGTGAAACTTACCTCCTTAATTATGGTCTCGAGCTCAGCGACACGATTTTGGAGACGGGAGGTCTCGTTTTCGGTGTTCGGATTTGCCTCGTCAACTTGGTAGACGCAGAGGGCGGTCTATAAATACTAAGATCAATGCCACGAGGAAGGAGCGCTTTGTAGAAGCAGGACTGACCAGACCAAGTTGGGTGCAACGCCCGCAAGGGCGCTTCCTGTCACACTGCAGAGTCGAGTGATTGAGTGATGATGCACGAGAAGAGGCCAAGTGGGGGAGTGTAAGTACCATGCGTTTAGATGTGTGACAGTTCATGCAGGACTGGGTGGTTCGGTTGCGTCTACGCTTCCTGTGGTCACCATTCTCGGTGTTGGTAGTGGTGGAGTCTGAGAGGGGGCGCTTTGAACCGGCAGCGGTAGCAGGAGTAGTAGACATGACTGGAGTCGCAGGGAGAATGGAGGATAGCCAAGAGGAGGGCCCCGGAGTACTTATATGATCCCCCTCTGAGCGGTTATTGGCACCGTGAAAATAGATCAGAGGGGAGACACAGTCGAACCGTTCGCCCGTGTCAGAAGGTCCAGTTTGGAGATGCGACGATAATGCGGCAGTCCGTGAGAACACTGGGCCATGGTGCAACTTACGAACGAGATGGTCCGCTTCGGTCAGTGGTGGTGAATGTCGGCAATCGCCGGTATGCAATTTCCCCCGTGCTGTGCAGGAGTGAACGGGTTTGATGTTTCCGAACCAGCAAACCGGTCAATGTCGATTCGAAATTGTGAGTTACCTGATGATGGCCTCCCGCTCGGTTAGTGGGCTGCTGATAGCCACGTTATAATGGTATTCAATACTATCCTAACATATCCCCAGTGTCATTGCGACCACATCGGAGGTTTGGAGAAGTATCACACACTCCAGCGCCCGGATTTACCAAGAGGTTCTGTAGGTCGCCGGTAGTCTTCCTCCTTGGGACTGGAACGGGCAGTTCATTTACAACACCCCTAATTTGCATCACTGTCAGGCGGGTCAGCAGGTCCATGGGAGACGTCGACCTCCCCCTCGTCGTTGCCGCGTTCGGGTGTGGGCTGGCGGGCGAGTCAGACGTCCAACGTTGCTCCGCCGACTCCTCTCCCCCCTCAGTTCACAGCTTATCCCACAATCAATCAACTCCGGGATAGTCACACAGTTCCAGGATCGTCATTATCCCGACGTCCCAGGTCTCCCTCCGGTTACTTGGCGGGGACAGCCAATCAATGGGCCCGTTATGCCACCCGTTGATGCTCGCAACCTCGAGCTCGCTTCGGCGACCCCCCGGTCATCCGCCTGCTGACTAAGCATCCCTCCGATCGCATGTGTGGTTCTACTCAGCGGTGATCGCGTCTGGAAGTTTCGTCGACCAGACCAGTCCGCTGCTAGGCTCATCCCGAACTAACTCTAACATCCAAGATCACGGCACCTTCCCTGTTCTGAACGGTGGCGATGCACGTTCGCTATAGCTCAAATTTTCAGCGTGTTTGAGACCTGCCTCGGGCTTTGTGAATCCTCCTCTCCGAGCGGCCCACTCCCACTTCAGATAGCTGCGTATCTATAGTGCGGGATTTACAATTACTCGTTAGGACTATTTCACAGGGGTGAACCGTCCTGTGGACCGATTTAGCACAAACGGCACGAAACGCGAGGACTCTCAACTCATCACTTGGAAGCACGTCATGCTGGTTCGATCTAAGCACGCTTGCTTTCTCCCCCGGATTCCATGGCTTCGATCTTATCATCCAAACCAGAGCTCTTCACCATCAATCCCGGGGGGTCGATTCAGGAACATGAAACAACTTTGTTCCCACCACCGTACCACTTGGCAATTGTGATGTGGCCTATAGTACATCATTCTAACGTCAGGTCTCTCACATTCCACACGGTTTCGCTCAGGCGAGGCTCTATTCAATATTCCTGGTTGGTGGTGAATCAAATAGGATCTGATTCACTGTTGGTCGAGTACCTTCACCCTGGTCCAAGTTTGACTTCGTTGGCCGAAGGAATGAAAGGTGGGGAAGGTCGGGGTGTCCTAAAGCCCGACGGAGGAGCTCTTCGCATCAACGATATCCTAATACCACCTACGCGTGAAGGGGCCCCTCCTTCTCCGGGTGTACGTGGTCCACGCGGTGCATCCGTCAATGTCTAAGTACGTCACGAAATCGTCAAATTGATGAGGAGCAGACAGTATATTGGATTAGAACTGCGGAAGGCGCAGTCAGTCTGTGGCAGCTGAACGGCACAGGCATGACGGGGTGTAAACGGACGGGCGGGAGAAAGCAAAACGAACTGTAACCTTTCGGTTGCCCACGTAGTACCTCGGTCGTGGTCGGGATAAGTTTGCCCGTGGAAACGTCTCGAGTTTGAAGGGAAATGAAGGGAAGCAAATTGTGTTCGGTTTGCCGCCATAATACCGGCGGTCCTTAGCAAATCAACCCTCCTAAAGATCCCATCGTAGGGAGGGTCTCAGTACGTGGACGGAAGAAGGCTTGATAAGATTGACGAGTTGTAACCGGGTATGTGGGGTGAGGGTTCAATATCGGGACAGGTTCGAGTGGGGGCAAACTTTCCTACCCCGTCCAAAGGTAAATGGAGGGGATCACGCGGGTTCCTCCCCACATGGGGTCAATGATCGCGACCGCAACAAAAATGAATGAAGAAATTGACAGATCCTACATCCACGGGCTGTTTTCAAACCTAGGAGGGAGAGGGGGCCATCCAGTTCGGTTTGATTCGTATGACCACAACGCATCTCAGCCACCCCGGGGGGTCGATCACGGAGGGTAGATCGCATGTCTGTCATAACCGGGTTTTCGAGGAGATTAATTATTGGGCAAATACAGCAACTTCTAAATCTGTTTATTGTTCAACGCGCAAAGCCAGAGCAGGGACTCTACCTATGTTTCTTCCATTTCCGCTATATCCCCGCCGGCACGGATCCCTGCACGCAGTTCTGACGAAACCTGGATGGCGGTGATCCTCAGAGGTTGCGCATCGGAAGTGGGCGGCATGCTGGCGGAGGGGGTTTGCCCAGGCACTCCCAGCCAGAGAATGATTGGTCTTGGCTGAGTCTTCGAAGTTCGGTATCTCGATCAAAATGTCCCGGGACCCCCGCCCCGAAACCCCACCCCTAGACTAGGGCGCTAACATGCAGATTCTAATGAGGGGTCGCCTGTTATTCACGCCCTACTCGCGGCGCCACAGCGCTATAGATCAACTGACGGGACATCTCGATAACCATTTCCGCTCGAATCGCAATAGGATTACGGCTCAGGACATCCAAGCGCTGGTCCAACCGGGGGTTGCACTGGAGACTTGCTGTGACTATGCCAGGCGGGAAATCACGGGAGACCCGAACACCACCCTTTTTCAACGACATGCAGGGGAATTCTGTTGTATTTACTCGCCAGCAATGGAATGCTGCAAAGATGATTCAAATTCACAACAGAATGGCTCACTGGTATTCAACGCGTTGATCATGCACTACCACCGGCCATCTGTCAGTCTGGGGTTTTGCGCCACAATGCCGAGATCGAAGGGTGCTTTCACCAGTTTACGACTTCGCCCGCGTGAGGGTTCTTCTACGTGAGAATCTGGCCATCATCGGAACCACTCGAGTGACCGCCACACTCGTTTCCTATCGACGAGAAGCAGGGTAGCAACGCGAGTGAAAGAGTAGCTGCGGGTCAAAACTCTTGGTCTTCCACCCATCGAAAATCCCAGCAGAGCAAATCCAAAGATTGGCACTTGGTCACGCCTTGGAAGGAATCATCGATAATCATCAAGATCGATATTTGAGCATTCGGGCCATCACCGTCGGCTGATAATCAATAGAAAACAGGCATATCAGGGCCGGAACGTCTCTGGAGCACAGGAGCCGAAAACCGAAGCCGAAGAGGTCGCTACCTTGGGCACCACGGCGAGGTCCCGTCAGAATGATGCAGATCGCGTATCTGTCGTGGTCGTCTAGTGAAAGGCAAGTGTAGTCCTCGTTAGGTATCCCCCTTAGGGTGGGTTCATTGACGTTCCTCCGCCGTGTCAGGATGTACACGGTGTCTCCATTGTCAGATTGTACCCAGCCCCGTGGTAGTTATCGCCGGTGTGCTAGAGGTAGAACGTGTCTCGGTCGACGGGCATCCAGTGACGCTGAAGATATTGGAAGACACACGGCTTAAACAACGGCAATAACGATGATCGTTGCTTCCCGAGGTAGGGGATGCCAAGTGTCACATCCAGCAACCCCTGGCCGTGTCGTGGTTGAACGTGTCGAGTGTTATTTTCCCCAGGAGTAAAGCGGTCAGAATTGTGGCTCGACTACCGCCGAAACGCCGGAACCATTCCAAGCTATCTTCGGCCCTGCATGAGCGGAGACACGAGAGACCTCCTGGGTTTCCGGCATCTCCATGAACCACGGCGACCAGCTCCAAATCCCCCAAACCGTTTCATTCTCAAGATTCGCCCACACGTAAGATTGACAATGGGGGTCTCGCGGCGTTCACGGGTGCGTCTGTCATGCTGGCAGGGACAACCATGCTCCAGAGATCTTAAACGTAGCGCCCGAACGACAAAGAGAGGACGGTCGAGCCAAACTTTGGTTTCAGGGGAATTAGACGCATAAGTCCAGACCCACTCGTCGTTTTGGCAAAGAGACGAGCGATGATGTCACGAGAAGCCTCCTGGAAAATTCTTCCCCCGATCACGATGGGTTGAACGCTGGCGCAACCGTTCCCTTCGCTCCCTTAGCTCTCGGGTTCCGGCTTCGGGAAGGTGGCGCGAAAATACCGAATGCCGGGTGTATTGGGGAGTACGTTTCAGGGTTCGCGAATGAATAACCTACTTATGCATACCCGAGTCAAGAATCGGGATCGAGTCCTCGGTGATCGAGTATGAGGATGGCATTGAGCGGATAAGCGCCGATCACGGTGCGGGAGTTCTTTCCTCTACGATGTCCCATAATGATATTGATTTAAAGCCCTGATGGCAACTGGGTGTGCTCAGGGTCGCGTGGTGAGTACCGCGGGCGTATAACTGGGATCAAGTGACCCGCAACTCGGGTTGCGGGGAGGGCACACAATCCCTGTCACCAAATCCTTTTGACCATCGTGAATCGGGTTATATCCTCCAGATCTAGTCGCTTCCTTCCGCCTCCACCGCCCCCGCCACCATCAACCTTCTCGTTCTTACTTCCATTCTTCTCCTTGTTCTCCCCAATCTCTGCGACGGCTGCGGTATCGTCCACCTTGTTGTCTAGATACGTCTTGAGTTCCCGGTTGTAAACGCGTTCCTCGTCACCTTCTCCTATCGGATCTCGGCCGAAGTCGTTGATTTTGTCGCCTGCTTTTCTCTGTTCCATACCCGTTCTTCGTTTCGTTGCATAACCGAGCAATCGAACTCCCATTATGATCTTTATCACAACGAAACTGAATATCGAAATGTGGGACAGTGATTGGTTAGGGACCCAGGTGAGTTGGACAAAGTGCGGTCGGGGAGGGAGTGGATACTTACCAAACCCACACCAACACTCCAAGGGTGCCCCATTTGAGCCTCATGACGACCTGCTCGGTCGAAACGGGGACCAGGCGCCCCTCGGCTTCGAAATGCATTGACATGAATAAGTGATAAGACTGCCTTCCGATGAGTATCGCCAAAACTGCGAGGGGTAACGCAGCGAAGCCCAATCGTCGCGCAACAAGCGGTGATTGGTCGACATATGAATGCTGTAGCGGATGAGCTGACAGCGGCCCGGCTCATCCAACGACGGACATACCTTTCGTGCGCCTCTCCTACCCGTGGCGCTCGCACTGGCCAGGTCCCTGCACAGGACATCGGTGTATCTTTCGTACACCGACGGTCGGATGTGATTGAATTTGGTGATGAACGCATGCTTGAGCCAATCCACAAGCGTTTCAGAGAGGAGGACTGTAATAAGTGGCTAGTAGAGAAACGCATTGAGTACCGGCAAGGATGAAGAAGGGCCCCGCGGAATTACATAAGATATGGTCCAAAGGACGTTGTTCCCCCTGAACCACCCGAAGCTCTTTGGCAACGAGAACCCTCCAGAAAAGTCAAACTCCGAACCGCTGAGTTCGATGAGGTTGCGAAACGCGACGACGAAGAGCATCAGGAAGAGAGTGAATCTCTCCACAATATCTGTGCGCTTGATTAATTACCCTCGTGCTCCATTGGCTGTCCACCCATTTCACATACCTGCGCAGGTGATTTGAAAAAGGTTGTCCTTTTCAAACTTTTTGAACACGCTTCCTTTGATTTCAACAAACTGGTTCGACATGAGGAGCGTGAGGAGCGCATGATCGTACGAGTTGACTGCGACGTTAAGGGAAATGGTCTGATAGACCATCACAAGGGTGTGCACGACTAACAATCCGTTCAACGTGGATCAACAGAACAAAAAAGCCCACTTACCAACATAGACCACGGAGAGCGTGAAGAAAAAGAACGGCCGTGCTGTCTGAGGACAGACCGGTTTTCGATGTGAAAGGTACAGTATCGTTGACCTGGAGAACAGGCAGTCCAGTATATCCTGTCCAATAGATGCACACAACCTATCCGCAATCTGATATAGGTTAGCATCACCGTTACCTTGAGAACAACCAGAACTACCGCTTACCTCCAGAGCGTTGAAGATAACGTACAACTTGATCGTATCTTGACCGCGAATGGAATGGTAGATCCGACTAGCGTCGGTTAGAGGGGCAAGGATTATTGTTGATGCCACTAGCAGCAATATACGCAGAATGTCGGCCTTCTGGGCTGCGGGGAGAGAAGGCGCCTTTTTCCAAGAGACTAGATTGCACAGCAAACGCCATAGTGCCAAGGTTGATCGTATTGGGAGGATGGTGAAGGTGTATAGAAAGGAGTCGAGGCACAGGATGAACCCGAAACCGACGATCTGGCTGGCGTTGTCAGCTTCAACCAATGACAAAGGGAAGTACTAGATCACCTTTTCGATGGCGTAGGGGATATTGAGGAAGTTACTGACTCGCTCCCATTTCATTTCTTGATGGGAGTCGAAGTCGGTGGCGAGCAGTTCTTCTTGGAGGTAGTCCCATATAGAGAATGGCTGTTGGTATGACGTCGACGGTTTGGTTGGGGTAATGGGAAACGTGTTCGTGTCAAGCGGTGGCGAGGAAGCGATAGGGGTAGGTGGCAAGGACGAATACGTAAACGGTTTGCTGTTCGGAAGTTTGGGAAAGATTTCTTGGAATCTGGGTGGATCCTCGACGTCCACTGCCCTTGGAGGGAGAATAGTATCTTGGGAGTCCTCCTGTTGCAACACGGACGGTGTTGTCCTGATGGCCAACGGCTTAGATTGCTTCCTACTGCTCCATTTGTCTTCGTCTAACTCGATCGTTGAATCGCGTTCTGAACGGGAAAACGCCGCCTCCCGCTCCTTTGTGATTGTCACGACGGAATCTGTCAACTTGTACTCCCCTTTCTGTAGACCATCAGAACGAGGGTTACGAGGGTCGACGAAGAGATCCTGAAGATACGATGGGCGGGTTGTTTCTCCTGATAACGCCCGCTGTCGTTGGTCGGTCCATCCTGCTTCATCGGAACTGAGGGAATCTCGGCGGGTCGTATTGATTCTATCGGAAACAATCCGGCCCCGGAGGGTATCTCGTAAGAGAGTGGGAGAAGATGAGCGGGAAGACCTCGACTTGCCCCTCACGGAGTTCGTCGAGTACCGTCGTGTGCGTCGCCCGTTGTGGGGCATGGACGTCGCCGACAGCGAGCCAGAGGTCCGATCACTCGTGACGCCTCCCACCGATCGGTCCCAGTTTTCCCACGACTGCTCGCATATCCCCCCTCTCCAGCTTGGGGTCAGACGATATCGAGGGACTTGATCCAAAGGGCATCCCCGACGACACCAACTGTGCTGTATAAGCCACCGTTCCGTCGAGGTCCCGAGGGTATCCCAGTTCTCCATTGGTTACGGAACGTTTGTAAGCTACCGAAAGAGGAGCCAACATTGTATTATGTGTATGTTTCTGGATTGGCTTCGGCACAACGCAGGCATGGGTCAACGTGTACCTTTAATCTGTCAAACTCTGCCACGGGGGTGTTGAAGATCATAGGTACGCATCTCCCCCTAAATGAATGTCGACACAGACGTCGGAATGATTGTCGTTGATCATCCTCTAACCCCAAACAGAAGAGTCGCTAGACCAGACTAATCGTAGGAGATATGCTGTCCTCACATTCGGAATCGCCGTGGCGTTCGGTTCAACTCAACACCCACTTCTCCCTTTGGTGCAACACCGGTTGCATGTCATGGCCATGGCCATGGGTTCATTCCGATTGCAATTCTCCTTTACTCGGCTCGCCGCCCAATTTCTCATTCTGCGGCGTCCTTTGGACGAACCGATCCTGCCAATGTATCCTATGTCTTACGGGATTAATGACAACACGCTGCAACCCCGCTCATCATGGGCACCGCCTGCTTCAACTGAAAGGTCGTTATTTCTGGCTGGTAGACCTGGTCTGACCCAGGATACAGGAATAGACACGGTGCTACCGCTCCAACGCCCAACAGGCGATTTTACCCATATCACTCATTGCTCGCCAACCGATAGGACGCGATCCATGAACATTTTACGAGTGAGAGTGGGCGGGACGCGGACGCCCATTTACAGCGACCCATCACAGTCTTCTTTTTGCCGAAGCGCCAGGATCAACTCTGACTTGTGCTATTCGTGACACGCGGCCAGGAATACAACATAGACCCCGTGTCGGCTCGCTGAACGCACACGGTATCGCACGCACCTTGGGCAAGATTACATTCACACACGCTCATCCAGGCGAACAGTTCGAGTACCCCCGTTAGACTACGGTTCGAGACCAGTCCTTCGTACTCGCGTTCTTTGTGATCTAGCTGGACAGGTGGCAGGGCAAGTCGATCCTTCTGTCATTAGTTCTCAACCTAGAAGACCCTAAAGATCTCCCTGTGTGATCTACATTGATCTCAATAGCTGACGACCCGTTGTTTCATACGTGTTCCGCTGCGCACTGAACCCCAAACTGGTTCCCCTCGCTCTGCACTCCACTTCGGATCGTCCGTGGTGATCGGAGGATTGTTTCAGCCAATCCGCTCACCAAGTCTATTACCTGGTTACTGGGTGATGAGGACTGGAAGACGAGGAGATCATCCGCTGATCGGTGTAGATCAGTTCCAACAACCGCATGCCCGGACGCCCCTCCCGTGCACCTCTCGCTCTGCGACCGGTTGATCGTAGATTTGTGGAAGTTGACTTGCTCAATTTTCCCCATTCAAGGGGTGTGAAGCCGTTTCCACCACTATGTTTATTAGATGATCCTCCTTAGTCGGGGAGTTTGATAGGGCCTGTCCGCCCAGGCTTACACCTCGTAAGTCGGTTCGCTTTGCTGTGCAGTCAATTCATAATCAGTTTCCCAAGCTAAGATGTTCAATTAAGCCGGGTGTTTCGTGGCTGCGATCTTGATTTTCGACACACGCCCATTGGTCGGACCGCCCGCACGTGACCTCGGAGTAAACCGCGCCCGTTCGGCAAGGCAAGAGACCTTTTGGCCACGACCCCAAACACTGCCATGCCTTCGTCAACCACTGCACGCTGCCAAGGCGCCGGACACCGTTTCTCTGCCCTCGCAGTCTCGTTATCCCCAGACAACGACGGTTATCTGGTCGACTGCTTTTAGGTTCGAAACCCCGGGCGGCGGGTAATCTAACTATCGGACAGACACAGCCGCTTCTCGAGGACGCTAAGCCATTTGCTCATAGATCCTCGTCGTGACGTGGAGGATTGATCATTTTCAGAAAGGGGGAGTTACCAACCTTTTTCGACTCTCCCTTCATTTCCCCGGAGTGCAATCGCACACCCAATACCTGCCCCCCAGGAAGTTAAGGGGGTTCCCTTTTCTCGAGGGCTATACGTACTATGTTGCTACTAAACCCGCCGCTGAAAGGCAAGTCCTTTGTCCGGCGACGACCACTCGTGCTGCTCCTGATAGACCGTCGGGTGGAGCGCATGGGGGAGGAGACCGGTCTCCCGCCCCATAGCCTCCTGGGGAGGGCGACCACACAGAACCAGTCGCTCCGCTCGGCATACCTTTTCCTTCCAGGCCTTGGTTTTGGCCTCGCCCTGCGTCGTTGACGAAAGGATGGCCATTCACTTGTGTGACAGTACTCCCGAATATAACTTCTAAGGTTTCCTGGGTGGGATGAAGTTTCTGACCAGTCCAAAGATGACACGAGGGGGGTAAACCTCCCGACTGACAATTTGAGTCTGCGTCTTTCCACCCTGCTCTTTCAATACTCGTCCGTCCATCGCTGTTGAGAGCCAGTTAACTTCGGGGGCCCCTCCGTCATGAACTGCCAGTTGTTCCTTGATTGGACGAGCAGACAAAAATGAATGACTAAATTTACTTCATCTCAAAGGCTGCGTGATCCAAGCGTGGTCCTAACCGACAACCACCCCACCCCA
>Ga0307509_10003704_pt1 | contig 22872 bp, 29 predicted proteins | sample 10_EM_MG_FD_202245 | JGI IMG/M metagenome (GOLD analysis project Ga0307509, IMG submission 202245) | Populus trichocarpa ectomycorrhiza microbial communities from riparian zone in the Pacific Northwest, United States - 10_EM | ecosystem: Host-associated > Plants > Roots > Unclassified | place... | reverse complement strand
ATGAATCTGGCAAGACCGCCTCTGGTCACTTACCTTCCAGTTGTTGGACGCAGTCGTTTTGAACGAGGGTCCCACACCTAACTCCGCGAAGGACTAGGATGGATTGTGTCAGGTTCGCGTCGGGGGGTATGGTCACGACAGTGCTCACATTTCTCCTTCAGTTCTCGCTGGTTCGTGAACAGATACGTAACCAAGGGTGAGGGGCTGTGACGCGTAGGTTTAACATCTGCTGCGTAGCGAAACGACTGAGGCTCACCTATTGCGTACGATACTGTAAGCCTCGTCAACCGATTCCACAGGCACGATGGGAAGCAGCGGGCCAAAAATCTCCCTAAGTTCCTCGGTCAGGTACCTGTTGAGCGCACCCGACGAAATCTTACCCTTTCACGAGAGGGTCGTCGGCGGGGACATCCTTTAGAACTGTCAGCTCAACCTTGTCCTCGTTATGGCCACCACCAAGTATCGTTTGTCCCTTGGAGTTTGCTAATAAATTTAGCACTCGTTTGTGGTGGTTCCCGTTGACGATTTTGCTCATGTCCGGAGTGTCCAGAGTCCCGTTGGGGAAATGAATCGAATAATTTGACTTTATGGCCGCCAGGAAATTGTCTTGCAGATGTCGTGGAACCAGCACATGGTTGGGTGAAACGCAGAGCTGTCCGCTATTCTGTTTCTTTCTGGGGTCGGGGGTTAGCCTTTACGCGACAGAGACCCGCGAGGAAAACGCACCCCCAGAGTATTCGTTTTGCCGCCAGGTCGAGGTCAGCATCGTCCGCGACCACCACCGGTGATGCCCCACCAAGTTCCAAGGCACAGGGGGTGACATTTTTTGCAGCTGCTGACGCAACAACCTTACCAACTTCACAACTTCCGGTGAAGAGAATGAAATCCCACTTCAACGATAAGAGGTATGAGGTTTCCGGAACTGCCCCATTTACTACAGCGTAAGCGTTCGGGTCGAGGTACTTGGGAAACAGGTCGGCGAGGGTGTTTGCCACGTTGGCCGACACTTCAGATGGCTTGAGCACCACGGGACACCCCGCTGCAATCGCTCCAACCAGTGGGAGCAAGGAAATAACAACAGGATAGTTCCAAGGGCTGAGAACGAGTCGAGGTGATCATCGATGAGATATTCCGGCATGATGAGACAAAACAGAACCACGGACGAAATCATCAAAACGACGCCCTTTGGACCTGGGTGAATGGAAATGTCGAATGACTGACGCCATTCTGGGACTGGAGGTCTTTCAGGGGTAGTCCACTCCTCCAGCTTTTCGATGGCAGTTTTGCAGCCAATTATGATCGGGAGAACCTCGGTGGTAGCTTCGAACCTTGGTTTGCTAAGGTCTGCCTGGAGCGCCTCACACAGTTGCTCAGAGTTGTCTTGAACGAGGAGCGCGAGCTGGAGAAGCTGCTTCCGGCGGTACTCAAGTGGGAATGTGGTTCCATCCGCGTAGGTAGTTCGGAGTCGGGAGTATACCTGGGCGGGATGCCGGGACGTCAGAAGGCCCTTCTGATCCTATGACAGGAAGTGAGGGGACGTACCTCGTCGATGTGTGGGTACGAAGACATGGTGAGGTTGGTTTAGGACTGACGTGTTATGGTGAGTGATCGTATGTTGGGCAAGATATATCGTTACGAACTCGTGGACTGCCACCTGCGGAGAGCTGAGTATTTGAGATCTTGGGGGAGCGGATTGAAATTGGCGGCGACAACCACAGGAACAAGGCGGGGAAGCAAGTGCAGATGGAGTAGTTCTGGGAACAGGGAAAGTCGGTCACGGGGGGTGCACGCCCGAGCTGTATACCTAATCGGCGAGCTCCACGGGAGCAACCACTTCCATGCGATCATCGAACTAGATAAAACGGAACAGGTGTCATCACAGGGTAAGATCGCCGTCAGGCGACCCCGCTCGCTCGTGTCCCCCCCACCAGTGTCGCAGCCTTCTTCTTCAACACACCCTCGACCAACCCCTTCAAATGCACAGCCATCTTCCGAACGACATCAGGCCAGTGGGCCAAACGGAGGTTCTTGCTCGTAGTGGCTACGAGTGCGAGATTAGTGGGTGTCATGCAGGGGAAGATCGGGACCCGAGGGAGACGTACCGTCAGCTACGGTGGACCCCGGCAGCCACGAGACAATCCTTTGTAGATCGCTACTCTGTAGCTCGGATAGTACTGGCAGCACGCGCGATATATCCCCACTCGAAGCTTTCTTCAAGAGCAACTCTCTACGTATCCACCCGACGTGTTCCGACACGCTCCCAGTGTTTGAATATACTGGACTCTTTTTGATGTTTATTATCGAGCAGTTCAGCGAGCTGGAGCATCGTGGGCTATAACAGTGGAGCTGTCAGGTTCTGGAAGAGGGAGACAAGTTGCCCATAGCCTACGCACCCGACGGTATCGCATAACTGAAGAGCCGCAAGGACTTCACCCGTGTTCGTGGCCCCTTCCACCCCGAGGTGCCATAGAATAGGCAGCCACGAAAGAACCTCTTCATCGAACTCGGATCTTGGTACCCCTTCGATGGTATCGGCTTCAATCAATGCCTCGATCCGGTACCTCCGTTCCGCGAGCTGTACGCTCGCAGCTTTGCTCGGGTCCACGACGTCATCATCATCCGAACAAGCGTCACACTCATCGTCACTGTCCTCCCCACTCAGATCGAGTCTGCCAAAGTGCGAGCACACGTCAACGGTGACACGCTCCGCCTCTTGCAGGATCGCGAATAGATTGGCTCTCTGATCCACCGGTAGCGCATCAAGGGCCGGGCAGAGGTATCTCCGCAATACGAACGAACTGAACACCCCAGAGCGGCAGGTGTCATTGAGTCTGAGGAGAAGGTCGCCAGGCGTCGTGGCGATTGCGGACTGAGGTTTAGACTGCTGGAAGAGGGACATGTCGCAAGTGGTTAGCCGTAGCGCGCCGGCTTTTTATGCGCTTGCGACGCGACCACAATGACAACCATGGTTACACGTGACCGTTGATCCCGACCATGCTCTGGCTTTCATGGCTAAACAAAAAACTCGATTAAGACAATGAAGGAGTTGCATTGCGTATCTAAGCTACAAAAGGACCACTGGAGGAGCTCCCATGAGAAATGAAATAAGAGTACGAGCGTACGGATGCCGTTACGAAACGAGGACGAACAACAGGAACTAAAGCAAGTTAGCATCGTTACGACGGCCATGGCAAGAAACTCACAAAAACAATAAGGACACCGAACACCTTGAGCATCAACCACCGGTTACTTGAGATACTGGCGTAGTATTTCAACAATTCCCGTTGTGCCCCACCAATGTTCGAGGCAATGTCCACGGTGTCGGCATCAATTCGTTGTACCGTTTCGCGTTGTTCTGCCACCATCTGAGCCAATTGAGTGAATATTTGGCCCAGTTCCGCAATGGTGGATTCGATCGATTCAATCGCGGTAGAACGGCTCTGAATGTAATCATCCTGTGGCGCGGGTAAGAATGAGACAGGTTGTAATCTTACCCTGACTCACCTGTTGTTCCACGAGCTGCATCTGCATGAACGCGCCCCCGTTCTGGCTGGGGACTCCTTCCTCAGCAGAGATGAGGTCCATCGCCAGGATGTCCCCATTCTGTTGCGCACGGCCCTTGCCTTTCTTATCGTACCGGAGTAAGCTGCCATCCCCGGGTATGTCAGGACTACCTCGCTGGTTGAAGAGCAACGAATCTTTCGGAAAGGGTTAGTCCACGAGTTTGGTGAACAAACGGGGGAAGGGCTCACTCGGGAGTGTTTGGGCAGCTGCTGCGGAGGTCGTATGCATGAACTGCTCCGTCCTGTCCTTCGACTCCTTCATGTTCTGCAATGTGTTCATTTCAACAATAGGTCCGAGGGGGGAGCCGAGCCGTTGCGCACCTGAGTTCGAACCTCCAACACGTCCTTGAATGTCATACTTGTGGAAGCCAACTTGCTCTGCAGCAGCATAACGACATTGTTGTTGTGTTCATCAACCTGTTTTCCTTCCGGAGTCTTGGTTGACTTTTGCACGTTCTGTTGCTTGACATGAGCTTGAAGGGCGGCGATCTGCTTGTTGATTCCAGCAATATCTTGCTTAATTATGTACGTGAGCTCCTGTATCCGTGGTCGTTACTTGAAAGGTCGCCAACGAAAGTGCGGTTCGCGTACGCTAATTTCCACGGGACGATCGTCGAACAGGGTCTTCCGTTTGGCAACTTGTCGGGTTGAGTCGACGAGGAAGAAACGTGAACAGGAACGGCGCACTCACGTTGGGCCAGCTTTCCGAGACGGATAGTTGTGGTATTGATGTCCTTGGCGATGGAGGAAGCTACCCTGGTGAACTCGCTCTTGGGTGAGTCCTTCACCTGAGAGGGGAGCAGGCGTTGTTTCTGTTCGGCATTTCTGGAGGAAATTGTGGATCGATTACGAATTGACTCTACGCAAGCTCTGAACTCGTTTGTCCTGTCCTGGACCGGCATGCTGAGGGACTGTGTGGATTGAGAGAGTGGAGGGAGGAAGTGGGCGGGGGTATTGGAGGTGGCACTGCACCGGAGAGGAAACGTGGCTATTTCCGTTGATAGATCGCGGAGCTTTCCACCAACCGGCGACGGGCGTATGTTTTCCGTTGTCCACTCACACCTCAGGCTAAGTAAGCTACCGTCACGCACGCGGCCGTTTGCTCATTCGCAGTCGCTCCTCTCAAGAAGATTCAAGCATTGGAACACGCGAATTATGCAGCAGACAGTAAAGTCTATCCTCGTCCTCGGCGCTGGTTCCTTCGGGTCATGTTTAGCAGATCACCTCGGTGATTCCGAACACCATGTGTATCTATGGAGTCGCTCGAAAGCCTTCTGCGACCACTTTAATCAACACCACCGTAGTATTCACCAGTTGACCGACCACCAGTTTTCGACCCACATCACCGCTGTAGGGCCCGAGTTCCCCGACAGTTCCCTCCTCGACAAAATCGATGTGCTTTTGTTTGCCATCCCTACCGAAGGCGTCAGGTACGTGCCAGTGCAGTGTGAGACTATGTGTGCGGGTTACCGACAACGCATCATCAAGATCGAATCTGGCTGCATTGAAGCCGGTATTGAACCTCGGTAAACTCCCCCTCCTGATCTTCGTCAACAAAGGGATCGAAGCCAGCACACAATGCATGACCCTGGAGATCATCGCGGACGAATTGGGACCAGAGGTAGCAAAAGTTGCAACGTTTCTTGTGAGTAGATCATCTGAGGAGCCCAATGATTCTGATTTGACATCCAGTCCGGGCCGTCGTTCGCAAAAGAAAGTGAGAGTCGGAACCAAGTGCGTAATGCGACTGACAAAAACCTCTTCAGTCATTCGCCGCCAACCGACATCTGTGTGCATCGCTTCCTTAACGCCCGAGCAAGCGCGAAAGGCCGCGGGGGTATTCCATCAGCCCTGGTTCCGTTGGTACGACCCGTTCTCTGCTTGGGCCACCCCGACCCTCAGTTCTCCTCCAGTTACACCAGCGATGATCCCATTGGGGTGGAATTGGCAGGTGCGATGAAGAACGTCTACGCCATCGTCACAGTGAGTTTCTCCTGGCGATCAAGCGTACATTGCACCTAATTTCTGATAGGGAGCCGCCGAGGGACTCGGGTTCGAAAATAACACTAGAGCTTGTGCGTGGACTGCGCTGGTCACGTCACGCCGCTGACGAGTCCGTAGCACTCATAACGAGGGCTCTGAGTGAGATGACTCGGGTTGGAAAGGCGTATGGGGCGAATCCGCTGACCTATCTGGGGCTTGCCGGTGTGGGTGACTTGATACTGACGTGTTCGTCACCCCTGAGCCGAAACTACACCGTGGGCAAAAGGTTGGCTGCGGGTGAGAAAATCGGGTACATTGTGGAGAGCCTCGGGAGCGTTGCAGAGGGTGTGGCGACGTCCAAGGCTCTGAAAAGCGTAATCGACGATCTCAAGTTGGATTTGCCAATTGCAAATTCGGTGAGGTAGTTTAAAGTTATTCGGGCCTCATGGTTGACTGACGGAAACTGCAGGTGTACGAAGTGCTGTACGAAGGCGCGTTTTAAACTGAGTCCGGGTTTAGAAGTGTGCTGATGACTGTTCGGTGTCATTTCCCCACACAGGCAAGGATGTGAAGGAACGGGCGCAATTCCTCATGTCACTTCCGTCGAGCCTAGAGCTGGACCTTCCAGAGGACGAGCTGAGCGAGCCAGTTAGACGGCTCCGGGCGAAACTGGGGATGGTGTGAGCGCGGTCGACGTAGTTTACTGTTCCGAACCAATCGAAATATTCTATTCTGTTCTTCCGATCCACGGAGCGGCGCGTCCCGGCTCTGGAGGGGGTCGACGACTCATTTATTCCGGTCGATCGTTCGTAAATTTTGCTCACTCGGCAAATTTTCCGCTGGCACCGACCGGTTCACTCCTTGTCACACCACCTCCACGTCGCTCTCGCCTCTGCGCCAGTTTCCGCCACTCCTCTTCCTTTCACTTCCTGGTCTTTGTTCGTTTCCCCTCTACACCCTTTCCCACCAGAACAATGGCCTCTCCTCTCCTAAAAGCAGTTGCCGAGGGTGACCTCACCGCCGTCCACGCCATCCTGCAGAGTGCTCCATCGGTCAACATCGAGCTCCCAGGTACGTCCGGATTCTTTCGATCGCCACCCCGGCCGCTGTCTAGGCGTCTGACTCGCGCCTCCACGTAGATCAGAGTGGAAACACCCCTCTCATTGGGGCCATTCAAAAAGGACACGTAGAAATCGTTCGGGCACTCTTGGACAATGGTCGGTCGCCCCGCTCGGACGTTCATCACAAACTGATTCACGCCCTTTTACAGGCGCTGATCCTACCGCCAATCATACTCCATTGGTCAACCTGACCGCGGACCCTGCTATCCTGGAGTTGGTCAACAATGCCCTCCAGGCGCGTTCTTACGGCACCCAAGCGCAGTTGGCTCCGCAGGAACAGACTTACTCTCACGAGGGTGCAAATGAACCCCTAAAGCCATATTATCCTCTTCCGGGCGCCTATTACTATCCCGGTCCTCCGCCGCCTTTCCCTGATGGCGCCATGCCGTATTACCCTCCGCATCTCTCGGGTGACCCAGGTATTGGCAATTTGCCTCCCCCGGAAATCGCCCGTATGATTCCTTGCCGGTATTTCCCGGCATGTCGGTATGGAGCGTCCTGTATGTTCGCGCATCCAACGAGCCCAGTAGGGTACGGGCCTATGCCCGTTCCCGCCCCCTATCCCCACCATTACGACCCAATGAACGCCCCTCCTTACCCCCCACAAAACTACTACCCAGCTTCCCCTCCATTCCAGTCACCATTGCATCCCATGAACATTACTTCTCCTCATAACCCCCCGGTTCCAGGCTCACACGCGCCTCCTATGCACGCTAGGACGAGTTCCGATTCTGTCACGTCTCCCGGTGGTAATTTCCCTGGACCTGGACCAACAAACTACGGCCCAGTCCCCCCGGGTCCGTACCCGCCCCATCCAGGACAGGTTCCTATGATGGGACCAGTGCCTCCCCAACATCAGGTCCCACCACCACCTGGCCAACAGGGACCGCCCCAACCCTATCCCACCGGCGCTCAACAAGGACCCGTTCCCCCATTCCCTGTTCCATCTGACACCGGATACCCCCCTCAAATTCCGGCTGATGGGCCGTTGCCTCAGAACCCACCCCCTTCCCATCCTGGCGAAGAGGGCTTCGTGGGTAGCCACGTTCCTCCGAACGGCCCCGGCTTCCGACGGCCTGGTTTGCGGAAGAATTCCTATGCGAAAAGGCCGGCGTGTCTTTTCTTCCCATCGGGCAGGTGCAGAAATGGGTAAGTGTTCCATCGCAGGGTGTGATCAATCATTCCAGGTCTGACCCCGCGCTCTCAGCAATGATTGCCGTTTCCCCCACATCCTCCCGGAGAATAATGGGTTCGGCCCTGGTCGTATAGGACCAAAACCTCGCTACCCGTTGAACGGTGTTACGAACAACCTGGCGAACCTTGAGGAAAAGTTCTCACGGATGAATGTGCAGGAAGTATGTGATGTTTTTAAGGCGCTAGTAGCCGTACTGATTGATAAATCAGCAGGACGAAAACCGTATCCGGCCGAACACCGGTCACTCAAGCCGCTCGCAATCGTCTGAGCGACGAAAGCAATTGGGTCAGCCGAACGGATTCCACCCAAACGGTAAAAAGCAACACACCACCAAGACACAGCGGGTTCCCACATTCGACGAGTTCCCTACGTTGAATGGAACGTCAACCAACAGTTCCCCCAAAGCTTCCGGTCCGAACGGTCTCACTGCTGCTCAGGTCCTACAGGCTCCGCCTCCCTTCCGACCCAAGGAAGGTAGCCGCATCCCGTCCCCCGACCACAACGTCAGTGATGACGTCTTCAAGGTCGGTAAATACATGTGCCATCATCGAATCCCAACTGATCTCTCCCATAAGGTTACCAAGGCTTCTTCTGAGGTCAACGAAAAACTCCCCAACGTTACTCCCCCCGTCGAGAAAATTCCCCTTTCGTTCGCTGCGGTCACCACCAACGGTGTGAATGGCGTTGCGAAGGAAGTCTCGGTCGGTGCATAATTCTCCCACCTTCGTTCTTTTTGCTATTCTGGGTTTGTCTGTGGGTTATCCTCTCACACATCTTTAGTCTCTGCTTGGCTTTCTTCCCCGTATCCTTCCGGACGCTACTCCGCCCCGATTACATTGCATTGTTTTGCCTGCTCTTAATGTGTTCCAACAACCTTTGTAGACAAGCCTCTCCTATCCCCTCCACGGTATTATTCTATTCGCTCTCTGTTCTGTTTTCGTATCCTCTCTGCCTATCTTGCAACCATACGCCCTCACATACACCTCAAAAGATCTTCCGCATCCGCTATTACATACACCTTTTCATTATGCGTTTGTTATTATCCCCTCTTTACATCCTTCGTTTGTCGCCCCTCTCGTTCATCGTCTCTTGCTCTACTATATGCGGACCCCACAACACACGAAAATATATGTCCCCTACCGTTGTTGTATTCATTCGACCCCCTACTCCTTTGGTGGGGCGTGGCGTTATGTGTCGCGTTCTTATGAGGACCATGCGTCAAGGTTACGCATCTCGACTCCGTCCCCGGTGACCACCTCTCCAATCCTGTACACTTGCTCGCCGGACGCCTTGAGGGTCTGAACCGCCTCGTCGGCCTTGTCACGACTGACGATCAAGACCATTCCAATACCATTATTGAACGTCCTGGCCATCTCCAGAGGTTGCACCCCGCCCTCCTTCATCAGCCACCTGAATACGGGAGGGAACTCCCAAGCCCCGGCGTCGATATAACACCCTGTACCGCCCGGCAAGACCCTGGGGATATTTTCAAGGAACCCTCCTCCGGTAATGTGGGAAAGGCCCTTCAACAAACCCTTCCTGATAGCCGGTAGAAGAGTTTTGACATAGATCTTGGTAGGTTTCAACAGAGCCGCCCCCAACGTGATGGATGGGTTCCACGGAGAAGGTGAAGAATACTTCAAACCGGACACCGAGACGATCTTCCGGACCAACGAGAATCCGTTGGAGTGGACACCGGAAGAGGGCAGGCCGAGAACGACATCTCCAACTGAGATGTCTGGGCGTGGGAGGATCAAAGACCGTTCGACTGCGCCGACTGCGAACCCTGCCAGGTCGTAATCGCCTAGAGTGTATTCGGGGCATCAGCCGAGTGTCCTCTGAATAGATAGGGTTGATTGAACGGCAAGACCTTTCTTATACATTCCAGGCATCTCGGCAGTCTCCCCACCGATAAGAGCGCAGCCAGATTGTATGCAACCCTCTGCAATACCGTTGATCACGGAGGTGGCCAGGTCAACGTCCAGGTGACCACAAGCAAAGTAGTCAAGGAAGTAGAGGGGTTCCGCTCCTTGGACAATAAGATCGTTGACCGACATCGCCACCAAATCGATACCTTGCAAGGTCCCGGTAAGTTTCTCAACACCGGCTCACTTGCCTCACGCCTCACCGACGGTGCCGTGTATACCAGCTTCAACTGCAACGTGTAACTTTGTTCCAACCCCATCAGTTCCGCTGACCAACACAGGATCTTGATACCCGGTCGCTTTCAAATCGAAAACACCACCGAAGCCTCCGATCTCGGCGTTTGATCCCGTTCGCTGTGTCCGACGAACGAACGGCTTGATCCGCTGCACGAGGGAGTTCCCTGCATCAATTGACACCCCCGCGTCTGCGTAGGTTAAGCTTTTGCTTTCTACGGAAGTAGATTGAAGTGCCCTGAGTGTAACACGTGAGAAGCGAGAAGCCGTATCTGTTGGTAACAAATGACCTATGGGCAATATCTCGACGGAACGTTTTGCCGTCGAATTGGATACCTTCGACTGCGGAATATGCAGCGTACAGAGCAGCTTGAAGGGTTTCGGCGTGGGCTGAGACCGCGAGGACTCGTCCTCCGGATGTGACGACTTGGTCGTTAGATCTCGTCGTCCCAGCATGGAAGACGACGACGTCTGTAGGGATTCCATGAGTCGACGGCGGTGAAGCGGTTTAGTTGACTCACTGGAAGGGACAGCTCCGACAGTGATCTGTTTTCCTTTTGGATAGCTTCCCGGATAACCCTGAGAAGCAAGGACGACGGAGACCGCAGAACCTGGTTTTGTATCGATGTTCACAGAATCCAGTCTGTGCTCAGCGCAAGCCTGATAGTCGTCAGAGGCGAAGTGCACGCCAAGGATGGAAGACGCTACGGACATACCAAGGCGACCTCAGCGAGGTCAGTGTCTTCACTCAGCAGGAGCATCAAGGCTTCTGTTTCGGGGTCTCCGAACCTCACGTTGTACTCGAGGACTTTGGGGCCATCCTTAGTTACCATGAAACCAGTAAACAAGATACCAATGAATGGGAAGCCTATTTGACTTTAGGAGGGAGCGCACAGCACTTCATTGGACGCATTCTTGCCTTCTTTCCGCATACCGTCTATGGTCGGTTGTAAGCTCTCCTTGAGGATGCGGTCCATCAGCGCGGGGGTGGCAATCGGGGCAGGAGCATACGCCCCCATACCACCGGTGTTGGGCCCGGTATCGCCTTCGCCGATGCGTTTGTGGTCTTGAGCTGCGGGTAGCGGGACAATGGTGTAGCCATCGCAGAAAGCCAGGACGGATAACTCTGGGCCTTCGAGGAGCTCCTCGATCACGACTTCGTTGCCAGCGTCGCCAAATACGTTGTCCACCATGATCTCATGAAGACCGGTGATAGCATCGTCGGTGGTCTCTGGAATCAGGACGCCTTTTCCAGCAGCGAGACCACTGGCCTTGAGAACGACCTTGAACCCACATGTCATCACATGTGTGATGGCTTCGTCGAGTTGATCGGCTTTGAAAACGCGGAATTTTGCTGTCGGGATTGAATGACGCTGCATGAACGCCTTGGAAAAGGCCTTGGAGCCTTCCATGCGAGCGGCTTTTTGAGACGGGCCGAAGACGGGTATGCCAACTGAGGGCGATGAGACTGGCGTTATCCAATTCTATCGTGGGTTGTGCTTGCCTTTGCGGAAGTGAGATTCAACGCCATCGACGAGAGGTTGTTCGGGACCAGGGATCACGAGATCAACCTGATCAAGATTAGGATCGTGCAGAGCGAGGAGAACGTGGCCGGACCTCGTTTTCTGTTGCGAACTTGACGAGAGCAGGGAAGTCTGCGATGTTGAGGTCGACGTTGATAACCTTTTGCTCTTGACAGGACCCCCCGTTGCCCGGCGCGAGGAAGATGGTTTTGACCGCTGTTGACTGGGAGAGTTTCCAGACGAGGGCATGTTCTCTGCCGCCGCTGCCCAAGATGAGGATGTGCATGGTCGGAAGGTGCAGGAGATGAAAAAGACCGGGATGCGGTGAAGGGGCCGAATTTCAAACGTAGACGGATATAATAATTTTGAACTCCATAAGCAAAGGATAACTAACGTTTGGTTGTAACACTTCACGCGAAGTCGCGCTCCAATAGATTTTGGTATACAGTTGGATAGGAGAGAGACTAGTACATAGGCGTACTTGCGCTCATCTACTTATCGTTCTCGCTCTGTTTTCGATGAAAAATGGCCGTAAACGCCTTCCAGGATATGAGGTTCTTGGCGGAGCCTTACGAAGAGGTGTGTGCTACCCGTCCACCGCCACATGTTGATGATGGCCGACGTTAGCCTTGTCCGTTAGTCCCAGGGCAATTCCTTCTCCCCGAACTCTACCATCCCCCTCGATGCTTTGAACGCCTTTTACGACAAAATGGAGAAGAAAAAGGCCGACAGAAAACTCGTCCGGGGGAATTCTCTCTGGGGGAAGAAAAACCCGTCAAATTCGTCCGGCAACAAACCACGGGAGGATTGGACCGACCGTGTCCAATACGTCCAGTCTCCCTACGACGCGCTACCAGGCCCAGAGAACAACCAGTCCCGGGTCAGCCTCGGACAGGGTGAAGACTTCGCCCCGTCCATCGTTCCGGACGTTTCACCTGAGGGTGCTTCCTGGCAGACACAAGAACTCGAATGGGCCACCCTCTCCGTCATCCAGTTCAGAGCCCGGCATCCAATCCATAACTCCGTCGGTCCAAGATGGTACAAGAACCACCACATTCTCCCTCCCCAGGCCAGGAGTGACAAACGGCCTCCATCCCTATTCTCCACCTCATTCCCGCCCATGGCGGCCTCCCTCCACACGCGGTCACAGGACTCGAGTTGGGCACCAGGCCCAAGTCGTACCCCCTCAGGATCCCCCCTTCCAACCCCTGATTCATCCCAAACACGTATCAGCGATCCCCAAGTCAAGGTCAGATCTCGAAAGACCTCACAGACCGCGCACGATGAAGTCGATCTCATGGATGGAACCGATCCCTGGGGTCAGCAGTGGCATCACCAATCGCCATATGACGTTGGCCTAACCCGGCAGGGCATGGAAAGCCGCGAGGTATGACTTTCTTCGCCACGTTGAATACAGGTGTTCACCTCAGACCACCATCTAGAATATGGTCTCCAAACCCCTCAACCAGCAGCAGAACGGCATGCCGCCCCGGACAAGACGGACGAGCTTCTCTGCAGGTACCGGACGACACAAGACTGCCGCTCCTTCCCCTCTCTCCCAATCCACATCCGCTGTGCACCTCCATTCCCAGTACACCCCAACGCTCGATCCTAAAACCATCGGTGTTCCTCGCCGATTGAGCAAGCGTCGAAAACCTTTCCAGGATCTATTCGGCGATGGTACTCAATCCCAGCCACAGTCTGCTACGACTCCGACAAGCGACAACCAACACACTATGAAGAAACAGTCATCAAAGCGCAGCTCGACAAGCGGATCCCGTCCATCGTTTTCTGCTTATCGGCCACTCGTTCGATCACAAACAACACAAGGTCCAACGGAAAAGAAGGAGAAACGGGGTAGTATTTTGGGGCGGTTTGTTCGGAAGCTCAGCGTCGTCCGCAAGTCGGGCTCAGTTATCTCAACGAACCGAGCAAGCTTCCAGGCCGAGAGACAGTCACAATCCCAGCCCGCCGAGCCCGCGGACAGGAAGTCCGCGAGGATGTCAACCTCTTCACCCGAGAAGAACAGACAAAGTAAGACAACCCTCACTCCTCCAACCACAACAGAATCCGAGACACCAGCAGATTCCACTGTTCCTCGAACGAGTACACATGCGGTCGAAACCCGCTCGTCGGTATCCGTTGATATTGCACCCATGACGTTTGGGAAGCTTACCATCGCGAACCCCGACGCTCCCTCTGCTGCGACTACTCCCGCGAAGACGGAAGAGCTACTGCCCACCAACGACGTTGATACCCTTTCACAACATACCTTGCGTCCGACGGCGGGATCCCCTCAATCCCCACAACCAGCCCCCGAACCCCCGAGAGAGCCGACATCCACTCCCCCACCACGAGAGAGTCAGACCCGGAACTCCGTACCTCAGATACAAGTTCCGTTTAATCCCAGGCCCGAACCAGAGGAGGGGGACAGCCCTCCACCTCCTGTACCGTCCAAGTCACCCTTCTTTGCGAGGCTTCATTTGGCTTCTATCCCCGCCGAGAGTGTGCTCTCTCTCCCTGGCGTCATCCCAACAATCCCCACCGAGGGTACTCCCTCCTTTACCGACTCCCCGCTCGAGGAACGCTTTGAACCTCATCTGCTCCCAATGTCCCCCAACCCCCCTCCAACAACTTTGCGACAACGACCGCCCTCACCGCCCACCCCCACCCCTGCCCCAACGCGGGTTCCACGATCTGCGTACACTCCGGAGTTGACTGAGGATTCCCCCCTTTCCAGGGCCTCGCTCTATGTCAATCCTGGTACCCCGTATGTTGCTAGCAGCACCGTCATCGCCCAATCGCGGACCACTGAGATCGTCAAGGCCCAACCGGCCGAGTCTTCCCAGAGGCTTAAGAACTCTACGTCGAGCAAATCTCGCGAGACAGAGACGTTCAGGCTTGTGCGGAGCTACTCCGGCCACGACCCAGGGGGGCAACAGACCTTCCTGGCGGATGGGGAGCATTGGGAAGTCGAGAACGCAGATCAGAAGAAGAAGGATGTGAATGGTTCTTCTCGCTCATCCAGGTACAAAACTCCAAGTCGCGAGGCAAGCGGAGAGGAACGCCACCAAAGCAGGAAGGAGAGCACGGATGATCGGCCCCACAAGAGGGAGAGCACGAGAGAGAGCACCAGGGAAAGTACCAGGGAAAGTACCAGGGAGAGCGCTAGGGAGAGTACCAGGGAGAGTACGGATGAGCGGAAGACTCCCGAAGAACGTCACCACCGGAGGGAGAGCCGACGCCCCGAGGGAGCGAGAGAGCGGGATCGTGATCGTGAGCGTGAAGACCGGAAGAGTAGGCGAGAGAAGCCGTCGAGGGACAGTTACATGCGACAAGAGGGCAAGGAGAAGCAGAGGTCCTCCCAGGTGACACCAACGTCGAGTTCTTCCAGCATCCCAACGAGGGCTTCTACGGTTGAGGCATATCGCCGGTCGGACTACGTCAACCCCACGAGGAGGTCGACCGTCTCTTCGCATCAGTCATTCCCGAGGGAGTACGAGCACGATAGAAAAGGTTCGATCAGCTCGCGGCCAACGTCGGAGGTCCCCCCAACCCAGATCCTCAACGACCTGAGAGCGAGAGAGGCATGGGAGATGGACAGGATCTGGAAAGGTCGGAGCATGTCGATTAACCAGGAGGGTTCGAACGTCATCGCGAGTCCCATGTCGAACGGGGGTGACCTCGACAGACACGAGGATCTCTACCATCATTCATCCACCCACGGCTCCAGCAGGACCTACTTCGTTGTACAGACGCCGATCCAGGGCCAGCACCCTTCAGGCCAACAGAACGGGATCGCGTTCCCTTCGACCCCCCCACCAACGACGAACGGATCCCATCATCGGATGCCTCCACCTGAACCATTACGACCGGCTCAGTATCAGTTCTCACCATTGCCCCAGTCGTTGAGGGCTTTAGATGATACTGCGTCGAAGGAGTACTGGGCAAAGTTGGCCGGAGTCTCTGCGGCGTCGCGGTGAACGGTGGGTGGTGGTGGTATCTCATCGTGCATCAACGTTGGGGGGGTGGAGGAACGGATCGCTCACACACACATACTTTGTACCAAACAAACCCAAAGACCTCTTTATTCACTTAATGCTTCATCTCCTCACGAATCTCTTGACCCGATTTTGCAATTAGTTTTCTCTTCATCCTCATCTTAGTAGACAACTTTTGGAACCTGACCCTCTATGCGTTCTCTCCTACACACATACTTCTACTCCCACCCCTCTTTACTCTCCCCCCTTCCTTTAGTCGCTTCCCCTCGTTTCTGCGTTTCCGTGCACGGTTTAGGATCCATTTAATCTCAGGGACACTTCATGCTCACCCACCTTACCTTCCTCACCCAATCCCCTTCATGATGCCCCGGATCTACTCTTACCATACTTGACTTTTCCACACGAGCTTTACCCTCCGCTTGCACGTCCGATTGACTTTTCCCGTTCTGTTTTTTGTTCAGTGTTGTTCGTGTATTGATATGCCTATCCACATCCTCTCATCTCCCCACGGCCCCTGCCCATTTCAATCTCCCCCTGGGCAGCTACTCCATCTGAGGCACCATCGTGGACTTGGAGAGAGGTGGGGGAAGGCTTGAGCCATCGAGCGACAGCAAATGAAAAATAGTTGACTAAATTGCGGCACTAGAGACCCTTCAGTGAAGAAGGGGGAATTTTCGGGATGGATGTTGAATGTGAGTGTATTCAAGATGGGTATAAACGAAGGAGCCATGAAGGATGGTATATGTACTTGAGTGGCATCGGTGTCATCGGTGTGCCGTCGCAGACGCACATCAAATGGAGAGAGATGGAACTGGAACTGGGTGTTAAAACCAAGAAGATATACAGTGTGTTTGGGGTGGTAGCATACAAGCGGGGGTGAGTCGGTGATACGGATGTAATGGGGGGAAAATGTTGGGTGGAGGGACAATGACAACAGCAAAGCGACAAAGCTCGAAGGCCACGGTGGCAACAAACAACAGGAGACGGGAGGGAAGGGAGGAGAATAAGCAAACGCATAACCATTTTATTGTCTTTGAGCCTCCTGTGGCGGAAGGGGGAACGTGATGATAGGGTAATCATCCCACTGCCTCTCCCCGTCCAAAAACCTTCTCAGCCTCTGCACCTGCGAGGAGAGATACATGACGATGATTTGCATCTTGACATCCAGATGGAGTTGGAGAATCTCCGAGCAAGTTTGGAGGGCTTGTATCCGCGTGCCAACGAACATGTTCCCTTCAAAGCCGAGCTGCTTGAGCGCATCGATCATCTCGCTGAATTCAGCACACCAGGCCAGCACCCCAAGCTAAAAAGATGCAAGCTCAGTTACGATCGCGGCCAGAGAACGAAAGGTAGGCAAACCTGTCCAAATTGTTTGTACTTTGAGTATAAGACACTTGGGGCAGACTTGAGCGCAAAGTCAAACATTTCGTTCTGTTCAATAACGCCAGGTTGCGGGACGAATGGTTCGGCAGTTGCAGGGGTGGCCTGAATAAGGAAATGGCCATAGGGTAAGTAAATTGCATGCTCCTGGATAAGATATTACACGCACCATCTGAGCGGGCGGAGGAGGATCCTTAAACCACTCATAGCCGGCATAGTCAATTTCTTGACCAATATCGACGGTCTCCATAGGTTTTCCGAAGATATTAAAGGCGGACATTCTGGTATACTCTTGTGAAAATAACGAGGCTTCTCTCAGGAGGACGTTTATAACAGTGTGGAGGATGTGATGCGGGAGTCGTTGGAGGAATTGATCTTGAGAAAGGTCTTGGTTCCTGGGCGGAGGTACGAAAAACTCGTATTTGGTTTCTTGCGGAGGGTTTGGGTCGACGGCGGACTCCTGTTGTCGCTCGGGGACTGGTGGTGGTGGTGGTGCGGTCGATGTCGAGGGTTGCGGCGGATCTGGAAAATTCGGGTGGGCACGTGCTGATGAGTAAAACGGGCGCTCGTCTGATCACGAGATGACACTCACAGGTGTGGGGGAAAAGGTCGATGGGGGTCAGCAAAGAAGGGTTATCACTCGATGGGACCGCAAGGAGATCTGGGGCGGATAGGGTCTAGATAAGCGACATGAATATCAGCTTTGGGTCGGGCCGATCGCCACCATAATAGAACACGCGGGACCCGCACGTACTCGTGGAAGTGGATCAACGAATAGCAAACCTTCTCGAGGGACCGGGCTGTTTTCCGGAGTGAAACTGTTGGACCTTTGCAAAAACGAGGGGGGAGATTGGGCGACTACTGTGGGAGATCTGCTTTTCCAAAGGGAGGAACGCCGGTCTGTGCTATCTCTGGGGGACAGAGAGGATAAATGACGTGAAGGGCTCGAGGGTCTGGACGGGGTGTGAAGGATGCGCGTCCACTGAAACTCCTCTTCCGAGATCAACGCTGAATCAGGCGGTGGGTTATATCCAACTGGCACAGGCGGAGGGATAATCAGTGGCGGGGGAGACGGAGGTCGCTGAGTTTTAACGCTAGGATGGTGCTCGAAGTCTTGAACGTTCCGAGAAAACCAAGAAGGTGAATGCGGTGGAAGCGGAGTTCCGGTCAACGAGTCGAGTTCGGGCGTAGGACAACCGGACGGGGAACGGGTTAATGTGAGCGGGTCGACACGTTCGTAAGTGATTGGTGGGGGTTGTAGATAATCAGATTGTGGTGGTACCGCTGTATCCGGTTCTTCCTCCTGTGATTCCGAGTCGGGCCGAACAGTGATAACAGGGGCAAGGAACGGTGGACAGTCGATTGGCTCCGATTCGACCCCGGGGTGTGGATGGAATTCAGTGACTTGTGGGGGGGCGCTAGCTGGGACAGAGTCTGGGTGGTAGGTATGTAATAGTTCAGAATGTCGCGTATGTAAACAAGCAACACAGTTGAAGGACAAACCTTGATCGACCCGCTTCGAATTACGATGGCTCTTAGAGCGCCGCGGGAGTCTGAGTGAAGACCGGAGCGATTGGAAGCGGCGATAGAATGTGAGGGTGCTCCGCGAATCAGACGGCGCGATAGTAGATGGTGAAGAAGGACGGGTCGATGGTGGAGATGGGAGTTGTATGTTTGGGTCCTGGGGCAGTTCAGAAGGGATCTTTTCCTGTAGTCGGGGTGCCTGAGAATCTGCCGAGGTTTAGAATTAACTCGATTCAACAGAACGATAAGGAAATACACACCAGTCGCGGAATGCGGTTGGGAGAGTGTTACGCGACGGGGAGAACTCGTAGGGAGGTGAGTGGGGGGCTTTGGAAACTCGGAAAGAAGGCTGTCGGTAGAGGCGATTGGGAGATGAAGCCTAGACCTAGACTGGCTTTGTCTCGAATGATGTAACGTCCGTAGGGAGCTTCGCGAGTAAGATTTGGATAGCGGAAGCTCTGGAAGTGTGTGCGAGACGGATTTTGACCTCGGATGGTGGAGTCGCGGGTTATCGAGTTTGTGAGGGGAGAGTGCAAACGGGTGAGAGATCTCAGGTACGTGTCTGACACTCAAAGGAGATAGACTCCGAGTATCAAGAGTACTGGTTTCGTGGTCGAGATCTGGCGGTACTTCGTCGTAGGAGATTTCCTCAAAATCGTCAAAACCCGAGTTTCCTTCGTCCGCTTCAAAGACAGAAGAGAGCGGTTCGTTAGCCACCGCCGGTTTGTCATTTGTAGAAGAGTGTTTGGAGCCGCGTTTAGAGCCTTTGAGGCTGCGAATGAGCCTGGCTGGCAGGATGCTCGGGGTATACATCACAGATGGTATAACGGGGAAAGTCGCAGAGGAGGCTCGCTCGCTTGCGGTTTAAAATGGAGAGTGGGAGAAGGAAACGCGGAGTGGGGTATAGAGAAGGGAAAAGGGGGAGGGAGGAGCTGAAATGAAAGGCTCACCTTTGAATGAGGGACGCTTGTGGTTTGTGCGCCGTGCGGTGGAGGCTCAGCCGGAAACTATAACTTACCGCCAACACCTCGAGGTGTGAAAGAGGAGGAGGGAGGAACGGTTTCTGTTCGCCCCCCAGCCATCCCTGGACGCCTTAAGGCCAGAGCATGGACTCGCCCTCTGATCCGGGCCCATTTCCGCCGGCTGACAATGCCCCTCGTCCATTGACACCCATCCAGAGCGAATCTTCATTTCGCTACTGAGGAGACACATACCTCATAGATTCCGATTCTATCTGGGGAGTCGGAGACCCAACTTCGATGGGTCTCGGTAGAGCGGTTGCATCAGGGAGGGGTTCATACTCACTCTTATCCCATGATCTCATGTCCCATGGTTCGGCGATCCTCAGCCCCTCGTTTGCTCAGGTGGCCCTCCCCCCCGGAAACGTTCACATCGCCCCCAAAACTAGGAAATTACCGCTCATGATCCCTGAAAAATGCTTAACCGTGACAGATCCCGTCCAAACGCTAGGCAGCTGACGGTGGGGAAAATGACATCTGGCCCGTTTGCGCGCGGCGGTTCCGGGGAACGAGCCCTCGCCCGCCAATGGTCCCTGTCGTTGGTCCTGGGCTCTCCTCCGTTTCTCTCCGCTAGGAACATGAAGGGTTGACTTGGGATTAACCTACCGACGGCCGTTGAACCATGGTTGCGGCCGTCGCTTTCTGTCGGATGAACTTCTCCGAGCGAGCGCCGGGCTTCCTTCGAGCGGAATGCGCATTGTTTCCACGCTAGGGCGAAAAACCCTTCGGATTCTCTCTCCGCGTCTGAAGTGAGTGGCCACCCACATTTGCGAATCCCGAGCGACTAAAATCTCGCTCGGCATCCCCAGGACAGTTCGTCAAACCTGTCCCATCAACGACATCAACGGTCTACTCTTTACGGAGGTGCATCATGAACCATGGGGGATACCAAAGTGCATAACTTTTGAGGAATTGGCCGCTTACAACAGTCTCAGCGTGTATCAAGGTAAAACATCACGAATATTGTACAAAATGTTGAAATATACCGGATCTCAATGAAACAAAATCGAAGATTCGAAACGCGACCCGCGTTGGCGCACAGTGGGTCACCTCTGTCCACTCCTGGCACGCGTGAAAATGATGATGTCGAGTATTGCGTACTCCTGGATTGAAATTCAAGGTGTGAGATCCGACGGGCATTCCTTACTACGAAAGAATTGGACAAGGGGAAGGGAACTGACCGGGACGAGCTCGAGGTGACGTCAAATAGGGTTTACGCACGCTGCGTGGCACCGTACGTCGGGGTCTGCTGATGCTGTTCCTGTTCTTCATCATCTAGGTCCAGGAGTGCTGGCTCCCTCCGTCCATCACCCCCGATCAGCCTTCCCCCCTCTCCTCGTTCTGCGTCACTGGGTTGGTTCCGGTGGAGAAGTCCCGTGAGTCTATAGGCGATGCGCTTTGCCTTCACGACGTTCCACGCGAAAAGCGATCTATGGTTCTGCGAGACCAGCGCCGCCGCCTGAATCACGAGCCCTCCCCCGCCGGCCACGATCCAAATGATGATGAACGCTCCGAAGTTCCCCATCCGCATGAATGTGAGACCTGTCATGTGCTCCGGAAACGGGTGCGTGAGCCCTATGGTCTTTGTCCACGACCCCTCCCCGAACTGGAGCGGTTCCTCAAACCCACCCCCAATGACCCCACTCAATCCACCCTCACCTCCGTCACACCAGAGGACGGTACTCCCTGTCTCGTGCGCGCGTTGGCGGGCTTGATTCCACATCGCGATCCCGACGGAAGGGTGCCAGGTGCGTGCCGGTGCGAGGATCAGTGCCGGTCGCGAATCGAGTGACATGAAAGATGATTCCGACGCGAAGTCAAGGCATATAGAAGTGGTGATGGGTATAGGACGTGTGTAATCTGGTCCTTCTGCCCAGTCGGTTTTCCGTGTCCCTTTTGGTGGGCCGAGCGGGAGTTCGTATAACGTCGGTTCTTCATCAGATGGAACCATCGAAAATGATTCTGCAACTAGAGCATCGATGTAAACGTCAAACCCGTCACCGTGAGGCGAAATGTCAACGTACTCGGAACCAAACGTCGTTTGTAGTATTGCAGAACAACCTTGTCGTCGACGAGCAATGCGAACCCGTTTCGCCTGCTCGCGCGTTTGTTCCAGGATTCTGGGGCGTCCTCCTCGAACCCTATCCCAACATGAAAACCCGTCTGGTTTTTGAGTAGTTTTGTGGCGATCTCCTCGAATGTTGTATTCCGATGTGCCTCATTGTTGAACTTCAGTGCGCCTTCTGGCCACAAAACGAGTTTTGCACTCGTCACCTTCCTGGTTTCCTTGATATAGTCATCCAGGGTTGGAGTGTGATGTGTTTGATGTGGGAGGTGAGTTTGTGGTAGCACGCATCCCAGGGTGAATGGCGTAGTCGTGACAGTGTAAGTTGGATTGGGGATGGTGGGCGTCCAGAGCGATGGTACTGTGAGGGCGAGGAGGGACAAGGTGAACGCAGACTTGTGCCACAACGGTGAGCGATCTTTGGCTATGGGTTCACCGGGGTTGTCAGTGTACGGAACGATGGGCTCCACATTCCTGGGGTGGTCTGGGTCTCGCATTGACAGTACCAACTGGGAAAGCGGGGTGGCAATAACTTCGGTAAGTACCACCGACCATGCTGCCACAATGAAATCAACACCCCAGGGCCCCAGAAACGAGGAGACCCAGGCGTAGGGTCCAAGGGCAGTCACGGGGCTCCAGGTTAGCAATCTCCCAACAGGGGTCAACAATGAGATCACGCCCCACGTTGATGCCCAGTACGCAGGAAATGCTGCCAGTTGGGACCAGCTGTACCGACGGCCCTTCGCGAAGTGTGTGTCGAAGTACACGACGGCGACCGGGATTGCTGATACTACGGCCGAGATTGCTGCTAATACCACCGTTGATACAACAGACCCCTGGAGTGCGTTGGATGCTGCCCCAGTGTGTGATATTATGGCACCCAACATCGATCCCGCCCAGGGTGAAAGGAATTTGTTGGCTCCTTTGGAGAAGATTCGCGGGTACAACTGAAGCATGACCAAAAGGCCCACGAGTCCGGGGGCATTTGGGGACGGGGAGAGGGCGACAGAAGCGAGGACCGTTGTGGCCAGGAACGCTCCAATCGTAGGGGCGTCCATCGGGGGACGTTTGGTTTCAGTACCTGTTGGATGGGGCGTTAGGGTAGGAATCGAGACGGTGCATGAGCACTGAACTTGCTTGCGTGAGTGGTGATTTCGCGGTTGTGGTGGGGGTGTACGAGTGAGCCGCGGTTGAGTGTGGCTGACGATCCGCGCTTATTTTTGCCTCCTCCTGGGCGCCAAAGTCGGTTTGTGGCGGGTCACGGGTGTCTGGTGGGCGCGGCAGCGACCGGGCTGGTCACAATGAGCCGCCGGCCCGTCCCAAACGGCCATTCAGTACT
>Ga0307509_10003703_pt1 | contig 22876 bp, 18 predicted proteins | sample 10_EM_MG_FD_202245 | JGI IMG/M metagenome (GOLD analysis project Ga0307509, IMG submission 202245) | Populus trichocarpa ectomycorrhiza microbial communities from riparian zone in the Pacific Northwest, United States - 10_EM | ecosystem: Host-associated > Plants > Roots > Unclassified | place... | reverse complement strand
CCTGGCCAACGCCGTCAAGGTGACCCTGGGCCCGAAGGGCCGCAACGTGGTGCTCGAGCGTTCGTTCGGCGGCCCGACCGTCACGAAGGACGGCGTTTCGGTCGCGAAGGAAATCGAGCTGAAGGACAAGCTCCAGAACATGGGCGCGCAGATGGTCAAGGAAGTCGCTTCCAAGACCAGCGACATCGCCGGTGACGGCACCACCACCGCCACCGTGCTGGCCCAGGCCATCGTTCGCGAAGGCATGAAGTACGTGGCCGCGGGCATGAACCCGATGGACCTGAAGCGCGGCATCGACAAGGCCGTCACGGCGCTGGTCGAACAGCTGAAGAAGCAATCGAAGGCGACGACGACCAGCAAGGAAATCGCGCAAGTCGGCACGATCTCGGCCAACAGCGACGAAGAAGTCGGCAAGATCATCGCCGACGCGATGGACAAGGTCGGCAAGGAAGGCGTCATCACCGTCGAAGACGGCAAGAGCCTGAACAGCGAGCTCGAAGTCGTCGAAGGCATGCAGTTCGACCGCGGCTACCTGTCGCCCTACTTCATCAACAACCCGGAAAAGCAGACCGCGACGCTGGACAACCCGTTCGTGCTGCTGTTCGACAAGAAGATCAGCAACATCCGCGACCTGCTCCCCACGCTGGAGCAAGTGGCCAAGAGCGGCCGTCCGCTGCTGATCATCGCCGAAGAAGTCGAAGGCGAAGCGCTCGCGACGCTGGTCGTGAACACGATCCGCGGCATCCTGAAGGTCGTGGCCGTGAAGGCCCCGGGCTTCGGTGACCGTCGCAAGGCGATGCTCGAAGACATCGCGATCCTGACCGGCGGCAAGGTCATCGCCGAAGAAGTCGGCCTGACGCTCGAGAAGGTCACGCTGGCCGATCTGGGCCAGGCCAAGCGCGTCGAAGTGGGCAAGGAAAACACCACGATCATCGACGGTTCGGGCGCTGCAGGCGACATCGAAGCGCGCGTCAAGCAAGTGCGCGTGCAGATCGAAGAAGCCACCAGCGACTACGACCGCGAGAAGCTCCAAGAGCGCGTGGCCAAGCTGGCCGGCGGTGTGGCTGTGATCAAGGTCGGCGCTGCGACTGAAGTCGAGATGAAGGAAAAGAAGGCACGTGTCGAAGACGCACTGCACGCCACGCGTGCGGCCGTCGAAGAAGGCATCGTGGCAGGTGGCGGCGTGGCGCTGCTGCGCGCCAAGCAATCGGCGGGCACGATCAAGGGCGACAACGCTGACCAGGAAGCCGGCATCAAGCTGGTGCTCAAGGCCATCGAAGCGCCGCTTCGCGAGATCGTCTACAACGCCGGCGGCGAAGCCAGCGTGGTCGTCAATGCCGTGCTGAACGGCAAGGGCAACTACGGCTTCAACGCAGCCAACGACACCTATGGCGACATGATCGAAATGGGCATTCTGGACCCGACCAAGGTGACGCGCACGGCGCTGCAGAACGCAGCCTCGGTTGCCTCGCTGATGCTCACGACCGAAGCGATGATCGCCGAGGCGCCGAAGGAAGAAGCAGCCGGCGGCGGCATGCCGGGTGGCGGCATGGGCGGCATGGGTGGCATGGGCGGCATGGACATGTAAGTCCAGGCACTCGCCTGCAACACCTGAAAGGGCTGCTTCGGCAGCCCTTTTGCATGGCCACACGGGATAATGGCGACTCCCCGACCTGCAGGTGCGCCCATGCCGATTGCTCCCGTGTTGCTGCGTTTCGTCGACGACGAGCTGGCGCGCACGCCGATGCTCATCGAGCGCACGCTGAACGGCACGCTGCAATTGCTGCGCGACGGCAAAGACAGCCCGCTCGCCGGCAGCGAGCGGGCGCACCAGTTCGCGCTGGTCGAGGCATTGCAGACCCACGCGGCGGACTACCAGCGCGCATTCGTCCAGGCGCTGCAAGACGGCGTGCGCGAGGCACTGCAAGAGCAGCACAGCAACAGCACCACGATCGATGCACCCGGTGCCGGCATGGGCCTCGAGCTGATGGACGAATCGCGCGTCGAGATCGACATCGAGATCTCGCGCGCGATGCAGCTGATCGACCACACCGCCGAATGGGAGCTGCGCGAGCTGCAGACCTTCACCTCGACGCTGATCGGCCAGACCCACGTGAGCGCCGAGTCCAACCCGCTGCGCCCGCAGATCTACGCCAGCGCCTTGTGGCAGGCGGCATGTGTCGTCAGCGCGCTGCCGGTGCATCGCACGACGCTGCTGCGCGTCTCGAGCGGCGTCGCGGCCGGGCTGCTGAAAAACGCCTGGGCGGCCGCGTGCACGCGGCTCGAATCGCAAGGCATTGAGCCCGGCATCTACCGCAGCGTGGTGATCAGCGCGGGCACGTCCACCGGACGTCCGACCTTGCCCGATGTGAACGATCCCAGCACCATGGCAGGCCTGCTCGCCAGCATGCCGGGCGGGTCGGCGTCGATGCAGGTCAGTGTCGGCAACGCCGCCGTCGCGATGGGCTCGTCGCCGGCACGCGGCTTGACAGCAGGCGCGGCCAGCGCCGAGTTCGAGCAGGCGCTGGCGCGGCTCGACGAGCTGCTGCGCCACCTGCCGCCGGTGGGCGCGAACGAGGCCGCAGAGGCGTCCGCCAAGCGCTTGAGCGCGCAGCACGCGGCGCTCGCGGCGAGCGCCGGCACACCGGCCCAGCGCCAGGTCATCGAACTGGTCACGCGCGTGTTCGATGCGATCGCGGGCGACACGCAGGTCTCGCCCGCGTTCGCGCCGGCGATCGCACGCTTGCGCGCGTCGGCGTTGCGCGTCGCGCTGCGCGACCCCGAGATGTCGGGCACGGCGCGCCACGCAGTCTGGCAATTGCTCGACCGCATCGGCGAGATCGGCCACGTCGCGCCGCAAGTGGGTGACCCGCGCGGCACGGCGCTGCTCGGTCTGTGCCATGCCCTGGCCGACCAGCTCGCGAATGCGCCCGCGCCCGATGCCACGATGTACCGCCGTGCGCTGAACCAGCTCGACACGCTGCTGAGCAACCAGCTGGCGTCTCAGCTGCAGGATGCCCAGCCCGCGGTGCAGGCGCTGCAGCTGGCCGAGCGGCGCGAACTGCTCGAAATGCGCGTGTCGCAGCGCCTGATCGACCAGATGGCGCCGATGCGGACCAGCGCCAGCATGCGGCGCTTCATCACCGGCACCTGGGCCAAGGTGCTGGCCGAAGTGATCACGCGCGACGGCGAGATGGCCGAGTCCACGCACGGCTACATCAAGCTGGTCGACGAGCTGCTGTGGAGCCTGCAGCTGCCCGACCACCCGAAGAGCCGACAGCGCCTCATCGGCATCCTGCCCGGTTTGCTCAAGCGGCTGCGCGCCGGCATGGAGCTGATCCGGCTACCGGCCGCCGAGCAGACGAGCGTGCTCGACGAGCTGATGGCGATCCACACCGAGGCCTTGCGCCCGAACACGCGCGCCGACACGGGCACCACCGCGCTGACCTCGGAACAGATCGTGCAGCGCATGCGCGACGAGGTGCTGCCGGCCAGCACCGGCCATGGCAGCTTCAGCGATTCGGTGATCGACATCGCCTCGATGGAAACCGTACCCGCCGAGCTGATGCCGAGCGAGGTCAGCGCCCCCGCCGAAGACCCGCGCAAGCGCATCGACACGCTGCGGACGGGTGATCGGCTGCGCCTGTTCCTGCACGGCCGCTGGAGCCGTGTTCAGCTGCTGTGGCGCAGCGAGAGGGGGCTGTTCCTGCTGTTTGCCGGCGAGACCGCGTCACGCACCCACTCGATCACCCAGCGCGCGCTCGAACGGCTCGCCGGCGCTGGCCTGATGCAGCCGCTCGAAGCGCGGCCGCTGGTGCAGCGTGCGCTCGATGCAGTGATGCGCGACGCCGGCCGCATCAACTGAAGGACTGGCTCCCGGCGCTGGCCGGAGCAGCTAAGCCGCGAGGTGCCGCTCGATCTCGCCGGCGATGAACGCGGGCCGTTCGTGCACGATCCAGTGCGTCGCCCCCGGCACGCGCACCAGGCGCAGCTGCGGCACATAATCGGCCAGGCCATCGATCAGCGCGACCGGCAGCGCGAGGTCTTCTTCGCCCCAGATCACCAAGGTCGGCAATGTCACCGTGACGAACTCGGGCGCGAAGGTGACCCCCATCACCGGGTCGTCGGGCCGGGTGGGCGGGCGCAGTGGCGACGCGCGGTAGTAATTGCAGCCCCCCGCGAGCCCGGCGCCCCAGACCGCGCGGTACTGATCGCGCACCGGCTCGCTGAGCCAGCCGCCGCCGACATGCGCCGGGTCGGTCGCGCCCATGTTCGTGAACATCGGCCACATGCGCGCGAAGTCATTCTCGGCGAGCAGCTTCTCGGCGTCAGGCCGGCACAAAAAGTTCATGTAGGCACTTGCGGCCTGCTGTTGCGGGCTGTGCTGCAGCTCGCGCAGAAATATCGCTGGATGCGGCGAGTTGATGATGACCAGGCGCTTGAGCCTCTCGGGCTGGAGCGCCGCGAACGTCCACGCGACCGCACCGCCCCAGTCATGCGCGATCAGCGCCTCGAGCGGGCCGCCGCCGAGCTGCGCGATCAGCGCATCGAGATCGCTCATCAGGTGCTTGACGCGGTAGGCCTCGGGCTCGGCCGGCGCCGACGATGGCCCGAAGCCGCGCAGGTTCGGCGCGACGCAGCGATAGCGATCGCCGAAGTGCTCGAGCAATTCGTCCCACACGAACGCGGCCTCGGGGAAGCCATGCAAAAACACCAGCAGCGGCGCGCCCGCGCGGCCGCTGGCACGGCAACTCAGCGTGATGCCATGCGGCAGAACGGCGTCGAAGGTATCGATCATGGCAAGGCCTCCTGTGCGCGGCAGTATCGAGCCGACCGCGCAGCGGCGGCGTCACACGCGAGACATCAGGCGCCGTGCACCCAGCTGTGCAAGACCTGGGCGGCATCGCCGACGCCGACCTTCTTCAGCGCCGAGAACAACGCGATGCCCATGTCGGCCTCGTCGGTCGCGATCTCGGTCAGCGCCGCCTGCGCGCTCGCGAGCGCGGCGGCCGCCTCGCTGCGGGTGAGCTTGTCCGACTTGGTCAGCAGCACCAGCAGCTTGACCGACCCGTTGCTGACACGCGGCGCCACGAAGCTCATCAGCTGGCGGTCGAGGTCGGTGAGCCCCAGGCGCGAATCGATCATCAGCACCACGCCGACGAGGCTGCGCCGCACGTCGAGGTAGTCGGCCATCACCTTCTGCCAACGCAGCTTGGCGCCGCGCGCCACGGCTGCGTAGCCGTAGCCCGGCAGGTCGGCGAAGATCGCATTCGGAACCATCTTCGGGCCGAGGTCGAAGAGGTTGATGTGCTGCGTGCGGCCCGGCGTCTTCGACGCGAAGGCGAGGCGCTTTTGCTGCGTCAGCGTGTTGATCGCGGTCGACTTGCCGGCGTTCGACCGGCCAACGAATGCGATCTCGGGCAACTCGGTTTGCGGCAGTTGATCGAGCTGGCTGGCGGTGGTGCGAAAGCGTGCCGTATGGGTCCAGCCGAGCGCGCGCTTCTCGAGATCGGCCGCGCTCAGTGCTGGGTCGTCGGGCCTTGCCGCGGGGGCCGGATTGGAATTGTTTTGCTCGGCCATGAAGTCGCCCAAAGCCATCATTGTAAAATCACCGGGTTTTGCACAAGAAATCAGCTGCCCGCCATGAAGTCTGTCGCTCTCCTGTTCACCAGCCTGCTGCTCGCCGCGTCTTCTTCCACGTTCGCCGCCGAGGGCGAAGCCAAGGCCGCCGCGGCGAAGCCTGACCTGGCCAAGGGCGAGGCCACCTCGGCCAAGGTCTGCGCGGCCTGTCACACAAACGATGGTTCGCGCGGCAGCCCGGCCAACCCGATCCTGCAGGGCCAGCACCCCGAATACCTGGTGAAGCAGCTGACCGAATTCAAGTCGGGCGCACGTGCGAACCCGATCATGTCGGGCATGGCCGCGCCGCTCAGCGAAGCCGACATGAAGGACGTCGCCGCGTTCTACGCCGGCAAGACGGCCAAGCCCGGCTTCGCAAAGAACAAGGAGCTGGTCACCCTGGGCGAGAAGATCTACCGCGGCGGCATCGCCGATCGCATGATCCCCGCCTGCGCCGGCTGCCACAGCCCGACCGGTGCCGGCATCCCGGCCCAGTACCCGCGCGTGGCCGGCCAGCACGCCGACTACACCGAAGCGCAGCTGGTCGCGTTCCGCAGCGGCGCGCGCAAGAACAGCGTCCCGATGAGCGGTGTCGCTGCCAAGCTGAACGATCGCGAGATCAAGGCCGTGGCCGACTACATCGCCGGGCTGCACTGAAGCCGCTACCTCCCAGCGCCACAGGCCGGTCTCGCACCGGCCTTTTTCACGCGACCTCGCGCGTGGTCTTGCGTTAGGCTGCGAGCTCTACCCGCCGAGGATCGCCATGCCGTACGTCCAGCGCAATGCCGAAGGCCAAGTCGACAGCCTGCACCGCAGCGCCGCCCCAGGGGCCGAGTACCTGCCCGACAGCCACCCCGAAGTGCAGGCCTTCGTCGGCGGCGGTGCGAGACCCGAGTTCAATCAGCTCGATGCCGACTTCGTGCGCGTCATCGAAGACGTGATCGACACGCTGATCGTCAAGAACGTGATCAACATCACCGACCTGCCCGACCAGGCACAAGCCAAGCTGTTCGCGCGCAAGAGCTTTCGCGAACGCATCTCGAAGAGTTCGCTGCAATTGTTCGAGCCCACCGATTTCGGCGATGTGATCTGAGCCGCGTCCCGAGGATCATCCGCCACATTCCGGCGGACGTGATGAAACGCCTCAGCTTCTGAGTGCGGCCGCCGCGGTGCCGGTCTCGTGCGGAGCACTCAGCAACAGTACATCGACGCCATAAAGCCTGGCCAGCGCCGCCAACTTGGGCGGTGCGTTGCGCAGCTCGAAGGGCTTGCCCCACGCATCGGCGGCGCGGTGGCATTCGAGCAGCACCGCGAGCGCGGACGAATCGAATTGCGTCAGGTTCGACGCGTCGACGACGACCGCGGCGCCGCTCTCGTTCTGCATGGCCTGCGCGAGCAAGCGCCGCGTGTCGTTCGCTTCACGTGCGGTGACGCTGGCGGGCAGCAGCAACATACCCGGCGTCTCAGCTCTTGGTTGCACCGGCGGCCTTGTTGCGCTCGGCCAGCTTGGTGATCAGGCCATCGATACCGCTCGCGCCGATCTCCTGCGAGAAGCTGTTGCGGTAGTTCTCGACCAGCCACACGCCGAGCACGTTGATGTCGTAGACCTTCCAGGTTCCGCCGACATTCTCGAGCCGATAGTCGAGCTGCACCGGGTCGCCGCGGCCCTTGATCTCGGTCTTCACGACGACTTCCTTGTCGTCGGCGCCGGCGCGCATCGGCTTGAGTTCGACGGTCTGGTCCTGCACCTGCGCGAGCGCGCCGGAATAGGTGCGCACGAGCAGGATCTTGAACTCGTCCTGCAGCCGCTTTTGCTGCTCGGGCGTGGCCTGGCGCCAGTAGCGGCCGACCGCCGACGCGGTCATGCGCTGGAAGTTCACATGCGGCATGACCTTCGCATCGACGAGCGCGATGACCTTGTTCACGTCGCCCTGCTTGATCGACTTGTCGGCCTTCACGGCGTCGAGCACATCGCTGGACACTTCCTTGATCAGCGCATCCGGCGCTTTGCCGGCCTGGGCATGTGCAAAGACGGCGCTCACGCCCAACAGGGCGGCGGTCAGCCAGGGGGTCAGTCGTTTCAACAACATGAGGGTTCCTTTCAGGGGTCGAGACCTACAACGCGCGAGCAGGGGATGCGGTTCACGTCGGCAGGTCAAGCTGATGGTCACGGAGGTGCGGATGCGGCCGAGGCCGCAGGTGAAGCGGTCGACGCCGCAGCGGAAGGCGCCGACGCAGCCGGTTCAGGCCCGTCGAGCGGCTCGGGAGTCGCCGGTGCGTCGCCGTCATAGACCAGGCTGCGGCGCCGCTGCAGATAGGCGTCGCGGATGAAGCTGTACTTGTCGAGCGCGATGTCGTCGAGCAGCTTGCTGGCACCCAGCAGATTGGCGCGGGTGTTGATGATCTGCAGCGTCGTGATCCCGAATTGCCAGCGGCCGTCCTCGATGTACAACGCCGGCGAGGCAAACCAGCGGTCTGCCGGCAGCGCAGCAGAATCGCGCACCGACGAGGGCCCGAGCACCGGCCACACCACGTAGGCGCCGGCGCCGAAGCCCCAGCGGCCCAGGGTCTGGCCGAAGTCCTCGTAGTGGTGCTCGAGGCCGAATTCGCTCGCGATGTCGAGCAGCCCGAAGAAGCCGAACACGGTGTTGGTGGTCACGCGCACCACGTCCTGAAATGCCGGTTCGGCCTTGCCTTGCAGCACGTTGTTGACGGCCGACCATGCGTCGGCCGCGTTGGCGAAGAAGTTGTCAATGCCGCGGCGCGCGAACTGCGGCACGACCTTCGAGTAGCCGGTCGCGACAGGTTTCAGGACCTTTTCGTCCAGCCCTTCATTGAACGCGAACACCTTGCGGTTCCAGTTCTCCCACGGGTCGAGCCGCGCGCCGGGGCCGCCGCGCGCGTCCTTGATGGTCGCGCAGCCGCCGAGCGCGAGCAGCAGCGCCGCGATCAGGCCCAGCAATCCGATTCGCTTCATTTCTTGCCTCCGCTGGCGGGGGCCGGGGCCGGTGCGGACGAGCCGGCGTCTGCCGCCTTGTTGAACAAGAACTGGCTGATCAGGCTCTCGAGCACGACCGCCGACTGGGTCTGCTTGATGACGTCGCCGGCGACCAGCACCTTTTCTTCGGCACCGGCCTCGAGCCCGACGTATTGATCGCCGAGCAGGCCGGACGTGAGGATGCGCGCCGATGAATCGCTCGGGAACTGCACGCTGCGCTGCATGTCCAGCCGCACGACGCCCTGAAAGGTCTTGGGGTCGAGCGTGATCGAGGTGACGCGCCCGACCGTCACGCCCGCGCTGCGCACCGGCGCGCGCACCTTCAGGCCGCCGATGTTGTCGAACTTGGCCGTGAGCGAATAGGTATCGCTCGACGCTGCGAAGCTGCCGAGATTGGCGGCCTTCATCGCGAGAAACAGCAAGCCCGCGATGCCCAGCAGCACGAAGAAGCCGACGAGGGTTTCGATGCCCTTCTTACCCATGATTCACCTCATTCATTTTTATCATCTCTCCAGACGCGCCGACCAGCCCTAGCGGTGCGTGAACATCAGCGCGGTGAGCACGAAGTCCATGGCCAGCACGCTCAGCGACGAGATCACCACCGTGCGCGTGGTCGCGTGCGCCACGCCCTCGGGCGTGGCCTGCGCCTCGTAGCCCTGATACACCGCGACGAAGGTGCAGATCACGCCGAACACGAAGCTCTTGACGATGCCGTTGCCGACATCGCGCCACACGTCGACACCGTTTTGCATGATGGACCAGAAGTTGCCATCGTCCACGCCGATCAGCTGCACCGCCACCACATAGGCGCCCAGAATACCCACCGCGGAAAACAACACGGCGAGCACCGGCATCGCGGCGATGCCGCCGAGAAAGCGCGGCGCGAGCACGCGGCTCTTCGGGTCGATCGCCATCATTTCCATCGCGGCGAGTTGTTCGCCGGCCTTCATCAGCCCGATCTCGGCGGTGAGCGAGGTGCCCGCGCGGCCGGCAAACAGCAGCGCCGTCACGACCGGGCCGAGCTCGCGCACCAGCGAGAGGTTGACCAGCAGCCCGAGCGACTCGGACGCGCCATACGTGACGAGCGCGTAGTACGACTGCAGCGCCAGCACGAAGCCGACCGCCAACCCCGAGGCCATGATGATCAGCAGCGAGAGGTTGCCGATCGCATGCACCTGCGCCACGATCAGGTACGGCCGACGCATGGATGCCGGCAGGTTGCGCAGCAGGTCGGCGAAGAAGGTCGCGTTGTGGCCGAGACCACGCAAGGCCTCGAGCGCGACCTGCCCGATCCTTTGAATCGGATTCGTCACGCCTTGACTCCCAGGTCTTCGGCCAGCGAGCGCGCCGGGTAGTGGAAACGCACAGGCCCGTCCGGTTCGCCGCGAATGAACTGGCGCACCTCCGGGTCTTCGGATGCATTCAGCTCTTCGGGCCGGCCATGTGCCACGACGCGGCCTTGCGACGACATCAGGTAGGCGTAGTCGCAGATCGAGAAGCACTCCTGCACATCGTGCGAGACGATCAGCGAGGTCGCGCCGGTGGTGTCGTTGAGCGTGCGGATCAGGTTGGCGGCCACCGCCATCGAGATCGGGTCGAGACCCGCGAAGGGTTCGTCGTACATGATCAGTTCGGGGTCGAGCGCGATCGCGCGCGCAAGTGCGACGCGGCGCGCCATGCCGCCCGAGATCTCGGAGATGCGCAGCTGCGCAGCGCCGCGCAGGCCAACGGCGTTGAGCTTCATCAGCACGATGTCGCGGATCATCGTGTCATCGAGGTCGGTGTGCTCGCGCAGCGGGAACGCGACGTTCTCGAACACCGAGAGATCGGTGAACAGCGCGCCGAACTGGAACAGCATGCCCAGTCGGCGCCGCAGCCGGAACAGCTGCTCCTTGTTGCGCGCGTCGACAACCTCGTTGTCGAAACGCACCGTGCCTTTGCCGACCGGGTGCACGCCGCCGATCAAGCGCAGCAAGGTGGTCTTGCCGCAGCCCGAGCCGCCGAGGATCGCAGTGACCTTGCCGCGCTGAAAGCTCAGCGAGACATCATTCAGGATCGTGCGGCTGGCGTCGTAACCGAAGGTCACGTGATCGATATCGATCAGCGTGTCGGCACTCAGGGGTTCGGCTTTTGTTTGAAGCGATTCACTCGACATTCGTTCTGCTTATCTGTAGCGGGCGCGTGCCCGTCGAAGTCCGAACGATTGTCGCATGCACTCCGCGGGCGCGCAGGGCAAACCCGTAGGCATTTGCGCAATGGGCGCGCGAAGTCTTGTGTCGCATCTGTTGAGATAAGTGTCACGCTCCGCTGCCGCTGCTTCGGCCAGAGGTGATGAGCGGCATCGGTCAGCCGACGTACGGGCGCTCCTGGATCACGCCGGCACGGACAATCTTTCCATGCGAAGGACACCGACTATGCAATGCCTTTCAAATACCCGCCGACGGGAACCCTCCAAGGGTTTTACCCTCATCGAGGTGATGATCACGGTCGCCATCGTAGCGATCTTGTCGATGGTGGCCTACCCTTCGTATCGGGACTACGTGGTCCGGGGAAACATCCCTACTGCGACAGCTGGGCTTGCCGTCAAGCAAGTACAGATGGAGCAGTTCTTCCAGGACAAGCGCAAATACACCGGAGGTGATGTCGCTGCGTCCATCGGGACGGGTATGGGATGCGTTTCCGACACCTCCGGCAAGTACTTCGATTTCTCGTGCACGGGTGCCGGCGCACCATCGGACACGACGTACACGATTTCGGCCATTGGCAAGGGCAGCATGGCCGGCTTCACGTTCACGATCGATCAGACTGGTGCGAAAACGACCGGCGCCGTGCCGACGGGTTGGGCGCAACCGAATCCCAATACGTGCTGGGTGACGAAGAAAGGCGGCGTATGCTGAGTCGCCCGAAGGCTCGAGGCTTCACCATTGTCGAACTGCTTGTCGGCATGGGGCTGATGGCCGCTCTTATGTTGATTGCCGTGCCGAGCTTTTCGACGTGGATGCAGAACACCCAGATTCGCACCGCTGCCGACGCCATTCTGAACGGCGTTCAGCTGGCGCGGGCGGAGGCGGTTAGGCGCAATGCGCCGGTGATTTTCCAGATGACCACAACGCTGGACAGCGGCTGCGCACTGTCGACCAGTGGGACGAATTGGGTTGTCAGTCTCGACGCGGCCGCAGGCAAGTGCGATGTAGCGCCGTCCGCTGACCTGGTGGTACCCGTGTCCCCACGAACCATTCAGAAGCGTGCGAGCGGCGACGGGTCGAAGAATGCGGTGATCCTGGCCAGTCAATCGAACCTTATCTTCAACGGTCTGGGCCGGCCAACGACGGCCGGTATGAGCGTCACCGTTACCAACACCACTGGCGGCAGCTGTGCCCCCAGCGGCCCAATGCATTGCATGCAGGTTGCGGTGTCGTCGATGGGACAGGTTCGTCTTTGCGACCCGCAGGCTGCGAGCGCTGCCAGCGGCAATCCACAAGGGTGCTGATGATGAGTTCCTTCCGTTCACCGCGTCGCGCCCAGAGCGGCTTCAGCCTGATCGAGGGCCTCGTGTCCATTTTGATCTTCTCCCTCGGCATCCTGGCACTGGTCGGTCTCCAAGTTAATTCGATGCAGCAATCGAACGGCGCCAAGTACCGCTCGGACGCAAGCATGTTGGTGAACGGTCTGATAGGACAGATGTGGGTGACCGACCGCACATCCACCACTCTCCAGACCAATTTCAACACTGGCGGTGCCGGCTATACGGCGTGGCTTGCCGACGTCCAGGCAGCCCTGCCGGGCTCTGCCGCCAGCGCGCCAACCGTGGTGGTATCTGCCAGCGGGCTGGTGACGGTGAACATCTATTGGAAGGCGCCGAACGAGCAGCCTTCCGCACCTGCGCATCAGTACACCGCGATCGCGCAAGTGAAGTAAGAGACAGGCCCGATGCGCACTTCTTATTCCTCGCATCACGCCGCCGGCTTCAGCCTGGTGGAGTTGATGATTGGTCTGCTGATCGGCATGCTCGCAATCGTCGTGATGATGCAGGTGTTTTCCGTATCCGAGGGCTATAAGCGCACGACGACCGGCGGTGACGACGCGCAAAATGACGGTGCGATCGCGCTGTATGGTCTGCAGCGTGACATGCAACAGAGTGGCCTAGGTGTCAGCGGATTTCAAGTCATCGGCTGCGATGTGCTGTTGCGCGCCGGAGTGACGCTCAATGCGGTGAGCCCAGTCACCATCAACCACGCGAGCATCCCGCCCCTACCGTTCCCTGCCGGAGCGCGTGACGCTGGCACCGACTCTCTACTCGTCGTCTATGGCAACGGCAACGGTGGAGTCGAGGGTGAGAAGGTCGAAGCGCAGCCAAGTCAGAACACCTACACCGTCGCCGCGGCTGCCACGTCAGCGGCGGCCTCAGGCGCGTTCGCCGCTTCAGACAAGGTCATTGTCGAGCCTCAGCCCAGGCCGTCACCTTGCAGCTTGCAAATGGCTACTGTGAACAGCGTTGCGACCACCAATGTCCAGGTGGTTGGCGCCGGAGTCGCCGGAATGAGTGGCGGAATCATCTACAACCTCGGGCAGACGCCCAAGGTGCGCGTCTACGCCGTGCAGAACGCCAACCTAACGGTGTGCGATTACACCGTCTACGACTGTGGCTCAGCTGCCAACGTCGGCAACACGGCCGTCTGGGTTCCGATCGCAAGCAACATCGTCAGCTTGCGCGCCGAGTATGGCCGAGACACCACGGCCCCGAGTATGAATGGAACGGTGGATGTGTTCGACCAGGCGACACCGACAAGCGCGTGTCTGTGGGCGCGGGTTTCTGCCGTGCGCCTCGTGCTTGTGGCGCGCAGCGCGCAATACGACAAGAACGACCAACGCCTTGCCACGGCCGCTGCCCCCCAATGGGCCAGCAGCAGTGCCGCGATCGATCTGTCGGGGTACGCGGACTGGCAGCACTACCGCTACAAGCTTTTCCAGACGGTGGTGCCTTTGCGGAACATGGCGTGGCAGGGAGCACAAGCAGGATGCTGACCAACAACACTCGCGGTTCGATCCGCGCGCAACGGCCGTCACGTCAACGCGGCGTCGTGCTGATGGTGGCGCTGATTGTTCTGGTCATCATGACTCTCGCGGGCATCGCACTGATGCGCTCGGTGTCGACCAGCGGCGTCATCGCTGGCAACCTGGCGTTTCAACAGGCCGCGACCCATTCGGCTGACGTGGGCGTCGAAGCCGCCGTTACGTTTCTGGAGGGAAGCACGGCTGCCGCACTGCAAACCAGTGACCTGTCCGGAACCGTGCGCTATCTGGCGCATCGGCAGGACCCGGCATCAACGCAGACCTGGGACGACTTCTGGACCAACACCATACCCGCCACTGCGAAGAATACCTTGGCAGCGGATGCCGCTGGCAACACGGTCTCCTACGTCATTCACCGACTGTGCAACGGGGATGGCGTACCGATCACGGGGGTTGCTTGCTCCACCTCGCCCGTTGATACCGGATCGTCAGGGAACAGCAAAGGTGCGGGCGTCACAGCCTTGCTTTCACCGCCCCAGATCTATTACCGGATCACGACCCGAGTGTCCGGGCCACGCAATACTTTGAGCTACGTGCAGGTTGTCGTCGCGCTGTAGTAGCTGCCATTCGATATTCGCCTTCCAATCCGAGGGGTTGTCATGACCAAGAGTCGCCTGTCCAGCCGTATCTGCCGCTGGCTTCTTGTTTGCACGCTGGCGCCGGCGGCGTATGCCGTGCAGACCGATCTGGCGACGGTACCGCTGATTACGTCCGCACCTCAGACGGTGCTGCCGAACCTTCTGTACATCCTCGACGATTCGGGTTCGATGGGGTTTAGCCACATGCCCGACGATACGGACCGGTTCGGGCAGAATGGCTCGGGAACAGCCATGTACGGTTATCGGAGCGCCCAGTGCAACGGCGTGTACTACAACCCGTCGATCACCTATTCGCCGCCGGTAGACTCCGTTGGAACCCCCTACGCCAACTCGAGCTTCACGGGTGCATGGATTAACGGCTTCAAAACCAGCACGGGTACCGTAAACCTGAGCACGTCGTTTCAAGCCTATTCATCAAGTTCACCTAACGATACGACCGCCGGCGCCGGCCACGGGCTCGGTGGAACCGCGGACACCTCACAAGCCGCGTACTACTACACGTATTCCGGAACGCAGACGTCGCAGGCGCAGAAAGACTACACGAGCGGGACGTTCTTCAACGAATGCAGCAGTACCGTTGGCAGTACCCCCGGAAGCAGTGTCTTCACTAAGGTGACCGTGAGCGCGACCTCGGGTCCCGGGGGGACCGACGAGAGACAGAACTTTGCCAACTGGTACAGCTACTACCGCACGCGCATGCTGATGATGAAGAGTTCGACGGGGCTCGCATTCAAGACCATCGGCGACAAGTACCGCGTAGGGTACATGAGCATCAACAACAATGCGGGCTCGTCGTTCATCAACCCGATCCCCTTCGACGCGGACGCGAAGCTCAGTTGGTACACGAAGCTGTATGGAGCGACACCAAGCAACAGCACGCCGCTGCGTGGGGCGCTATCCACCGCGGGACGGATTTTCGCGAACAAGGTCTCGTCGCTGTATGGCGTCACCGTGGCCGACCCGGTCCAGTACTCATGCCAGAAGAACTTCACTTTGCTCTCCACTGACGGTTACTGGAACGAAACAGCAACGCCCAAACAGGTCGACGGCAGCACGGACATCGGCAATCAGGACTCCTCGGAGCCCCGACCATTCAACGACGGCAGCTCGACAGCCAATATCTACACCGCCTCGATCACTGTGAGCGGTAGCAGCAATACATCCGTCTCGACCATCACTGTCGGCGGTGTTCAGATTCTTTCGACCGCCACAAGCACCAGCAACAAGTCGAGGACGGTGGCCCAACGTATTGCTGCCAATGTCACGCTGGCCGGCTACAGCGCCGTCGTGAGCGGCAGCACAGTCACGATCACCGCCCCAGCATCGGCAGGGGCAATCAGTGGCACGCCGGTTGTCGTGTCAACAGCAGGCGGCATGACCTTCACTGCAGGGGCGTTTACGGGGACGCCGGTGACAACCGCTGGAACATCGGACACCTTGGCCGACGTCGCCGAGTACTACTACAAGACCGATCTGCGGACATCCGCGCTGGGCAATCAGCTCGGCAGGTTGGTGACATCAGACGGAACGGTGACGACGCCTGACGTGTCAACCAACAACGTGCAACCAGGCGGCGAGGACATCGCAGCGTGGCAGCACATGACGACGTTCACGCTGGGCCTGGGCGCACGCGGCAGGATGATTTATTCGCCCAGCTACAAGACCGACACCACGGGCGACTACTACGCCGTCCTGAATGGGCTCACCGCCTCCAGCACAGTCTGCACATGGCAAACCGCAGGTACCGTCTGCAACTGGCCGACGCCATCCAACAACAGCCCGGAGAACATCGATGACCTGTGGCACGCGGCGGTCAATGGCCGCGGCACATACTTCAGCGCGACGGATTCGGCAACGCTGTCGTCCGGGCTGAACACCGCCCTGCAGGAAATCAACGCCCTGACCAGCGACGCAGCAGCCGCGACCACCAGCAACCCGAACGTCACCGCGGGCGACAACTTTATCTTCAGCTCGTCTTTCCGGTCTGTCGACTGGTACGGGGATTTCGAGCGGCGGCAGATCTCTGTTGCCGATGTCACGACCGGCACCGGCGTCAACGCTGTGACCGTGCCTGCGGGCACTCCGGCAGCCACGGCCGACTGGCAGGCTCGACCACTGCTGGACGCGAACACCTCGCGCACCATCTACACCCGCGACGCCACCAACACGACCACCGGCCTGCGGCCTTTCCTGTGGGCGAATCTGACTGCGACGGAGCAGGCTTACTTCAGCACACCGTACATCTCATCGACGGCCTCGCCCCCCCTGAGCCAGTTCTGTGCTTCCGGCTCCACGTGCCTGATTTCGGCGACTCAGACCGCTGCAAGCGGCTCTGCGTTGCTGAGCTTCATCCGAGGTGACCGCACTAACGAAGGGGACGTCAGCGACCTGACCAAGTACTTCAGGAAACGCGCGTCGGTGCTGGGCGACATCGTCAACGCCGAGGCCGTGTATGTGAAGACGCCTACGTTCTCGTATGGAGACGCCGGTTACAGTGCCTACAAGAGTACCAATGCCTCGCGGCAGGGCATGGTCTATGTCGGGGCCAACGACGGCATGCTGCACGCGTTCAACAGCGACACCGGCGTGGAGGCTTGGGCCTACGTTCCACAAACCTTGTTCCCCAGTCTCTACAAACTCGCTGACAAGTCCTACTCGACCCAGCACCAATACTACGTGGACGGCTCACCCACTCAGGCCGATGTCTATTTCGGTGCGGCGTGGCACACCATTCTCGTGGGCGGGTTCAACGACGGCGGCCGCGGGTTCTACGCGCTCGACGTGACCGACCCTGCGAACCCAAAAAGCCTGTGGGAAGTATCCGATGCCAGCACCGGCTACGCCAACATGGGCTACAGCTATGGACGACCCGAGATCACCAAGCTGGCGGACGGTACTTGGGTGGCCCTGCTGACCTCCGGCTACAACAATGTGCAGACAGGCGCCGATGGACAGGGCTACCTGTACGTGGTGAACGCAGGGACCGGTGCGCTCATTCGCAGCATCGGCACTGGACAGGGCAGCTCTGCCGCAGCCGTGACGGGTGTTTGCTCCACCGCGCCTTGCCCGAGCGGGCTGGCCCAGATTCGCGCCTGGGTGGACAACACAACTTACGACAACACCGCGCAGCGCGTCTATGGCGGCGACCTGTTTGGCAACGTGTGGCGCTTCGACATCAACAACAATGTCGGTGCCAGCGGCTACGACGCGCAACTTCTGGCAACGCTGAGGGGCGCCAGCGGCAATGTACAGTCCGTGACCGCGAGACCCGAGCTTGGTCTGGTCGCCGGCTTCTCCGTGGTATATGTTGGAACGGGCCGCTACCTTGGAGCAACCGACTTGTCCGACACTGCGAGTCAGTCGATCTATGCCATCAAGGACAGCCTGGGCTCAACCGGCGTCGGGAATCCCAGAGCGACCGGCACCACCTTCGTCAAGCAGACCCTCACCGACGCCAAGTGTTCCAGCGCTCAGGCCACGGCAGGCTACTGCACCCTAAACAACGACATCCGGACCGGGTCGGGCCTGCCGGTGAATTTCGCGACCGGCAACGGCTGGTTCGTAGATCTCCCGGCGACGGGCGAGCGCGCCACCACCGACCCGCAGCTGGCGCTGGGCACACTGGCCTTCACCACCAACGTGCTCGACGCGAGTGCTTGCTCCGTCGGAGGCAAGAGCTTCATCAACTTCTTCGACTACAAGACCGGTGCTCCGGTGTCCACCGCCAGTGGAATGGTCAGCGTTTTCCTGGGCAACGCGCTGGCCACCCGGCCGGTCCTTCTCAGATTCAGTGACGGCAGCGTCAAGAGTCTCGTTCGAATGTCGGACGGCACGTGGCAGACCCTGCCGACGCCGACTCCGCCGTCGCCGACAGGCACGCGGCGCACCTCCTGGCGTGAGCTCGTGAACGAGCAATAGTGAAAACAGCTGGCCCTGATCGGCCTCGCACGAGGCGCTGGGTCGGCGAGACGGGGAGATAGCTCTCTCGCCCGCCAGTCCCCCCCGCGCTGATCAACGCGGCAGGTCGCTGCGGCCCATCAGGAACTGATCGACCGCGCGCGCCGCTTGCCGCCCTTCGCGGATCGCCCACACCACCAGCGACTGCCCACGCCGCATGTCGCCGGCCGCGAACACCTTGGGCACGTTGGTGGCATAACCGCCGCTCGCGTCCATGCTCGCCTTGGCGTTGCCGCGCGCGTCTTTCTCGACGCCGAAAGCCTCGAGCACGCTCGCCACCGGGCTCACGAAGCCCATCGCCAGCAGCACCAGATCGGCCGGCAGGATCTGCTCGGAGCCGGCCACCTCGACCATCTTGCCGCCCTGCCATTCGACGCGAACGGCTTTCAGCGCCTTGACCTTGCCTTTGTCCTTGCCCTCGCCGCCGATGAACTCCTTGGTGGCGATCGCGAACTCGCGCTCGCAGCCTTCGTCGTGGCTCGACGAGGTGCGCAGCTTGATCGGCCAGTAAGGCCAGACCAGCGGCTTGTTCTCTTGCTCGGGCGGCATCGGCAGCAGCTCGAACTGCGTGACGCTGACCGCGCCATGGCGGTTGCTGGTGCCGACGCAGTCGCTGCCGGTGTCGCCGCCGCCGATCACGACCACGTGCTTGCCATCGGCGCGCAGCTGACCCTTGACCTTGCCGCCGGCGTTGATCTTGTTCTGCTGCGGCAAGAACTCCATCGCGAAATGGATGCCGTCGAGATCGCGCCCCGGCACCGGCAGGTCGCGCGATTGCTCGGCGCCGCCGGTCAGCAGCACCGCATCGAACTCGGCGTTCAGCTGCTCGGGCGCGATCGTTTCCTTGGCCCAGTTGGTGACCTTCGTTCCGTCGGGCAGCCTGCCGACCAGCACGTTGGTGCGCATCGTCACGCCCTCGGCTTGCATCTGCTTGACGCGCCGGTCGATGTGCGACTTCTCCATCTTGAAGTCGGGGATGCCGAAGCGCATCAACCCGCCGATCGCGTCGTTCTTCTCGAACAAGCTCACGTCGTGGCCGGCGCGTGCAAGCTGCTGCGCTGCGGCCATGCCGGCCGGCCCAGAACCGACCACGGCGACCTTCTTGCCGGTCTTGACCTTGGCTGGCCGCGGCACGACCCAGCCCTCGGCCCAGGCCTTGTCGATGATCGCGTGCTCGATGCTCTTGATGCCGACCGCGTCGTCGTTGACGTTCAGCGTGCACGCCGCCTCGCAGGGCGCGGGGCAGATGCGGCCGGTGAACTCGGGGAAGTTGTTGGTCGAGTCGAGCACCGCGAACGCGTTCTTCCAGTCGGCGCGGTACACGAGGTCGTTGAAGTCCGGGATGATGTTGTTGACCGGGCAGCCGTTGTTGCAGAACGGCGTGCCGCAATCCATGCAGCGCGCGCTCTGGATCTTGGCTTCATCGGGCTTCAGGCCGATGACGAACTCGCTGTAGTGCTTGACGCGCTCGACGACGGGCGCGTAGCCCTCTTCGAGGCGCTCGTATTCCATGAAGCCGGTGACTTTTCCCATGATGTTGTCGTGTGTGGGTGAGGTGGAGACCGGCTTACTTGGCGGCAACGGATGGGCTCTTGGACTTGGTCGGTGCACCGCCCGCGTCCTGAATCGCCTTCACAGCGGCCGCCTTCGCCGCAGCTTCGGCGAGCGCGCGCTTGTACTCGTTCGGGAACACCTTGACGAACTTGGCGCGCGACTCGACCCAGTGGTCCATGATGTGGCGCGCGCGCAGCGACCCGGTCCACTTGTGGTGATCCTCGAGCAGCTTCTTCAGCAGCGCCTCGTCGGTCTGACCTTGGTGCCACAGCGACTTGTCGCCGGCGGCTTCTTGCTGAGCGGCGCTCAGCACTTTCTCGAGCGTCACCATCGCGGTGTTGCAGCGCGCCGCGAAGCTGCCGTCTTCGTCGTAGACGTAGGCGACGCCGCCGCTCATGCCGGCCGCGAAGTTGCGGCCGGTCTTGCCGAGCACCGCGACCGTGCCGCCGGTCATGTATTCGCAGCCATGGTCGCCGGTGCCTTCGACGACCGCGGTCGCGCCCGACAGCCGCACCGCGAAGCGCTCGCCAGCCACGCCGCGGAAGAAGGCCTCGCCGCTGGTCGCGCCATACAGCACCGTGTTGCCGACGATGATGTTGTTGACCGCATCGCCGCGGAACTCGATGCTCGGCCGGATCGCGATGCGCCCGCCGCTCATGCCCTTGCCGGTGTAGTCGTTCGCGTCGCCGATCAGGTAGATCGTGATGCCCTTCGCCAGGAACGCGCCGAAACTCTGGCCGCCGGTGCCTTCCATCTGGATGAAGATGGTGTGGTCGGGCAGGCCCTCGGGGCGCACGCGGATCAGCTCGCCCGACAGCATCGCGCCGACGGTGCGGTTGACGTTGCGCACTTCCTCCATGAACTGCACCTTCTCGCCGCGATCGATCGCGGGGCGGCACTTCTCGATCAGCTTCACGTCGAGCGCGCGTGCCAGGCCGTGGTCCTGCACTTCGGTCTGGCGCCGCGGCACATCGGCCGGTGCCGCCGGTTGCGCGAACACGCGGCTGAAGTCCAGGCCCTTGGCCTTCCAGTGCTCGACACCCTTCTTCGTGTCGAGCAGATCGGCGCGACCGATCAGGTCGTCGAACTTGCGCACGCCGAGCTGCGCCATGATGCTGCGTGCCTCTTCGGCAACGAAGAAGAAGAAGTTGACGACGTGCTCGGGCCGACCCTGGAACTTCTTGCGCAGCTCCGGGTCCTGCGTGGCGACGCCGACCGGGCAGGTGTTCAGGTGGCACTTGCGCATCATGATGCAGCCCTCGGCCACCAGCGGCGCGGTCGCGAAACCGAACTCGTCGGCACCAAGCAACGCGCCGATCACCACGTCACGCCCGGTCTTCATCTGGCCGTCGGCCTGCACGCGGATGCGCGAGCGCAGCCGGTTCAGCACCAGCGTCTGCTGCGTCTCGGCGAGGCCCAGCTCCCACGGCGTGCCGGCGTGCTTGATCGAGCTCCACGGCGACGCGCCGGTGCCGCCATCGTGCCCGGCGATCACGACGTGGTCGGCCTTGGCCTTGGCAACGCCGGTCGCGATCGTGCCGACGCCGACTTCGGACACGAGCTTGACGCTGACGCTGGCGCGCGAGTTCGCGTTCTTCAGGTCGTGGATCAGCTGCGCCAGGTCTTCGATCGAATAGATGTCGTGGTGCGGCGGCGGCGAGATCAGGCCGACACCGGGCACCGAGTAGCGCAGCATGCCGATGTAGTCGGTGACCTTGCCGCCGGGCAGCTGGCCGCCTTCGCCGGGCTTCGCGCCCTGCGCCATCTTGATCTGCAGCTGGTCGGCACTCGACAGGTATTCGGTCGTGACGCCGAAGCGGCCCGACGCGACCTGCTTGATCTTCGAGCGCAGCGAGTCGCCTTCGTTGAGCTCGAAGTCGACCTGGATGTTGCCCGGGCCGATCACATCGCTGAACTTCGTGCCCTGCTTGATCGGGATGCCCTTGAGCTCGTTGCGGTAACGCGCCGGGTCTTCGCCGCCCTCGCCGGTGTTGGACTTGCCGCCGATGCGATTCATTGCGACCGCGAGGTTGGCGTGCGCCTCGGTGCTGATCGAGCCGAGCGACATCGCGCCGGTCGCGAAGCGCTTGACGATCTCGCTTGCCGGTTCAACCTCGTCGATAGAGATCGCTTTGCTCGGGTCGACCTTGAACTCGAACAGCCCGCGCAAGGTCATGTGGCGATGCGACTGATCGTTGATGATCTGCGCGTATTCCTTGAAGGTCTCGAACTTGTTCGCGCGCGAGGCGTGCTGCAGCTTCGCGATCGCGTCGGGCGTCCACATGTGTTCTTCGCCGCGCACGCGCCACGCGTATTCGCCGCCGGCATCGAGCATGGTCTCGAGCACCGGGTCGTCGCCGAAGGCCGCGCGGTGCATGCGGATCGCCTCTTCGGCGACGTCGAACACATCGATGCCGCCGACCTGGCTCGCGGTGCCGCGGAAGTACTTGTCGACCAGTTGCTTCTCGAGCCCGATGGCCTCGAACAGCTGCGCGCCGCAGTACGACATGTAGGTCGACACGCCCATCTTGGACATGATCTTCGACAAGCCCTTGCCGACCGCCTTGACGTAGTTGTAGATCGCCTTCTCGGCGGACAGATCGCCGCTCAGTTCCTTGTGGATGTCGGCCAGCGTCTCCAGCGCGAGGTACGGGTGCACCGCCTCGGCACCGTAGCCCGCAAGCACGCCGAAGTGATGCACCTCGCGCGCCGAGCCTGTCTCGACGACCAGGCCGGCGGTCGTGCGCAGGCCCTCGCGCACCAGATGCTGGTGGATCGCCGACAGCGCCAGCACCGCGGGGATCGCGACGAAATCGCGGTCCATCTGGCGGTCGCTGATGATCAGGATGTTGTGGCCGCTCTTGATCGCGTCCACGCTCTCCGCACACAGTGACGCGAGCTTGGCCTCGACGCCTTCGTCGCCCCAGCTCAGCGGGTAGGTGATGTCGAGCTGGTAGCTCTTGAACTTCGCGCCGGTGTGCTTCTCGATCTCGCGCAGCCGCGCCATGTCGGTGAAGTCGAGGATGGGCTGCGGCACTTCGAGCCGCATCGGCGGGTTCACCGCGTTGATGTCGAG
>Ga0307509_10003701_pt1 | contig 22882 bp, 21 predicted proteins | sample 10_EM_MG_FD_202245 | JGI IMG/M metagenome (GOLD analysis project Ga0307509, IMG submission 202245) | Populus trichocarpa ectomycorrhiza microbial communities from riparian zone in the Pacific Northwest, United States - 10_EM | ecosystem: Host-associated > Plants > Roots > Unclassified | place... | reverse complement strand
CTTGCACGTCTCCGCGCTGCGGCGACGGGGCGGGCTCGTACAGGGAAACCACTGACTGGCGGGCGCACTTCAAGCCTTGACCCATCCGTCTCGTGAAATCATACTGAAAGCGCTTACAACGAAACATCGCGGTGTTGAAGACCCTTCCCCTGCGCACGAACCTTTCCGACGCAACGACGGCTCGCCCGATGATCTCGGTGCGCCGCTTCGCGACGCTGGGCTGTACGCTGCTCGCGCTCGGTGTCGTCCTGCTCGTGTGGCAACTGCTGACCGCAGCGACGGGTTGGATTTCGCCGAACACCTTCCCAGCGCCGCTCGAAGTGGTCAACGCGTTGCGTCAGATCGGCGGCGAGGGCTACGCGAACGCGGCGCTGTACGAACACGTGCTGCGCAGCGTGCTGCTGGTGACGATGGGCTTCGTCGTCGCGTCGACCATCGGCGTGGCGCTGGGGCTGGCGATGGGCGCGAGCCGCACCGTCGAAGCGCTGGCCAACCCGGTGTTTCTGCTGCTCCGGCCGATCCCGCCCTTGGCATGGATCCCGCTCGCGATCGTCTGGCTTGGCCTGGGCGACGCGGCGAAGATCATGGTGATCTTCTTCGCCGCCTTCGTGCCCTCGGTGATCAACAGCTTCACCGGCGTGCGTCAGATCGAGCGCCCGATCTTCGAGGCGAGCGCGATGCTCGGCGTGAGCGGCGTGCGCTACTGGCGCGAGGTGCTGATCCCGGGCGCGCTGCCGAGCATCTTCACCGGGCTGCGCCTGTCGCTGCAGGCGGCGTGGACGACGCTGGTCGCGGCCGAACTGGTCGGCGCGGTGGCCGGGCTGGGCCAGATCCTGAACCAGGCCTCGCAGGACATCTACCCGGCGATGATCGTCGTCGGCATGGCCAGCGTCGCGGTGTGCGGCTGGTTGATGACGCTCGGCCTCGGCTGGATCGAGACGCGCGTCATGCCCTGGAAGCCGCGGTGATGCTGGCACCCAAACTCGACTCGCCCCGCTTCTGGACGCTGACCATCGTCGGCGCCGCTGGTTTCATTGCGCTTTGGAGCGCAGCGGCGCTGTCGGGACTGACGACCCGTGCCTTCCTGCCCGCCCCATGGGACGTGTTGCTGCGCTTCGCGCAACTCGTGGTCGAGCCATTCGCCGGCTTCACGCTGCTCCAGCACCTCTGGTCGAGCTTCCAGCGCTTCGGCATCGGCTTCGTGCTCGCGGTGGTCGTCGGCATTCCGCTCGGGCTGCTGATGGCGTGGTTTCGCTGGGTCGACCGCTTCGTGACGCCGGCCTTCGAGGCGGTGCGCTTCGTCGCGCCGATCGCGTGGGTGCCTTTCGCAGCACTGTGGTTCGGCACCGGCATCGGCGGGCCTGTGCTGATCATCTTCATGGGCGCATTCCCGCCGGTGCTGATCAACACCTACCGCGGTGCGAAGCAGGTCGACCGCAAATACATCGAGGCGTCGCAGATGCTCGGCGCGAGCAGCCTGCGCTCGATGACGCAGGTACTGCTGCCGGCGGCGGTGCCGTCGATCGTCGCGGGGCTTCGCATCTCGGCGGGGCTGGGCTGGCAGTCGCTGGTCGGCGCCGAGTTGATCGTTGCCTCGAGCGGGGTCGGCTACCTGATGGTGAAGGGGCAGGCATCGGTGTCGACCGCGACGGTGATGAGCGGAATGATCGCCATCGGCGTCGTCGGCATCGGGATCGACATCGCGCTGCGCCGCGTGCAGCAATGGATCGAAGACCGTCGCGGCGGCTGATCGCAAGGAGACCGATTTGGCGACCATCCAGTTCAACGACGTGCAACGCGTCTTCCACCAGAACGGCAAGGCCTTCGTTGCACTGAAGGACGTGAACCTGGAGGTGAGCGACCGGGAGTTCGTCGCGATCGTCGGCCCCTCCGGTTGTGGCAAGACGACCTGCATGCGCATGGCCGCGGGGCTTGAGCACCCGAGCGGCGGCAGCGTCAGCGTCGACCGCGAGCTCGTGCGGCGGCCCGGACCGGATCGCGCGGTCGTGTTCCAGGCGTTCGCGCTGTTCCCGTGGAAGACGGTCTGGGACAACGTCGAATTCGGCCTGATCTCGCTGGGCGTCGACACTGTGGAGCGCAAGCGCCGCATCGAGCACTACATCGACCTGATGGGCCTGGGCGGCTACGAGCAGGCGTTTCCGCACCAGCTCTCGGGCGGCATGCAGCAACGCGTCGCGATCGCGCGCGCCTACGTGCTCGACCCGAAGGTGCTGCTGATGGACGAGCCTTTCGGAGCGCTCGACGCGCAGACCCGCGTCGTGATGCAAGAGGAACTCGTGCGCCTCGCACGCCGGCACCCGCGCACGGTGCTGTTCATCACGCACGCGGTCGAAGAGGCGGTCTACCTCGCGGACCGCATCGTCGTGATGAAGGGCCGCCCCGGCATGATCCGCGAAATCATCGACGTCAAGACGATCCGCCAGGCGGAAGACTGGGACCGGCATCCGCGCATCGAAGATGTGATGGACCTGCCGTCGTTCGTGCACCTGCGCACGCACGTGTGGAAGCTGCTGCGCGACGAGCGTGCCGGCAACGCACATTGAACCGGTAGGCCGCCTCATTGATGTCCAATTCACAACTTGCCGAGGGAAGTGCACGATGAATGCCCGTCTACGCGTACCGCTTCTCGTCGCGCTGCTGATCGCCTGTAGTCCGGCGCTCGCTCAACCCTCCCCGCAGCTGCAAGAGATCAAGATCAGCTCGCAGCCGGCGTTGTACAGCTCGCTGCCGTTCTACATTGCCACCGTGAAGGGTTGGTGGGCCGAGGCCGGCCTCAAAGTGACCTTCATCGATTTCCCCGCAGGAGCGCCGCAGATCGCCGCGGCCAAGTCATGGGACGTCGGCTACACGGGCGCGGTACCCGCCGTGCTGGGCGCGCTGCGCAACGACTTGCAAACCATTGCCATCGCGGACGATCAGTCGGAGACAACCGCCATGGTGGTCCGCGGCGCGCGATTGCCCGCGACGGCGAATCCCGCCCAGTGGCTCAGGGATTCGACGGTGCGCCTGACCAACAACTCGACCGTCGACCTCGTCACGAGGGCTTGCATGCGCAAGCATGGCCTCGGCCCCAAAGACCTGGTCCTCAAAGGCGCTTCCCAGCCCGAGATACTGAAGGAGATGGCCGGCTCGACCGCTGACGTCGGCGCCTTGTGGGCACCGAATCTCTACGTCGCCGAGGAAAGCTTCGGTGCGCGCGTCATTTGCAGCGGCAAGGATGCGGGGGTGCCCGTCCCTGGCGTGCTCGTCGCGCGTGCCGAATGGGCGCGCCGGAACCCCCAACTCGTCGCCAAGTTTCTTGCCGTCTTTCTACGCGCCCAGCACTGGGCGCTCGTGAACCGCAAGGAGGCCTTGGTGATGATGAAGACCTACTACGAGGCTGGCGGTGTCCATATCTCCGAGGCATCGATGAAGAAGGAGTTCGACCTGCGGCCGACTTTCGGCCTGTCGCGGCAGCTCGAACTGTTCAGCCAAGCCGGCGGCGCGTTCTCTAACGCTGACCTGTGGATGCTGTCGATCTGGTACTTCCTGCGCACCGTCGACGTGGTCAAGAAAGAGGAAGCGATGGTAGACCCCAAGGCCTACGTGACCGATGCGTATCTTCGCCTGGTCGACCGCGACCCCGCACTCAAGACCCTGGCCGAGAAAACGAACTGAGCGCCGTTGGTTCGCTGCTTTTGAGCTTACCCGACAACCTATCCCATCAAGGAGACCAACGATGACCATCCTCGTACGCGCAACCGTTCTGGCTTCGGTGCTGTTCGCCGGCACCCCCGCGTTGCAGGCGCAGCCACTCACCACCATCAAGGTCAGCTACCAGCCCGCGCTCTACTGGGCGCTGCCGTTCTTCGTCGCGAGCGAGAAGAACTGGTGGGCCGAGGTCGGGTTGCAGCCGGTGTTCAGCACCTTCCCGGCCGGCGTACCGCAGATCGCGGCTGCGAACTCGAAGTCCTGGGACGTCGGTGGCACCGGCTCGGTGCCGGCCGTGCTCGGCCATGTGCGCTTCGGCATCAAGACGATCGGGCTGACGAACGACGAGTCGGCCGGCAACGCGCTGCTCGCGCGCAAGGACGTGGCCGACAAGATCGCCCGGGACCCGTCGCTGATCAAGGGTCAGACGATCTTGCTCACTGCGAACTCCACCGGCGACTACGCGGTGCAAGCCTGCCTGAAGCGCTACGGGCTGTCGAAGGGCGACGTGACGATCAAGAACATGGGCCAGGCCGAGATCATCTCGGCGGTGTCGTCTAACAACGCGGAGCTGGCGGGCCTGTGGGCACCGAACACCTACACGCTCGAAGAGAGAGCCGGCGCGAAGACGCTGTGCTCGGGCAAGGAAGGCGGCGTGGTCGTGCCTGGCGCGCTGATCGCGCGCAGCGAGTACGCCGAACAGAACCCCGAGAACGTCGCGAAGTTTCTGGCGGTCTACCTGCGGGCCTGGAAGTGGATGGGCGCGAACAAGCCCGAGGCGATCGCGATGATGAAGAAGTTCTACGAACAGGGCGGCGTCGCGATCAGCGCCGCCTCGATGAACAAGGAGTTCGACACCCGACCGACCTTCGACCTGACTCAGCAGCTTGCGCGCATGGACCGTGCGCGCGGCAACTCCGACGTCGACGCCTGGTTCGGCCAGATCGCGGTCTTCATGCGCGCCACCGGCGCGATCCAGACCGTGCCGCAAGCGGCGGACTTCATCACCGACACCTACATGAAGCGCGTGCAGTCCGACGCGAAGCTGCGCGAGTTCGCCAACCGCACACACTGATCCGATCTGCACCGCGAGGCGGCTGAGATCGCCCCTTCTTGAATACAAACTGTAAGCGCTTTCACGCACCCGAGCATCTCAAGGAGAACTCCATGTCCACGACCTATCTGAAGAAGGCGAGCAAGACCCCCGAGACCGAAACCGCCACGGCACAGAAGGTGGTGACTGACATGCTCGCCGAGATCGAAACCCATCGCGAAGCCGCCGTGCGCTCCTACGCGAAGCAGCTCGACCAATGGGACGGCGAGATCGTGTTGACACGCGCCGAGATCGAGCGGCGCGCCGCCGAAGTGCCAGCACAGGTGCGGCGCGACATCGACTTCGCGATCCGCCAGGTCGGCGACTTCGCGCGGGCGCAGCGCGACTCGATGCAGGAATTCTCCATCGGCCTGCACGCCGGGGTGACGGCCGGCCAGCGCGTGCTGCCGGTCAACGTGGCGGGCTGCTACGCGCCGGCCGGGCGCTATGCGCACATCGCGTCGGCCTACATGGGCGTGGCGACCGCGAAGGCGGCGGGCGTGAAGACCATCATCGCGTGCTCCGGCCCGTTCCGCGGCGGACCGATGCACCCGTATCTTCTGTACGCGTTCAACAAGGCCGGTGCCGACGTGATCATGACGCTCGGCGGCGTGCAGGCGATCGCGACGATGGCTTACGGTCTGTTCAGCGGCAAGGCCGCGGACGTGATCGTCGGCCCCGGCAACAAGTTTGTCGCCGAGGCCAAGCGCAGCCTGTTCGGCAAGGTCGGCATCGACGTGTTCGCCGGCCCGTCCGAAGTGGCGGTGATCGCCGACGACAGCGCCGACGCCGCGATCGTCGCGAGCGACCTGGTCGGCCAGGCCGAACACGGCCACGAGTCGCCGGCGTGGTTGTTCACGACCTCGAAGGCGCTGGCCGAGGACGTGATGCGGCGCGTGCCGGACTTGATCGCGGCGCTGCCGCCGACCGCCCGCGATGCCGCGGTCAGCGCGTGGCGAGACTACGGCGAGGTGATCGTCTGCGACACGCGCGACGAGGTGGTCGAGGTCTCGGACCGCTACGCCTCCGAGCACCTCGAGGTGCACACGCGCGACCTCGACTGGTGGCTCGCGACGCTGACCTGCTACGGCTCGCTGTTCCTCGGCGAAGAGACGACCGTCGCGTTCGGCGACAAGGCGAGCGGCCCGAACCACGTGCTGCCGACGAAGGGCGCGGCGCGTTACTCGGGCGGCCTGTCGGTGCACAAATTCATGAAGACGCTGACCTGGCAGCGCATGACGCGCGCCGCCGCGCGCGACATCGGCGAGGTCACCGCACGCATCTCGCGCCTCGAAGGCATGGAGGCGCATGCGCGCACTGCCGACGACCGACTCGCGAAGTACTACCCGGGCCAGTCATTCGAACTCGGCGAGCCGGTCTCGGTATGAACCTGGCCGAACAGTTCGACTTGCGCGGCAAGCGCGCGCTGGTCACCGGCGGCAATTCCGGCATCGGCGAGGCGATGGCGACGGCGCTCGGCCAGGCCGGCGCACGCGTGCTGCTCGTCGCGCGACGTGAAGCCGAACTCGGCGCGGCCGCAGCGCGACTGGCGACGCAGGGCATCGACGCCCTCGTGTTGGCCGGCGACCTGTCGGACCTGCCGTCGGCGGGCGCACTCGCCCGCCGCGGCGAGACGCTGCTCGGCGGGGTCGACATCCTCGTCAACGCTGCCGGCGTGAACCTGCGCCAGCCGTTCGCGGAGGTCACCCCAGAGGCGTGGCAGACACAGCTCGCCCTGCACCTGGGCGCGCCGTTCTTCCTGACGCAGGCGCTCGCGCCCGGCATGAAGACGCGCGGCTGGGGGCGCGTGCTGAACATCGCATCGCTGCAGAGCTGGCGCGCGTTCGATCACAGCGCGCCCTACGGTGCAGGCAAGGGAGGCGTGGTGCAACTGACGCGTGCGATCGCGCGCGAATGGGGGCCGCACGGCATCACCTGCAACGCGATCGGGCCGGGCTTCTTCCCGACCGCGCTGACCGCCGCGGTGTTCGACAACCGCGAACTCGCCCAGCGCAACGCCGCGCAGACCTGTCTCGGCCGCAACGGCGCGCTCGACGACCTGTTCGGCGCGACCGTCTTCCTCGCCAGCGACGCGAGCCGCTACATCACCGGCCAGACCCTGATGGTCGATGGCGGATTCACCGCCAAGTAGCACCCTTGGAGTCTCGATGAAAGCCCTTGTCTACACCCGGCCCGGCGAGATGCAACTGCTTGAACGCGAGATGCCGAAGGCGGCACCGGGCGAGGTCGTGCTGAAGATCGAGGCGGTCGGCATCTGTGGCTCCGACATGCACGCCTGGCATGGGCACGACCCGCGCCGCAAGCCGGGCCTGGTGCTCGGGCACGAGTTCGTCGGCCACATCGTCGAGTCGAAGGCGCCCGGTTTCGAGCGCGACACGCGCTGGACCGGCAACCCGCTGATCGTCTGCGGCACCTGCGAATACTGCGCGCAGGGCCGCAACAACCTGTGCGCGAACCGCACGATGGTCGGCATGACGCGCGCCGGTGCCTACGCCGAGTACATGAGCATTCCGGCCGCCTCGTTGATTGCGATGCCGCAGCAGATGGGCGCGACCACCGCCGCGCTGACGGAACCGGCGGCAACCGCCTGGCATGCGATCAACCTCTCGATGCGCGTGCTGGCGCGTCCGCTGCACGAGTGCCGCGTGCTGGTGATCGGTGGTGGCGCGATCGGCATGCTCGCGGGGTTGCTGCTGCGGCACTTGGGCGTCGGCGACCTGACGATGACCGAGCTCAACGGGCTGCGCCGCGCTGCGATCGCGCAGCACGTCGGCTGTGCTGCGGCCGACCCGCGCAGCACGCCGCTCGCCGAGGCCTCGTTCGACTACGTGATCGACGCGGTCGGCGCCAAGCCGACCCGGCAGCAGGCGTTCGCCGCCGTCAAGCCGGGCGGCGCGATCATGCACATCGGCCTGCAGGACTGGGCCAGTGAGATCGACATGCGCAAGCTCACGCTCGCCGAGATCACGCTGCAGGGCACCTACACCTACACCACCGCCGATCTGCGTGCGACCGTTGCAGGGCTCGACCGCGGCGTGTTCGGCGACCTGTCGTGGGTCGAAGAGCGCCGGCTCGACGAGGGCCCGCAGGCCTTCATCGACTTGGATCAGGGGTTCTGCGCGTCGGCGAAGATCGTGCTCAAGCCTTGATCGAGCGTGCTGCCCCGCCCGATCAGCTCGCAAGGCATCGCGAGGCTTGCTGCCTCGGTGCCCGCTGATATCGACTGAAGTACCGCCGCCGCAGCCGCCCGCCCGATCTCGACGCGCGGCGGCCGCACGGTCGACAGCGCCGGGCGCAACTGCCGTCCGATCGGAAAATCACCGAAGCCGAGCAAGGCAAGCGTCGCGGGCACATCGATGCCGTTGAGCTGCGCCTCCATCAGCGCACCGCAAGCCAGGTGGTCGTTCGCGAAAGCGGCAGCAGTGATCGCGTGGCGTTTCGTCGGCGCGAGACGAGGCAGCAGCCGCCTCCCGGCATCGAAGGCGTCCCCGGTCGTTGCACGCAGAATCTTGACGCTGGCGCCGCAGGTTTGAGCCTCGGCGACGAAACCTTCGCCCCGCTCGTGGGCGCGAAAATCCTCGGCCACGCCGCTGTCGACATAGGCCAGCGCGCTGTGACCCTGGTCGATCAGGTGCCGCGCCATCGCGCGGCCGATCGCAAAATGGTCGAACCCGATCTGTGCAAAACCGTCCTGACCCGCTGCGTCGTCGGGGTGATCCCAAATCTCGATGACGGGGGTGCCGGAGGCGCGCGCGTCCCGCAACAGGCGCAGTGCGCCGGCCGTGTGGTGCCGGCCTGTGACGATCAAGGCACCCGGTGCCCAGCCGACCAGCGCGCGCAGTTGCGCTTCTTCGCGCTCCATCGAATAGCCGGTGGACAGGAGCAGGAGTTCGTGGCCGCTGTCGCGCAAGCCCTCCGTGAGGCCCTGGATCGTCTCCGCGAAGATGGAGTGGCCGACGTTCGGGATCAGTGCCGCGACAAGGCGTGAGTTGCCACTGGCGAGCTGCCCCGCTTGGCGGTTGGGAACGTAGCCCGTCTGTTCGATCGCCGCACGGATGCGCGCGGCGGTCTCGGCGGCGACCCGGTCCGGCTCGCGGATGAAGCGCGACACCGTGATGCGCGTGACCCCGGCGGCATCGGCGACGTCGTGGAGAGTGGGCCGTCCGTGACCGCGCCGTGAGCGTCTGGGAGCTTCTGCGCCGGGTTTCATTGGGCTCCAGGGTAAGTGCCGATGGTGAGGAGTGTCTGCGGAGTTTAATGTTACCGCTAACATCAAACGATCGGCAGTCGGCAACGGCTTCACCATGACGCAATCTCTCTCGAACCTTCGCAGCCGCCGCTGGTTCGCCTCCGACGACATGCGCGGCTTCGCGCACCGGCAGCGCATGCAGCAGATGGGGTTGCGTCGCGAAGATGTGCTCGAGCGCCCGATCGTGGCCATCATCAACACCTGGAGCGACCTGTCCCCCTGCCACGCTCACCTGCGCGAGCGCGCCGAAAGCGTCAAGCGCGGCGTGCTGATGGCCGGCGGCATGCCCTTCGAGCTGCCGGCGATGAGCTTGGGCGAGGTGATGGTCAAGCCCACCACGATGCTCTATCGCAACTTCCTCGCGATGGAGGTGGAAGAGTTGCTGCGCTCGCTGCCGATCGACGGCGCGGTGTTGCTGGCGGGTTGCGACAAGACCACGCCGGGCACCATCATGGGCGCGCTCAGCGCTGGTTTGCCGACGATCTTCTGCCCTGCCGGCGCCACGTTAAGCGACCGCTATCTCAGGCGCGACGAGCCGTCCCAAGCCGTTGGCGCCGGCACCCACACACGCATGTTCTGGGATGAGTATCAGGCCGGTGGCATCACCGACGCCGAGTGGGTGGGGCTCGAAGCCAAGATGACCCGCTCGCCGGGCACTTGCAACGTCATGGGCACGGCCAGCACGATGACCTCGATGGTCGAGGCACTCGGCCTCACCTTGCCCGGCGCGACCGCCATCCCGGCCATGGATGCCAGCCACGTGCGCATGGCGACGACGTGCGGTGAGCGCATCGTGCAGATGATCTGGGACGACCTGACCCCCGCTCGCCTGCTGACCCGTGGGTCCTTTCTGAACGCTGCGGCAGCACAAATGGCACTTGGAGGCTCCACCAACGCTGCCGTGCACGTGATCGCGATGGCACGCCGCGCCGGCGTCGAGCTCAACCTCGACGACCTCGAAGCGATGGGCCGCAAGGTGCCGGTCCTGGCGAACCTCTTTCCGAGCGGCGATCGACTGATGGAGGACTTCTACTACGCGGGCGGCCTGCCCGCGCTGCTGAATCGAATTGCCGCACACCTGTCGCTCGATGAGTTGACAGTCACCGGCCGGACGCTGGGTCAGAACATCGCAGGCCGCGAGAGCCTCGACGACGAAGTGATCCGCCCGCTGGATCGCCCCGTGAGCGCAGCCGGAGCGCTGGCGGTCCTGCGCGGCAATCTCGCGCCCGAGGGCGCAGTGATGAAGTCCAGCGCAGCGAGCCCGAAGTTCTTTCGCCACACTGGGCGGGCGCTGGTGTTCGACTCTCCGGCCGAGTTGATGGCGGGCTGCTCCGACCCGGACCTCGACTGCGACGAGAACACCGTGCTGGTGCTGCGCAATGCGGGTCCGGTCGGCGCACCGGGCATGCCCGAGTGGGGTGGGCTACCGATCCCGAAAAAGCTGCTGGCGCGGGGCGTGCGCGACATGGTGCGCTTGTCGGATGCCCGCATGAGCGGCACCCACTACGGCAGCTGCATCCTGCACATCAGCCCCGAAGCCGCGATCGGCGGGCCTCTCGCGCTCGTGAACAACGGGGACTGGATTGCACTTGACGTCGAGGCGCGCACGCTCGAGCTGCGCGTGGATGAGTCCGAACTTGCGCGGCGTCGCGCCGCCTGGAGGGCGCCGATGCGCCCCATCACACGCGGCTACACCCGCCTCTACCAAGACCACGTGCAGCAGGCGCATGAGGGCTGCGATTTCGACTTCCTGCAAGACCACGTCGATACCCCGGAACCCCCGATCTTCTGAGGAGACATCGGACCATGAATCCGTTCATGCAACTGCTCACCGCCGCCGACAGTCAGCCACCGGTGGGCACCTGGATCATGTCTGCCAGCCCGATCGTCGCCGAGGCGATCGGGTGCGCCGGCTTCGACTGGGCCGTCGTCGACATGGAGCACACGCCACTGGACCTGATGGACGTCGTGCACATGCTGCAGGCGCTGGCAGCAACGAAGCTGGTACCCATGGTACGTGTGCCCTGGAACGACACCGTCGGCATAAAGCGCGTGCTTGACGCCGGCGCACAGACCCTGCTCGTACCCTTTGTGCAGAACGCAGACGAGGCACGCGCCGCTGTAGCCGCCACCCGTTATCCGCCCGAGGGCGTGCGCGGCATGGCCGGCATGAGTCGTGCGTCGCGTTTCGGAACCGCGCCGAACTACCTCACGACCGCGAATCGCGGCGTTGGCGTGATCGTGCAGCTCGAAACCGCGGCGGCGATCGAGCGCGCCGGCGAGATCGCCGGCGTCGACGGGGTCGACGCGCTCTTCGTCGGCCCGGGCGACCTGTCCGCGACAATGGGTCACGTCGGCCAGTTGACGCATCCTGAAGTGATCGCGATGACACGGCGAGCGGTGCTGTACGCCAAGGCGTGCGGCAAGCCGATTGGCACCGTGGGCGGCACGCCGGAAGTCGTCGCGCAGTATCGCGAGCTCGGCTTCGACTTCGTCGCAATTGCCTCCGATCTGGGCCTCCTGATGCGCGCGGCACAGGCCGCACTGAACGCGGTGCGTGCCGGAGCCGCCCCGAAGGCCGCGACCATCGAAGGCGGCTACTGATGGCCGCGGTCGAACTGCGCCAGATTACCAAAAGCTACGGCAAGGTGCCCGTTGTCCATGGCATCGACCTCGACGTCAAGGACGGCGAATTTGTCGTCTTCGTTGGCCCGTCGGGCTGCGGCAAGAGCACGCTGCTGCGCATGATCGCGGGGCTCGAAACCATCACTGGAGGCGAGATGCGCATCGGCGACGAGCGCGTCAACGACAAGCCGCCTCGAGCACGCGACATCGCGATGGTGTTCCAGGACTACGCGCTCTATCCGCACAAGAGCCTGTACGACAACATGGCGTTCGGGCTGCGCCTGCGCAAGACCCCGGAAGCCGAGATCAACAAGCGCGTGATGGACACCGCGCGCCTGCTGCGCATCGACCACATGCTCGAGCGGCGCCCGGCCGCGCTCTCCGGCGGGCAGCGCCAGCGGGTCGCGATCGGTCGCGCGATCGTGCGCCAGCCCAAGGTGTTTCTCTTCGATGAGCCGCTGTCCAACCTCGACGCCCAGTTGCGCCAGGAGATGCGCAGCGAAATCAAGCGTCTGCACGAGCGCCTGGGCGCGACGATGATCTACGTGACCCACGACCAGGTCGAGGCGATGACACTGGCCGATCGCATCGCCGTGCTGAGCGCCGGCCACAAGATGCAGTACGACACGCCGGACGCGATCTACAACCGGCCCGCCGCGCTCTTCGTTGCCGGCTTCACCGGCGCGCCGCCCATGAATCTGATGGATGCAAGCGTGAGCGGCGGTGAGGCGGATCTGGGCGAAGGAGTCCACGTGACCCTGCCACCGGCGCTGGTCTCGCGCGACGGCCCCTGGAAGCTCGGCGTGCGGCCCGAGAACTTGCGCCTCGCAGCGGAGCCCGGCGACGTCGTCGTGCCGGCGAGCGTCTCGCTGCTCGAGCCGCTCGGCGCCGAAACGCTGGTGAGTCTGAAGCTTGGTGCCACCGAGGTCATCGCGCGCCTGGCAGCGAACTTCCGCGAGCCACCCGGCACGCCGGTCAGCCTGTACCTGAGTCCCGCACACCTGCACCTGTTCGATCCAACGAGCGGCATGGCCCACAACCGATGCCCGTGAGGCACGGCCGACTCACCACAACGAAGGAGACTCTCATGCAACCACGCACCCTCCAAGGCGTCTTGACCATCGGCGCATTGCTGCTCGGTCTCGCCGCCGGCGATGCCCTGGCCCAAACCAAGCTGCGCGTTTTCGCCGGAGGTTCGGGGCAACGGCCCGACGTGATGCGCAAGGTCTTCGACCAGTACCAGGCGAAGAATCCGGGCGTCACCATCGAGATGGAAACCGGCGGCGCCACCTCGGAGCTGCAGCGACAGTACTTGAGCACGGTGCTGAACGCGAAGGACTCGTCGATCGATATCTACCTGATCGACATCGTGAACCCGGCCCAGTACCACAGCGCCGGCTGGCTGGAACCGTTGGACGCGTACATGGGCGCTCCGGCCGTGGCACTGAAACCCTATCTGCCCGTCTACGCAACGGCGGACGTCGTCGACGGCAAACTCGCGGCGATGCCAGCGTTCGCCGATGCGCTGTTCATGTACTACCGCAAGGACCTGCTCGATAAATACAAGTTGGCCGAGCCCAAGACCTGGGACGAGCTGACCGCTGCCGCCAAGAAGATTCAGGCCGGCGAGGGAGACTCAAGCCTGCAAGGCTTGTCGATTCAGGGCGCGCCGATCGAGGGTGCTGTCTGCACCTTTCTCATCCCGTACTGGAGCCAAGGCAAGGAATTCAACGATGCCGCGGGCAAGCTGACCCTGGACAAGGCGGCCGCGGCGAGAGGCCTGTCGCAGTGGCTGTCCATGGTCGATGCCGGCGTCATCAAGAAGAACGTTGCCGAAGTCAAGACGCCCGACACGGTCAATGAATTCAAGGCGGGTCAGGTGGTGTTCGCGGCCAACTGGGGCTTCGCCTGGGATCGATTCGAGTCCGACAAGGACAGTCGCGTTCAGGGCAAAGTCGGCGTGATGCCGCTGCCGGCGATGCGAGGCGGCAAGAGCGCCACATGTGTCGGCGGCTGGCAATGGGCCTTGAGCGCGTTCTCCAGGTACAAGGCCGAAGGGGCGAACCTGGTGAAGTTCCTCGCCAGCCCCGAGGTCAGCAAGTTCCTAGCGATCGAGGGCTCGTTGCTGCCGACCTCGCAGGCCGTCTATACGGATCCGGACGTCGTCAAGGCCGTGCCCTGGTTCAAGGATGCCGCGACGGTCGTCGTCGCCGGACGCAGCCGGCCGATGTCGCGGGACTACGGGCAAGTCAGCGACACGATCCGCACCACGACAAGCGCGGTGCTGGCACGGACGAAAAAACCGGAAGAAGGCGTTGACGAGATCGAGAGTCGACTGCGGCGCGTGATGCGCTGACCTCGACCGAGGTTCGTCGACATGAAACTCGATCGATTCAAGGATCCGGGCGAGAAGACCCTCGCCGCGATGCTGCTCGCGCCAGCCTTCGTGCTGCTGGTGCTGGTCGTGGTGTACCCGATCGGTCGGCTCCTCTGGAACAGCTTCTTCGACCTGCGCCTGTCCGGCGGCGGCGCCAAGTTCGTCGGGCTCCAGAATTACCTGAACGCGATGCAGGACGCCGACTTCTGGAACGCGACCTGGAACACCGTGCTGATCACGCTGATCACCGTGCCCGGCGCCCTGGTGGTCGGTCTCTGCCTCGCGTTGCTGGCCAACCTTCCGTTCAAGCGCCGCTGGCCGGTGCGGCTGGCTTTGCTGCTGCCCTGGGCGCTCCCGCTTGCCTTTGTCGGCCTGATCTTCGCGTGGTTCTTCCACACCGAGTTCGGCGTCGTCAACGACATCCTGCGCCGCCTGTTCGGGGCAGAGCCGACGATGTGGCTGCTGACCCCACGCCTGGCATTCACGGCGATCTGCGGCGCGATCATCTGGAAGACCTCGTCCTTCATGGCGCTGATCCTCCTGGCCGGGCTGCAGATGATCCCGAAGTCGCTCTATGAAGCGGCCGAGGTGGACGGCGCGTCGCGCTGGCAGCAGTTCTCGCAAATCACGATCCCGATGCTGATGCCGTCGATCGTCGTCGCGCTGATCTTCCGCACGATCACCGCGCTGCAGACCTTCGATATCCCGGTGACCATGACCCACGGCGGTCCCGGCCATTCAACGCAGACCCTTGCGATGCTGATCCACGCCACCACGATCGACTACATGAATGTGGGGTACGGCTCGACGCTGGCTGTGCTGATGTTCGTGCTGTCGCTCTTCGTCACAGGCTTCTACCTGAAGCGCATCGGGAGGAACGCATGAACGAGATGTTCGCGGCTCGAGGGCTGCGTCTTCTCGCGGCGACGATCGTCGTCGTCAACGGCTTCGTCCCTGCGGTCTGGATCCTGCTCACGTCGCTGAAGACCGAAGTCGAGCTGGTCGGCCGGCCGATCACCTACCTGCCGCACCACCCGGTACTGGACAACTACGTGCGCGCGTTCACCGACCAGCCATTGCTGAAGTACCTCGGCAACAGCTTCGCCGTGGCCATGATGTCCACCGCGGCCTCGCTGATCGTCGCGGCCTGTGCGGCCTACGCCATCGCGCGGCTGAACCTGAGGCGACGGCAATTGATCCTGACCTGCATCGTCGCCTCCAGCATGTTCCCGCTGGTGACCCTGCTGGTCCCGATCTTCGAGACCATGCGGACCCTGAACCTGCTCAACACCTACACGGCGCTGGTGCTGCCATATACGGTACTGAATCTACCGGTGTGCACGCTCGTGCTGGTCAGCTTCTTCCAAAGCATCCCGAGGGATCTGGAGAACGCCGCGATGATCGACGGCTGCACCCGGCTTGGCGCGCTGGTCAGGGTGGTGATCCCGCTCGCGGCACCGGGCGTGTTCACGGCCGGCATTCTAGGCTTCGTCAACGCTTGGGACGAATTCCTGCTGGCCCTGTCGCTGAACTCCAGTGCGTCGATGCGAACGCTGCCGGTCGGCATCTCGCTGTACCAGGGCGAGTTCGCGTTCCCGTGGCCGACGATCTCGGCCGCCCTGATCGTTGCCATTGTCCCGATCGCCGTGCTGATCGCGGTCTTCCAGGAGCGCGTCGTCGGCGGACTGACGCAGGGCGGTCTCAAGGGCTGAAGGCACGCCACCGAGCCGATGGGCTCTAACCAACACGCCCTTGCGGGCTTGTCATCCGAGCCCGGTGCAACGGGCTGTTCAACAATCAACGAGGAGCCATGATGAAGGAGATGATGAGACCGTTCACCTTAGCGCTGGCCTGCGTCGCCGCAGCAGGATCGGCATTGGCACAGAGCAGCGTCACTGTCGCGGGTCGTGTCGACGTCGGTCCGCAGTACATCGACGATGGCGCACACAAGCTGAAGCGCATTGACAGCGGCACCTACACCGCATCGCGCCTGATTCTTCGCGGCGTCGAAGACCTGGGTGACGGCCTGAGCGCCGGCTTCTACCTCGAAACCCGCTTCAACGCCGACGTCGGCGCGCAGCAAAGCGCGACCAAGTTTTGGAATGCCGGCTCGCAGGTCTATCTCACCGACAAGAAGTGGGGCTCCGTGTCGCTGGGTCGTCAGTACGTGCCGATCTTCTGGTCGTTCCTGTTCGCCGACGACACGGGACCGCTGCGTTTGCACACCTACAGCGCGGTGCAGTCGGTGCAGCGCAGTGCATTCGCCCGACTCTCAGCGGCCGCGGCGCCGGTCAAGGCCGCCGGCTCGCTCGACACGATCTCGGGCGGCACATACCAGCTGGGCATCACCTCGGCTTTCGAGGACAACCTCGTGGTCTACAAGACGCCGATCTTCGGCGGCGCCACGGCGATGCTCGCGGCCGGCGCGTCCGAGGGGGCTCCCGCGGGCAGCGGACGCGTGCTCGGCGGCAACGTCGAATACCGCGGCGGGCCGCTCTACGGATCGGTCGGCTTCAACCAGAAGCGCGGCACGGTGCCCGCCGGCGGCGGTGGAAACTACCAGACAATGACCGAATCCGTGGTCTCGGGAATGTACGAGGTCCTGCCAAACACCTTCAAGGTCTGGGGCAACTTCCACCCTTGGAAGCTCGAGACGTCGGGAGTCGACTTCAAGGGCCGCGACTGGATGCTTGGCGTTTCGTACTGGTTTTCGCTGGGCGAGCTGTGGGTCAACTACGCCGCCAAGAAGTTGGACAACTGTACGGCGTGCGATTCGAAGGGCTTCGGCGTCGGCTATCACTACTTCCTCTCGCGCCGAACCGAACTGTATGCATCGGTGGCGCAGGTGAGCAACGACGCGAACTCGGGCAACGTGTTGAACGGCTTCGCGCCGGCCTCGTTCGGACAGAAGGTCAAGGGATACGCGGTGGGCCTCGCCCACACGTTCTGACGGAGGGCGACATGCGGGGCGGCCGCCGCGTGCGGTGGTCGCGCCCGGTCTCCATCCAACCATCAACAGGCGAGCCATGAATCAGGCCATCCGCTACGGCATCATCGGTTGCGGCAGCATGGGCCGCGAGCACATCGAGAACATCCTGGCGCTGCCCGGCGGCCAGGTCACGGCGATCGCCGACACGCATGCGGCGAGCCTCGAGACGACCGCGGCGCTGCTCGCCCGCACGCCGCCCAAGGTTTTCGTCGACCACCGTGCGCTCCTGGCCAGCGGCCTGTGCGATGCGGTGGTGATCGCGACGCCGAACTTCACGCACATCCAGGTGATGCGCGACGCGCTCGCGACGAACCTTCACATCCTGATCGAGAAGCCTCTGGTCACCCGCATCGAAGACGGGTTGGAGATGCTGCGGTGCGCGTCGACGCGCCAGGGCTTGGTCTGGGTGGCTCAGGAGTACCGCTACATACCGCCGGTCGCCGAGATGATCCGCATGGCGCATCTGGGCGCAGTGGGAACGGTGCACCAGGTCTCGATCCGCGAACACCGCGAGCCCTTCTATCCGAAGGTCGGAGATTGGAATCGCTTCAGCGCCAACACGGGCGGCACCTTGGTCGAAAAGTGCTGCCACTACTTCAACCTGATGGATCTCGTGTTGCGCGAGAAGCCGCTGCGGGTGTTCGCGTCGGGCGCGCAGCGCGTCAACCATCTCGACGAGGAGTACGGCGGCCGACGCCCCGACGTCCTCGACAGCGCCTACGTGATCGTCGAGTATCCGAGCGGCGCACGCGCCATGCTCGACCTGTGCATGTTCGCCGAGAACTCGATCGACAACGAGCACATCGTGGTGGTCGGCAGCGAGGGCAAGCTCGAATCGCTGCTGCCGTCGTTGACCTTGCGCCATGGCCGCCGCGAAGACTGGGGTCGGCGCGCGGTCTGGGGCGAACCCTCTGGCACGGGCAAGGGCGTCGCCGTGCGGCGGGTGTGGGACACGAGCATCAAGTACGCGGGCCAGCACTTCGGCGCTTCGTACATCGAGCACCAACACTTCGCTGCGGCCATACGCAACGGCACTGCCGCCGAAATCACGCTGGAGGAAGGGCTGCGCAGCGTGGCCACGGGCCTGGCTGCGCATCGCAGCATCGAGACCGGGGTGCCTGTGGCGATGAGTGACGTGCTTCCACCCAACTGGTAACTGCTGACCATGACGACAACGCTCTATCCCTCGCTCGACAAGCGCACGGTCTTCATCTCCGGCGGCAGCTCCGGCATCGGCGCCGAACTGGTTCGCCACTTCGCCGTGCAAGGCGCGAAGGTCGCCTTTTGCGGACTGAGATCTGACGGCGGCGCCGCATTGATCGCCGAAGTCGTTGCCGCCGGCCACTCGGCGCCGTTCTTCGCGCCCTGCGACGTTCGTGACGTGGCCGCCTACCAGGCGCTGCTCGGCGACGTGGCCACGCGCCTGGGTCCGATCCGCGTGCTGGTCAACAACGCCGGCCGCGATGACCGACACACTCTGGAGAATGTGACCTCCGAGTACTGGGACGATCGCATCGCGCTGAACCTGAAGCACTACTTCTTCGCGATCCAGGCGGTCGCGCCCGGCATGGCCGCGGCCGGAGGTGGCTCGGTCATCAACATGGGCTCGGTCTCCTGGATGCGCGGCCGCCCGAACCTCGTGGGATACACCACGGCCAAGGCCGGCATCCTGGGCCTCACTCGCACACTGGCGCGCGAACTCGGCGATCGCAACATCCGGGTGAACGCGATCGTGCCTGGTGCGATCGTGACCGAACGGCAGACGAGCTTGCATCGCGACCCGGCCGCCGACCAGGCCTTCCTCGACGCACAGTGCCTGAAGATCCGGCTCGATCCCGGCCATGTCGCGCGCCCGACGCTCTTCCTCGCCGCCGACGACAGCGACGGCATCACCGGCCAGCACATTCTGGTGGATGCCGGCATTGCGCAGCAGTCCGTCGTGACGTGATCAAGGCGACTGCCGTCATCGACCGCGCCACGCGCCACTGCGACCACAGAACGCTCACAAGAGTGGTCTCTCCGAGTGCCTCGCGGTGCCAGCCGGCGGCGGCAGGGTCTTGCATTCCTCGAACACGCGCACGGTGCAGGTCGCACAGATACCGCGATCGAGCTTGTCGAAGATCGTCGCGATCGCGATGCGCTTGGTCGTGAAGATGTGATCGGCGCCCAGCTCGTGCGTGTACCCGATCCGCTTCCACAGTTCGAGTACCGGCGGACGCGGGCGGTGGAAGTACAGGTCGCCGCCGGCGGCGCGGCGCGTCGTCATCTCGTCGCGCCAGAGTTCGGCTGCCGGCACGTCGATGAAGTTCATGCTCTTGGCCATCACCAGCAGGTGCTTCGCGGGCTCCTCGCGCAGGTCGCGCAGCTGATCGGCCACGTACGGCACCGCGCCGAAGTAGACCTCGCCCTCCATCCGGATCATCTTCAGCTGCGGGCATTCGGGCAGTACCGCGGGCACGTCGGCGCGCACCACGAACGGCCGGGCGCGCTCGGTGCTGTCGAAGCCCATCACGCGCATGAACGGCCGCGAGGTGCGGTAGAGATACGTCACCAGCGACAGGATCGTGCCGAGCAATATCGCCATCTCGATGCGAATCGTCGTCGTCGCCAACCCGGTCACCAGCGCGATGGTGAAGTCCTGCCGGCTGTGGCGCCACAGACGCCTCCAGCCCGGAATGTCGAACAGCGACCATGCGATCACCAGCAACAGACCGGCGATCGCCGGCAGCGGGATCAGCGCCAGCAGCGGCGCGGTGAATGCGATCATCAGCAGCAGCCACAGCGATGCGAACACCGCCGCGAGCGGTGTGCGCGCGCCGGCTTCGAGGTTCGGCATCGAGCGATTCAGCGAGCCGCACGACACGTATGACGAGAAGAAGCCGCCGACGATGTTCGACAGACCCTGCCCGCGAAACTCGCGGTTCGTGTCGATCGCCTGGCCGGATCTTGCCGCGACCGCTTTCGCGATCGAGATCGACTGGCCGAGCGCGACGATCGTCAGCGCGAACGCGATCGACAGCAGCTCGGGGATGCTGCTCAACGCGACCCCTGGCCAGTGAAAGCGCGGCACGATCGGCGGGATCGAGCCGACCACCGCCACCGCGCCCCACTGCGGCCACGGCGATGCGCCGTTCAGCAGCGCTGCCAGCGCCGTGCCGGCGGCCAGGCCAATCAGCATGTACGGCCACTTCGGCAACACGCGCTTGAGCACGAGCACGACAGCCACCGTCACCATGCCGACGAACAGCGCACCGGGCCGCATCGAATCGAGGTGCTGCCCAATGTGCAGGAACAGCGCGCCGGTGCCGTGCGCCTCAGGCCCGCGCAGGCCGAGCAGGTCGGTCAGCGAATGCACCGCAATCAGCGCCGCGGCGCCGGTCATGAAGCCGCGCAGCGCCGACGGCGAAATGAAGTTGGCGATCGAACCGAGCCGCAACACGCCGATCAGCCACTGCATCACGCCGACCAGCACGGTGACCGCGAGCGTGAGCTGGATGTAGGTCGGCGAACCGACCGCGGCGAGCGGCGCGAGCGTGGCGAACAGCGCGAGCGAGTTCGCGTTCGTCGGCCCCGAGACCACGTGCAGACTGGAGCCGAAGAGTGCCGCGATCACGCAAGGCACGATCGCTGTGTACAGCCCGTATTCGGGCGGCAGCCCCGCGAGCGAGGCGAACGCAAAGCCCTGCGGGAGCACCAGGAGCGCGCCGAGCAGGCCGGCGATCACGTCGGCGCGAAGGGTGAGCTTGTCCACCTGTCGCACCCAGGGGCCGAACAGGCGAGTCAGAGGCTCAGCAGTCATGAGACCTCCATGCGCCGTGGCCCGGCTCGTCGCCATGGCGAATCGAAGCGAGTAACGGGAACGCGAAGACCCTCGTCAGCGAACCTCGCTGCCGCGACCCCGGCGCGCTGGCAGAGTTGCACGATCAGGACGCCACCTGGTAGTACAGGTTCTGCGGGTGCCTGGCCTGCGCGAAGAAGAACCAGCGCTCCGCCAGCAGACCGGGCACCTGGCACATGACGGCGAGCACCCACGGCAGCGTCGCAGCAGTCGTCGCCCCCCACAACGCGAACAGCGCCGGCAATGCAAAGCACAGCAGGATGAAGCCGAGCTTGACCTGCTTCAGCAACACCAGCGTGCGGCCATGAAAGAACTCGCGCGTGTTGAACGCGCCGGCCGACATGCCCATCGAGGTTTGCACCAGATTCGGTGTCTTGATGCCGGTCGCCGACTGCAGGGTCGACTTGTGCTTGAGCGTCGCGTTGTGGCGCAGTGCGAGCACTCGCGTGGTCCATGCGGCCAGCGTGACGATCAGGGCGCTCGGCCCGGTGACCTGCAACAACGCAGCCTCGCCCACCAAGGCCGCGAGCGCAGCCACCAGGATCAGCCCTGACGACAAGCCGATCAGCGTGAAGTTGACCAGCGTCAGCGGCTGGGCCCACTCCTGGATGAAGCGCAGACAGGCGTAGATCATCGCGGTGCAATACCAGAGCAACGCGGCGAACACGATCGCGGCGACCGGCAGCAACGGCGTGTGAATGCCGGCCCGCAACGCCAGCCACCACAGCGCGTTGATCGCGATGAACGAAGGCAACACGATCACTTCGCGCGAGAGCCACGAGGTGCGCCACATCAGCACCGCACGCCAGGCACGCTCGGGCCGGCCGAGGTGGCCGAACGAAGCGCCAAGCCCGATCAGCAGCATGACCTCGGCGAAGATCAAAGCGGCGCCGACGAAGCCCGGTGCCATGCTCAAGCCCGCCAGTGTCGCCAGCGCGAGCGCAACGACTAGGCCTTGCGCGGCGCCGGCGATCGTCGTGAAGATCACAACCGAGAACGCGGGGTTCATGACAACCCCCCGGCCCGCCTCACGATTTGCCTCCGACCGGGTCGTCACCCACCACTTCGGTCTTGCGCCGTGGCAGGTACTGGTTCGCGGGCTGCGTCTCCCACTCCGGCATCAGCGCGTAACCGCCGCGTTCGCGGATCGCCTTCGAGACGTCGGAGTTCGGGTCCTTCACGTCGCCGAACAGGCGCGCGCCGGTCGGGCAGGCCTTCACGCACGCGGGCTTGCGATCTTGTGGCGGCAGGTGCTCGTCGTAGATGCGGTCGACGCACAGCGTGCACTTGGTCATCACCTGGCGCTCTTCGTCGAGCTCGCGCGCGCCGTAGGGGCAGGCCCACGCGCAGTATTTGCAGCCTATGCACTTGTCGTAGTCGACCAGCACGATGCCGTCTTCCTTGCGCTTGTAGCTTGCGCCGGTCGGGCACACCGGCACACACGGCGGGTCTTCGCAGTGCAGGCAGCTCTTAGGGAAGTGGATCGTCTCGGTGCCGGGGAAGATGCCGGCCTCGTAGGTCTGCACGCGATTGAAGAAGGTGCCGGTCGGGTCGGCGCCATAAGCCTTCGCATCGGCGAGCGGCCCGGCCGAGCCCGAGGTGTTCCATTCCTTGCACGAGGTCACGCAGGCATGGCAGCCGACGCAGACGTTCAGGTCGATCACCAGCGCAAGCTGCTTCGCGAGCGTCTCGCCTTGCTCGGCGCGTGCGCTGATCGCACTCACCGCGGGCGTGTCGGCGATCAGGTTTGGCCCGAGTAAGTCCTTCAGCCACTGGATCATGACTTGCGCCCTGCGAAATAGGTCAGCACCCTCGCCGCCGTGCCGAGTACGCCGGGTGCTGCCGGTACCGTGGCAATCTGCGGAAAGCTCAGCTCAGGTTCCTCAGGTTCGGCCGGCCGGATGCGCACGCGCACGTCGTACCAGCCGGCTTGCCCGGTGATCGGATCGGAGTTGCTGATGGTCTTGCCTGCATTGCCC
>Ga0307509_10003700_pt1 | contig 22882 bp, 26 predicted proteins | sample 10_EM_MG_FD_202245 | JGI IMG/M metagenome (GOLD analysis project Ga0307509, IMG submission 202245) | Populus trichocarpa ectomycorrhiza microbial communities from riparian zone in the Pacific Northwest, United States - 10_EM | ecosystem: Host-associated > Plants > Roots > Unclassified | place... | reverse complement strand
CGCGCACACACCGGATCTCTCCGAGCTGCCGCATAGGCGCTATCATACCGGTTGCTGCCATATAGGCGCTACCGGGCGCTACTGGGTGTCTGCAGTAAATGCGACACCTGTCTGAGTCGAATTGTAGGCCTCAGATGTCTCCGAGTTCAACAGTAAGATGGTGCAGAAGAAGACCATTGAACACATGCTCGAATACTTGAAGGCGGGGCTCTTCTCCTGGAAACACGCGCTCCACGAGCCACCATGATCCCTTTTTCTCGGTCTAGACTAACGTCAGGTCTCCACCACTCGACCTCATACGGGTCATTTGCCTTTTAGGCCACTACCGGCTTCGTCCCTCCCCGCCTTAAGCGGCACTCCTTACCCCCTGATATCTCTTTCCTATTTCTTCTTGCCCTTGGGTACCTCATTTGAGGTTTCAAGTTTCTCTTTGGGGAATAGTTTAGCTGTGTGCTAGAAACGCGAAATCCCTCATAGTCGTAGAATAGGGGACTCCTCTGGCCGCCGAGCTGATTGGGAGTATAATAGAACCACACACACACACACGTCCCAATGAAACATTCATAGCCACTGGTTTGTGAGCTTTTCTCAACCCCGTTGCCTTCCTCTAACTCCCACTATGGAAACAGCACGCGCCAATTACACTGGTCTTTCACGAAAACTGGTTGTCACTCTCAACATCGGGACCATGTACAGTGGCACCGCTTATGCACTGCTGGATCCTGGCAAAGTCCCTCAAATTAGGCCTGTCACAAGGCAAGTATCTCCTGCGTACTCTGGTCCGGCAACAAACGGTGACGAACGAAGGATAGGTACATAGACACTTCAAACCTTGGGTCCGCGAAAGTTCCCTCCACATTGTGTTATGATCACGACGGAAGCTTCTGTGGTGTTGACAACGGGGTGGATTTCCAGGATGATGACAAGTTCCTGAAGATGAAATGGTGGGGGTCTGTGATGCGTTCACCTCCGCAGGGTGCTGACAATACACTAGGTGGAAGCTGATGATCTCACCCATGGAGCTGTCTGCCGCAATGAAGGACCAGATGAACACACGACTCCCAAAAGGAAAAACCATCGTCAATGTCTTCGCAGATTTCATGGGATATCTCTTTAATTCGACCAATGAGCTATTCAAGGCTGCAGAGCCGGGTGGGGAGCTTAGATGGGACTCCGTCTTGGACAATATCGAGTTGGTGTTGACACACCCGAACGAATGGAGAGGCCCACAACAAGCGCAACTGTGAACTGCCGCGGTCCGAGCAGGCATTGTCCCTGATACCCCCGCTGGACGCTCAAGGGTCCACTTTGTGACTGAGGGCGAGGCAAGTTTCAACTTTTGCGCTACCCACACCGAGGCGGGCAAAGACCTAAAGGTCCGTCGTCCTGTTCTTATCCAGAGCTAACTGGTTGACACGCCCGCAGCCTGGCGAGCAAGTCTTGATCATCGACGCAGGTGGTGGGACGATCGACATCAGTACCTACACGGTTCTCAACGATGCGCCACTGCAGGTCGAAGAGTTGTATGAACCCGAGTGTGAGTTGGGTGAACTACAATGCTGGATTTTCCGTTTAAGGACTCTCATTTTAGGTTTGCTCCAAGGCGGAGAATTCGTCACAGCGAGGGCAAGAGCAGTGGTCCAAAGTACGTCCCAATACTACCCGTCTCATAGACCGGCTGCTCAATCCACAACCAGGAAGGTTGAAAGGGTCCAAATTCGACACGCCCGAGGACCTGGACGCATTCTCCCAAAAGTTCGATGAAGGGGTGAAGAGGGTTTTTTCAAAAGTCCAGCCGCCCCAATATGTCAAATTTGGCTCCCCGAGAGATAATGATCCTGATTATGGAATCAAGGCTGGGAGGTTGGCGTTGACAGGGTAAACCACACTCACTTGGTTTTAAAATTTGCATCTAAACTTCTACGCCCCCAGCGCACAAGTGTCAGATTTCTTCGAACCCTCAATCCAATCTACTGTAGACGCCATCAAGGATAACCTCAGCGAGCGCCTTGGTGTCAACTCGGTGTGTCTGCGGTGACCCTCTTGAAAACCACATCTAATCAATTATGTACAGCTCGCGTTCCTCGTCGGTGGCTTTGCCACAAGCCCGTGGTTGTCCGAACAACTCGAGAAGCGGCTTTCCAACATCGGGCTGAAGTTTTGCAAGCCAGACACACATACGTGAGTGGTCTATCCCTGTGGTCAATGCGAACCGTAATGGTGACTGGTGTACAGCAATAAAGCCGTCGCAGTCGGGGCGGTTTCATTCTATGTTGACCACTTCGTGACGGGGAGGATCTCAAAGTTCGCGTATGGTGTACCCTGTCGCCTCTCATACGACCCTTCCGATCCAGAGCACGTCCGGCGCAGGCATAAGTCGTTTATCGGTCAAATGGTGTATAGAATGGTTCCTGACCATTTTGTTACCATGCTGTCACGGGTTCGTCATCGCAGGATCCACTTGGGTGTTTGGATTGAATTCTACCGCTCTGTAGGGCACCAAGGTTCTAGAGGACCGAGAGATTCGATACGACTTCTCCCAGTCATCTAAGGACGTCCCACCACAATTTATCTTCCCAAAAATTGTTAAATACACTGGGGCTCTGGTCACCCCCGTGTGGGGGGACATAGAACAAGGTATAGTGTTTACCTTCTTGGTTCGTTGTTCTGGGTGCTAAGGACCAAATAGACAAGTTCGAAACGTTGTGCTACATCGAAGCCGACCTCTTCACCGCTCCGTACGAACATAAGCGTACCACAAAAGGAAAAACGTACTACACGCGGAGTTTTGAAGTAATTTTACTCGTCGGCCTCACAGAACTCAAGGCACAGGTCAGCTGGATTGACTCCGCAACCGTACATGTGCATGTCGTTCTACGGGTCACATTCGCACATCTTACCCAACTTTAATGTGCGTGAATCCAGGGGACAGAGAGAAGGTTCGTAGTACCGTTTTTTGAGTTTCCTCACCCCCAGGCTGAATTTGGCTGTTAGGAGCGATGCTGTGGTTGTCTACGACAATCCCTCGGAGAGGATAGTGGATGTCGATGAATGAAGCGAAATGACTCAGGAGAGTGTCGGAAATCGGCGTGGGCGAACCACACGGAGGGTAGACCCCCAGCACCGTCAAAGTCAGAGAGTGTCCACAAACGACACCGAACAACACTAAAACGCTACACCAGTGGAAGCAAGGACAGGCGGTCGTGATATGAATGATCGTGAGATACAAATTCCTAGTAAGTATGCCAAAATAAACGGTCAGTCGTGAGCGAGTCGTAAGCGTTGAGCTACGTGTCGTAAAATTATGTGGGGATCAAGCAAAGCAAAGCAAAAAAAAACGATAACAGAAAATGATGCGGAGAACAACGTAGGGGGTGTGGATGAAACCAAAGGTCATTGTCGCTGTGTTCTCGGACTCGGTTGGAAGAAAGAAACGGCAGAAACCCACTCCTCAATGTCGCTTCCAGGACTGATTGTTGGCGACGGAAGCATGTGGGTATCAACGAAAGGCGGAGTCCTCGCGGATGGCGGTGATCTCGTCCGACCGTTCCTTGGTGGTGAACCAGTCCCAGGACTAGGTCCCGGCGTGGGGCACCTCGAGAAATCGCTACTGCCCATTGCTGGCGGACTCCTCAGCTCTGACAGTAAATCCATACGTGGACCCGTGGGTTGAGTGGGAGGACCCGGAGACCTCCGCAGGACAGCGTTCGATCGAGTCGGCCTATGAGGAGGGAGTTCCAACATCGGTGGAGCGGACGATCGTCGCGATGATCGTTGCGGAGGGCTCACATACAGACCACTTGTCCCTTGAAGCACGGGAAGTGGTTACGAGGTTCTGCGGTGGGGATTCCCTGGAGGGCGGTCTGGATTACGTGGCACGTAATAGGGGTCGGCCGTATGGCGAGGGATGGAACAGGCTGAGAGTTCCTCCGTGAGCAAGACTCCCGATATTCGTCCTGTTCCTCTTCAAACTCCCGCTGCCGCGTGGTAGGGGTTGGGCGAGAGGAGCTGGGATCGTCAGTTTACTCTTGGGTGGAGCGAACCTTTTTGGGGCCGTGTTGGTGGTGAACCGGTTCGGGGAATGGGCGAAGGAGTGCTTCATTGCGGGAGGCACGATGTGGTCCCGTCAGGTTCTGCGGCGAGCTCGGACCTGCGGCGGTGCCCTGTTGAGGAGGGGAGGGTGATTGAGGGTTAGGTATCGGGAACGGATAGACTGCTCTTGGATCTGCGTGTCCTCGTTCGAAAGCTTATCGCCGAGATTCGGGCTCGGTACGAAAGGGAGGATGAGGGAATGAAAGGTAGTGACCAGCGTTCGGTTCGGGGATACCAGGCAGGTGATGAGGCAACTGTGGGTTCACTGGTGGATCGTGTCGAGCAGGTGGATGGCGAACAGCCGGGGGTAACTGCTGTGGTGGGGGTGTACACGGCAGGGCGGCAGAGTGACAAAACGGTTTGCGGTGTCCCGTATGTGAGACCCGTTGGGTGGAGGCGTGGGGGTTTCCGCTTCTCGGCTTGGGACGCCCCCAGCTCCAACAATACACCTGACTGGAGTAACCGGCCATGGATCAACGCCTTCGGAGACATTCGCCTGCGTCACAGTCGACAACTGTCGGACGTGTTTCGACACCACCTTGGCACTCCCTGCTCTCCACAAACTGGATCGCGGGCTGGGTTGTGACTCTGTACCATGGCCCAATTCCGTGTTCGTCGCGTGAGCATCACTCCTGAGGTAGGAAAACACTCGGTCGAGGAGACTGTCGGATCGACCCAGTCTGGTTTTTGGCTTAGGCTGATTAGGAGATTGGTGAGCAACACCGGAACTTGGTGGAGAAACACGGGGAGGTGGGTCGGGCGAGATTTCACGTTGGACATCGACGAGGCGACTCGAACGGTATGCGCTCAGCTTCGAGGGAGGAGGAGGGTCCTCGTAAGGGTGTCGATGCCACAGGTTGGCGTTTCGTCGATCAGGGAGGACCTGGGTTCAGTCGTTGGTCCGAGAAACCGATTTGCGTTTCGGATGAGGGACAGATGCTTCTCCTGCTCATCGTTTCCGCCAAACTGGGATACTCGTTGGTAGATGTTTCGCCACCACGACCGATTCTGACTTCCGCCCCGAACGTGACCCTGCTCAACGGCGTCCACGTCTCTGAAGACGGACCTGCGCCTGCCGGCCTCTGCTTTGGAGGGTGAGTTTCGTGTCCAAGGTGGGGAACGTGGAAAAAAGCTTACCTCTTAGCATGTCTCTCGTGTCATTCATTGAACGCCAGTCGAAACGAAAAAAACAAAAACAAAAAAGAACTTCCTTACGTCATCTCAACGGACTCCAAGATGGTGCCGATGCCAATGGTGATGTTCTCCGCTGTCATGTACTTGGTCTGCAGATCTGTGTCGGGAGAAGAGTCGGGTGCAGAAAAACCCAAGACTCACATCTTTGACAAGGCCGATCATAGCGAGGATAGAAAGAGCCGTGGCCTGCCAGACGGCGTCGATCTCATCGTGCCCTGTAGCAACCTCAAATTGTTGTGGCAGGCTCAGATTTTTGTACTGTAAGCTTCACGCACGCTCCTGATCCTTTTTTAATAACTTCCGTTTGCCTTGCCGAAGTACCTCGCTCACAAAGCTCCAGTTTGGACTTCCAGTCATCTACACCCCAATTGCGTCGGCGTACCAGGCTGGTTATCTTTTTCTGGCGTACGCCGCCGCTTCAATCCTCATAAAAACTGCGATGTGCAACGGATGTTATGCCTTAGCGCGAAATAAGGGTGATGACAGTGGAGGTATTGTGACAACATAAAATGGATGAGCGTCCTTCCCATTCTCGAGGTGGGGGTAAATAAAGCCACGCCCCGCGGGCTGGCATAGATTTCTGCCTTTGAGGTAGGAACAAAATGGAACCAGTCCGATGAAAATCCCAGCCCTGACGATATCTCTAGGTCTCCTCAGAGGGGCTGTTGTATACAACTATGGCGTCGCTCCTTGAAAGGAACTTCAGCGTTGGGAACGGGAAACTCCGAAACTGTGGTTCGAACCTTGTCTCCACCCCCTGGATCCATACGTTACGAAAATCAGAAATGATGGCGAGAAAGAAAGGATTCCCTGGGAACTTACAGTTGCGGGATCAATCCAGCCGATCTGTGCCTTAAGTCCCGTGAGGTCGACAAACAATATCATATCGAACTTCCGTTTGTAGCATGTCGTGCTCCCCCTGTGATTTGTCTCATAAGGGGCAGTAGACAGGTCCACCCGTATACTACACAGTATCTCGAGCTTGTCTGCTTCACATGAGCCCCTTTGCAACTTTGTTGGAACTGGACACACTACCTGGTTCTATATCCATCCAACGAGGTGCCCTGCGTGTTCCAATGTACTGGAGAACGGATTGGAAGGCCTGTTGCTGTGGGGCACCTTCGGTTACGTAACAGAAGCTGTATCGAACTTCCTGGTCCTCCAGAATCTTGGTACCCTGTAATGTAGTGAGGTTTTCAAGGAATATCAGGAGAGGGGCTGGACGACGAACCTGTGGTAGCATGGTTTTGAAATAGTCGGGGATGCACCTCTGCCCTGCCGGGTCCAAGAATGACAGGTGTTTACGCCTGCGATGTTCTAGGTCGAAGAAATGATAGGGCGCACTGCAGGCTGCGCCGTATGTGAATTTTGATATCCTCCTGGTCACAAAACGGTCCACATAGAATGAAATCGCTCCAACTGCAACCGGTTTGTTGCTGTGCGTGACCAGCATCAGCGTCAGCGCCATTGTATGAGCAGGTCTCTCACGTAGTTGTATCTGGCTTGCAAATCTTCAATCCGATTCCCCGAAGTCGTTTCGCGAGTTGTTCGGACACCCACGGACTCGTAGAGAACCCACCAACAAGGAACGCGAGCTGGTCCCGGATTGTCAGTCGTAGGGTCTAGTCATATCCAAGTGAACGGACCGAATTGGTGGCGAAGCGTTTACTGAAGTCGGCCTTAATGGAGTCCACGATGGACTGGACAGAAGGTTCGAAGAACTCAGCAACCTGCACGCTATGAGAGTTTAGGCGCTAGTTTGCAAGTGGAGTGAGGGCAAGCTTACCCAGTCAACGTCAACCTCCCGGCCTCGATTCCAAAATCGGGATAAGTATCCCTTGGGGAGCCAAATGTCACGTGTTGAACCTCCTGGTCTCCCGAAAAGACCCTCTTCACCCCTTCGTCGAACTTTTGGACAAACGCTGCCAGGTCCTCAGGTGTATCGAGCTCGGAACCCCTCAATTTCTCTGGTTGCGGGTTGAGTGACGAACCTGTAACTGGAACGTCACGACGCACCTTCGACCATCGCTTTCGCCCTCGCTGTAACAAACTCCCCACCCTCAAGTAAGCCTGAAACGAACATTATCAAATGGAATATCGGTCACTATGATTGAGCCGGCTCACACTTGGGTTCATATAACTCTTCAATCCTGAGTGGTCGGCTGTTGAGGACTGTGTAAGTACTGATATCGATGGTCCCGCCACCCGCATCGATGATTAAAACGCGCTCGCCACGCTGTGAGCGGGTCAACAAACCAGCACCAGGCGTAGGCAACATGGCGGACCTTTAGGTTTTTACCCGCCTCGGTATGGCCGGCACAGAAGTAGAAACTCGTTTCGCCTTCGGTCACAAAGTGAACCCTGGACCGCCCGGCAGGACTGTCGGGGACGATTCCCGCTCTGACCGCGGCGGTTCGCAGTTGCACCTGTTGTGGGCCACCCCACCCGTTGGGATGGCTCAAGACCAACTCGATATTGCTCGAGATGGAGTCCCATTTCAGTTCTCCATTCCGTTCAGTGACCTTGAATAGGTCCATGGTCGAATTGAAGAGATAGCGCATAAAATCAGCGAAGACGTCGACGATGGTTTTTCCCTTGGGGAGTTGCATGCTCGTCTGATCCTTCATCGCGGCGGGCGAGTCTTTGGGTGAGAGCATCAATTTCCACCTAACGTGATATCAGCATCTTGCACAGGTGAATGCATTACAATCATCCACCATTTTATCCTCAGAAATGTCTCGTCATCCTGGAGGTCCTCCCCACTCTCGACGCCAAAGAAATTGCCGTCGCGATCGTAACGTAACGTGGAGGAAACTTTTGCGGAGTCGAGATTCTGAGCCTTCGAGTATCTACCTCTCACTCGTCAGCGTTCGCTACCCTGGCCAGGTCGACAAAAATACTTGCTTCGTAACATGATGGATTTTCGGGACCTCTCCAGGGTCTAACAAGGCGTATGCGGCGGCGCTGAATGTCGTCCCGATATCGAGAGCGACGACGAGTTTTCGCGAAGAGCCAGAGTAACGCGCGGGGGATGTTTCCATGGTGGAGGTCAGGGAAAGGCGACAGACAACATTCTGGGCCTGTGACCCTGCAGTTTGAGGCCTTGAGGCCTCGAGAACCCGGCACGCTTTTCATAAACAGAACCAAGATGAATGCCCATCACACGAGGCCTGTCCTGTCAAAGAGCAAAATGCACTTGGGGTAATCCCCATTCCATGGAAAACATCGTAGCTCAAGTCACCGGCCACTCCCCTCGAACATGCGGCAGCGCAAAACGGGAATGAGCCTCCCGGTCTCTGGAAGTCGTTACAAGCGATATCGATCAAAATTTAACCGCGTTCTCGAAGTGACTGCCACTTTGTGTCTTCCTCAACTCGCACTTTGTTCAGGGTCTTTTAAAATCGAATGAATTCCAATTGTCTTCGTGTTACTGAACAATGCGAGCACAGAGGTAGCATCTGTGAAGGACTAATCGGGTTCTATCGAGGACGGGTAAGCCGTACGTAATTTGTCGGTACCGAGGTAAGAGACTCGCTGTGGTGAGCGAAAGCGAGGTCATAGGCTCCCTCTCGGAGTCTTGTAACCAAGAGACAAGGGAGAAGAGGTGGTAAGGGATGGGACGGGAGCGACCGGCGATCATGGTTGGAATGGACGCGAAGGTGCATCCGTCGTGGGGAGGAGGCGATAGGGACTGATGGCGAGAGAAAGGGGAAAGATGGGAGGGAACGTTTGTACGGAGGATGGAAGGAGAGGAGACACGCACAGGATGTGTGGGGTGAACCTAAACTTGAAGCGACGAGGACCGCGAAGGTTGTGGGCACTTCGGAGAATAATTATCCTGTTTTGCTGGCTCATGCCATGTGATGGGATCAGCCTCGATGAATGGCTCGCTTTCTCCTCCCTGCAGAGATGAAGAGAATGCCGGGTCCTCAAGGCCGCAGGCCGCAAGGTCACAGGCCCAAAACCTGTTTGTTCCCTTTCCCTTTCGCTGACCCCCCACCATGGAAACAACCCGCGCCCCTTACTCTGGCCCCTCCCGAAAACTCGTCATTTCTCTCGATATCGGGACTACATTCAGCGCCGCCGCATATGCCTTGTTAGACCCTGGAGATGTCCCCAAAATACGTCCTGTTACAAGGCAAGCAATTTCCGTCGACCTCTGGACCGAGTAGCGAACGGTAACGAATCAAGGCCAGGTACCTGAACGCTCCGAATCTTGGGTCCGCAAAAATTCCCTCCGTGTTATATTACGATCACAACGGCGATTTCCGTGGCGTTGAGAACGGGGTGGACTTCTACGATGACGAGAAATTCCTGAGAATCAAATGGTGGGGTCTATAACACGTTTGCCCCCTGTGCAAGACGCTGATACCACGTTAGGTGGAAATTGATGCTCTCACCCAAAGAGTGGCCCGTCGCGATGAAGGGTCAGGTGCACCTCCCCAAGGGAAAAACCATCATCGACGTCTTCGCCGATTTCATGCGCTATCTCTTTGATTCGGCCAAGGCGCTATTCAAGGACTCTGAGCCAAATGGAGAACTCAGATGGAACTCCGTCTCAAACAATATCCGGTTGGTCTTGAGCCATCCCAACGGGTGGGGTGGTTCGCAACAGGCGCAACTGCGAACTGCCGCGGTCAAAGCGGGTATTGTTCCCGACACCACCGTTGGACACTCTAGCGTCCAATTTGTGACCGAAGGTGAAGCAAACTTCAACTTCTGCGCTACCCAAACCGAGGCGGGTAAAAGCCTGAAGGTCCGTTATGCTGTCTCCTCCAAGTGCTGGTTTGTTGACACGCTCGCAGCGCGGCGAGCAAGTTCTGATCATCGATGCGGGTGGCGGAACCGTCGATATCAGTACCTACACGGTTCTCGACAATCAGCCGCTACGCGTTGAAGAGTTATACGAACCCGCGTGTGAGCCCAGTCAATCAGTGGCAGATTTTCCGTTCTATAATGTTCGTTTCAGGCTTGCTTCAACAAGGTGGGGAGTTCGTTACAGAGAGGGCGAGAGCGATGGTCAAAGGTGCGCCCTGACGTTCCAGTTACAGGCCCGTCACTCAACCCGCAACCAGAGAAATTGAGGGGTTCCAAGTTCGATACACCTGAGGACCTGGCGGCGTTTGCTCAGAGGTTCGACGAAGGGGTAAAGAGGGTCTTTTCGAACGACCAGCAGGTCCATTACGTGAAATTTGGCTCCCCAAGGGATAATGATCCCAATTGTGGAATCAAGGCTGGGAGGTTGACGTTGACTGGGTAAGCTTGTCCTCGCTCCACTTGCAAACCGACACCTAAACTCTCATGCATACAGCACGCAGGTTGCTGGGTTCTTCGAACCTTCTATCAAAACCATCATGGACGCCATTGAGGGTGACCTCAGCGGACACTTCGCCACCAATTCGGTTCGTATACTTGGAGATGACCGGACCCTGCACCTGACGACCCCGAAACAGGTGGCGTTCTTTGTTGGTGGCTTCGCTACGAGTCCGTGGTTGTTCGAACAACTCGAGAAACGACTCCTGGGAATCGGATTGAAGATTTGCAAGCCAGATACAGCCACGTGAGAGACCTACTCGTACGATGGGACTGACGCTGACGCTGGTTACGCACAGTAACAAATCGGTTGCAGTTGGAGCGATTTCATTCTATGTGGACCGTTTTGTGACCGGGAGGATATCAAGATTCACATACGGTGCAGCCTGCAACGTGTCCTATCGTTTTTTCGACCCGGAACATCGCAAACGCGAACATCTGTCATTCTTCAATCCAGCGGGGAAGAGGCGTATCCCTAACTATTTCGAAACCATGCTGCCACGGGTTCGTCGTTCACCCCTTTAATGATATTCCTAGAAAACCTCACTACTTTATAGGGCACCAAGGTTTTGGAGGACCGGGAAGTCCGATACAGCTTCTGTTATGTGACTGAAGGCACTCCACAGCAACAGGCCTTCCAATCGGTTCTCAAGTACACCGGGACAGGCAGCGCACCTCGCTGGACGGATATCGAACCAGGTAGTGTGTCGAGTTTCAACAAGTTTGTGAAGGGGACTCATGCGAAGCAGATAAATTCCAGACGCTGTGCGATATACGGGCAGACCTTTCTTCTGCCCCTTATCAGAAAAAGCGCAGGAGAGGCACAGTATCCTACAAACGGGAGTTTGATATGATATTGTTTGTCGGCCTCACGGAACTTAAGGCACAGATCGGCTGGATCGATTCCGCAACCGTAAGTTTCCATGGAATCCTTTCGTGCTCGCCACCATTTCTGATTTTCGTGACGTATGGATCCAGGGCGAGGAGAAAAGGTTCGTACCACAGTTTCCAGAGTCCCTCGTTCCCAACGCTGAATTCGTTTTTTAGGAGTGACGCTGTACTTGTATACGACAACTCCTCAGGGGAGACCTGAAGCAGTTGCTGGAGCTATCGTGTTCATCGAACCAATTTGTTCTCACTCCCTCCTCAAAGGTCGAAATCCGCGTCAGAGTCAGCGGGGCATGGATTTACTTGCTTCGACTCCTTCGAGAACGGGAAATGTACTAGTGCATTTCATTTCGCCGTGATAACTTAGGGCCTCCACCGTCATCATCCCCTTTATATATATATCATGTTCAGGCATAGCAGGTGTTCCACTTTACAGTTCACGCGAGGCTTGGGGTCGAAACCACCTGTTCAAAGTCGGTAGTGTGCTGTGTGGCGTGCTAGATAATACCCCACATAGACTTTCCCATTAAATCCCCACCTCCTTCTTTCACAATCCCATCCCACCTCCTGGGGGTGGGGGATCCGAGCTCAAGCGCTTGTCAAGCTCGATCAACGTCCATTGGACTGGTGGTCTACGGTGGCTCCAATCTCTCCCACCCCCCGGTCAAGTTGACCACGATGTGGTAGACATTCTTGTTTGTACCGTGGGCAACGCCAATGCTCTGCCTCGGATGGGTGGTTTGCTGCGGATAGGAAAGTGTCTGCCTGGCCCCTGAGTTACATGGATTCCTTCATACACTGCATCACCATGTCCAAATGGGGTCTGACTGGATGGAAGTTGCCAGGCCAGATGGGGCAGCTAAGCCAAGATATTGACCTTGCTAAATTCCCAGGATGTTTATGTCCAGGGTCTTAGTGACTTTTAATGCTCAAACACTCGATTTTACAGTAAGAACGTGATGGTAATGGTGTGACTCACTGATTTGGTGGTCCTCTTATTGTTTGACCATCCATGGTCTCATCCTGTTCCACACAAAAACTCTTGCAGTTGAGTGATGTCCCCACCTTCAACTCCCCCATGCCCTCCCACTTCTGCTTTGTCAGGGAGAGTGGCTTCTCCCTCTCTTTCCTGCGATGTATCACACATCTCTGCTTCTCTCATCTTTCAGCATGATCTACCAAGCATCTTTGATAACTCTTGTCTCCAGCATTCACTCATTCTCCTTACAGTCCCTACCATGGATGACTTATTAAATGAGCCTGGCTGTTTTGTATGGGCTCCCACCTGACATCATTCTCAGTTCCAATTGGAAATTGACTTGTTGGCTGGTGTTCACCAGCACCTGAAGCCATTGAGGCACCCCCCCATTCTTACAGTTGGGGGCTGGTTGATGGTCCATCATTTACTTCTCACTAACACACCTCCTCTGAAATCTTCCTTAATTAAAGTGAATCTCACTCATCACCACATCTTCTCAGCCTGAAGCACACAATGCACTGTCATCCCTGGTGGGAGCTTGCTGTAATGATCTGTTTGTGAACCATTGCTCACAGGCATACACAGATACCCACAACCATGGATTATGTTAGAGGTGAAATTCAGGTCCCTCACCAAGGAATAGAACTCAGCAGTGGCACCCACAGCATGACCCTATCAGTAAGGCTAAAAATAGAGCAAAGCATTGCAGTTTTATATAAGATTAACAACAAACAACATGAAACCAGGTACAGAGCAAAATGTCCAAAAAATACTCTTGCTTGTCCATTGTCCACTGGGAAAATGGGGGTGATGGGGAGTGAAGAAATACAACTTCAGGTGTCCAGACAAAGCAGTTAGTCAGAGGGAGTGGTTCTAAGTTCTCTAACCACAAGATCACAGACATGGGAGGGGGAGAGCACACATGAAGGTGTAATGTGATCCTATATATGTTGGGTGGGTGTGAGTAGACCAATCAGATGACTGTAGCTGACTTACGAGTGATTCTGTTGACTGTTTCTTCTACCTCCAGCAGAACCCTCTCAAGCCCCCTGTATTGTTCCATTGCCTGTTTTTCTTGTTGGGTCTGTTGGAGACCATTGTGGTATTTCAAACATTTTAGAACATATTCCAGATGCTTGATCAGGTACTGGCGGTCTACCCCAATCTCATTGAATTCCTCCTGGATTGATGCCTGCATCTCAGCAAGACCTCCACAGTGGCCATCAATAAGACCCCACTTTGACCAGACAAGGAGCAAGTATGACCTCAGAACTCCAAGGTCTCCAAGTGCTCGAACCTGACAGATAATGTCCTCTCTGATTTCCCCTGGTCGCTCTGGGAAGTCATTGGGAATCTCTGGTTGTAGGCAGTGAATGAATGCAATGTGCAACAGTTCATCAGCCACACTCCAATGGACCTTCTCTGAATTCAAGGCAGCAGGAATTGCTGCCACCTGCCTGGCAACCATGTTCCCATCATGTGGTCCATTGTGCCAAGGTAAATGGGGTGAAATGAGTCCAAGAACCCAGTTTAGGGATGGAGGATCTGGTTTGTTGAACATTGCAGCAATGAATGGCTTGACAGGATACCACATGAATTGATAAGGCCGTGTCGCCTTGGCTATGCATGAGAGTGCATCAACAATCCCTTGCTCCCCACCCTGTTCCAGAGAGATGGCATATGGGAACAGTACACTAATAACCCTGCACTGGTACCTAGTGAGGGACAATTTTAGATTGGGGTCCTCAAGCATGTTTTTGAGTTTCTGAGTTATCAGGAGTGAGACTTTATCCAGTGACGCACTAATTCTTGGTCAGTGAGACGTACACCTATCAGGCATGAACATACCTTCCATCCAAGATTGTGGGGTCTGAAGTATCACAGCCCAGGGCAAGTGCAATGATTGACAGGCAGTTGACAACAACTGAGGTGGATGGCAGAGGAGACTGGGACAGGGAATGAAGCACAAAGAGGAACAGCCAATCCTGCAAATACAGAATCCCATGCACTTGGTGCCAGAACCGGGCATTCTCAGCAAAAGCATATGCAACAATGGCATGTTCATTGCTGGATGGCTTGTAGTTCTCCCACTTAGAGGTCCACTGGGCAGCAAACTGGCCATCTTGGTGGAGTATCATATGGATTGGGATCAAAGTGTGGGAAAATGGGAGGGTGCTGAGATCAGTCTTGAATGGGATATTCCTAGCATATTTCTGGCGGGCGTTTCGAAGGGCAGTTGGTGCTGGATCTGGGACAGTGAGGTGGGAAACTGCGTGGAGGCAACACAGAGCTACTGCTGGTGCAAGCTTGTCCATCCCTTGAGTGATTGTTACTTTGTTATCAACAACTTTGATACACCCATACAAGGTATCAAGGCAATATGCCACAAGGGTGGAGTCAATGTTGGCTAGCGGTGTCATTGTGAGGTAGTTCAATGCTGACAGGCGGACTGTTTCATCCAGTGATGTCTGGAGTGTCCACAAGATGCAGTGAAGGTCCAACTCAGCCACAGGGTGTTCTGACACCCGTTGTAACCAGGAGTACAAACAAGCAACCAATAGCCAGTGTGTGGCCTTGTAGGCATCCATAATCAATGGAATGGGTGGACAGATAATGCATAGGAATACCCAGGCAGCATTGGGTACTGTGTCAGGGCCATCTGTTAGGTATTTCTGCATATTGAGGAGGGCTTTGTGGCAGGTGGATCCTTTGACAGAGGCAGAAAATACTGAATGAAGTGTAGTGGGGATGCGGGGAATCCAATGGAGGATATAACGGAGAATAAGTGAACCAGGGGTTTGATATGGGCAACTTGGAAAAGCTGCCACAGCAATGACAATGAAGAGGTAGAAGAGACTGCCAAGTGAGGTCACCCCAATGACAACTGATGCAACAGTTATGTTTATTCCCCAAAGGTAGCGGGAGAGGGCACCACCAAGCAACAACAGTGCCATCTGCAACATCAATGGTAATGACTGCATCACATGGTCAAAATACCAGGCCTTGATCCCATCAAGCTTCCGCTGCCGATTCTGGCTGCGCTCAATGGCTGAACGTCGCATATTGACTGACATGTATTGTTTCAGCCACTGCTTGCCGAGCATCGCAAGGAAAGCAGAGAGGAGTGAGGCAGCGAGGCTTGCAAAGAGGATTGCTTGAACCTGGACGACCACATATGAGGGACCAGTCCACTGTGGGACTACGGGGACATCGCCTCCAAATGTAGTATTGTCCACCTTGTAGATTAGGACACGCAGGAGAGCAGCAGTCTCTTCGTTTGGGTCGGGCTTGAGCTCGGAGTTGACTTCGAGGATGAAGGCGGAAGTCACGGCCGAAAACAGACCAGCCTGTCACGCAAGTTAGCAAGCGAGAGCCTGAGCAACGCGGGAGACATACAAAAATCAGTGTTGTGTTCAGGTCTTCGTCGTGCTTCTCGAAGAACTCCTCGTCAAAACGCTCCGCTTCCTCGCGATATTCTTTATAGAACAGCGCCTGGTAATCCTCTGTGATTGGCGGCAAGTCTTCTTTCTGGCTGCGAGAAGGTTATAGCAGTGCCCTAGCGAGACACGGGGCAGATCTCACCCAACCGCTGGCTGCTCAGCTTGTCCCCTCCTTCCATTTCTGCCCACCTCCGAACCTCCTAGATCCTGGCTAAGATTGGGGATCAGGGGGATCCGGGGTTGGCGAACGTGCCGACCACCCCCTGATGGGAAATCATCTCCAGAGTCGTCGACGCCACTCGAGTTATTGGGTTTTCTGGACCTCATCTCAGCACCCGGTGAAGTGGTCAGGGTGTAATACAACGTACCGCCTCTCGTTTTCCCTGGTGGGCGTGGGTAGCTCTTCGTTGGCCGAACGCACTGGCTCCCCAGCTTTGTCTTCTTGACTACGACCCCAGCCACGAGTCAGCCGAGCCGAACCGGGAAAAGCATAAGAAGGCTCACCCTGTTACGATGATCTCTTTTAGACCTGCCATGGGGGGTTATATTGACGCAGTTCACTGAGGGAGGGATAGGAGATGAGGGGGGAAATAGAGATGGTTGGTGTTGAGCGGTGTGGCCACCACGACGCAAACACATTCCCAGACATCCTCGTGTTAGACATCAGCAGAAGGGCCACGATCGGCGTGGTCTGGATTAGTAATTGTTCGGAGAGGTGTCCTTATGAAAGAGTAGGCGTGGGTCAGTTGGATTGACTCTGAAACTGTACGTGTACATACCCTTCCACACCCCATCTACGTTTACCTCACTAAACCGCACGTTCGTGAACCTAGAGGACGGAGAAGGTTGGTGGTGTCATTTTTTTGAGTTTTCTCCCCGGGCCGAATCGAGTCGTTTGGAGCGATGCCGTGGCTATGTACGACAACCCCTCGGAGAGGATCATGGATGCCGATGAATGATATTTTCAGAGCGGTTTTGGGTTGTTGAATTAGTTACAACCTACTCCCGTTGCGATAATATCCATTCATCCATACCATCCGTCGACCGCCAAATGCGAGACGCGAGGAGGTTCGGGGGAAATGTCGTAGTGATGAACCCTATCCAGGGGACAGACCCCCAGCATCTCAAAGTCAGAGAGTATGTTCCACAAACAACACTAAAACACTACAACAGCGGAAGCAAGGACAGGTGGTCGTGATATAAATGGTCGTGAGATACAGATTCCTAGTAAGTATGCCAAGATAAACGGTCAGTCGTAAGCGGTCGTAAACAATGCGTTGAGCTACGTGTCGTAAAATTATGTGGGAATCAAGCAAAGCAAAGCAAAAAAACGATAACAGAAAATGATGCGGAGAAAAACGTAGGGGGCGTGGATGAAGCCAAAGGTCATTATCGCTGTGTTCTAGGACTCGGTTGGAAGAAAGAAACGGCAGAAGCCCACTCCTCAACGTCGCTTCCAGGACTGATTGTTGGCGACGGAAGCATGTGGGTATTAACGAAAGGCGGAGTCCTCGCGGATGGCGGTGATCTCGTCCGACTGTTCCTTGGTGGTGAACCAGTCCCAGGACTAGGTCCCGGCGTGGGGTACCTCGAGAAATCGCTATTCCCCATCACTGGTGCGCTCCTCAGCTCTGATAGCAAATTCATACGTGGGTTCGTGGGTTGAGTGGGAGAACCCGGAGACCTCCGCAGGACAGCGTTCGATCGAGTCGGCCTATGAGGAGGGAGTTCCGACATCGGTGGAGCGGACGATCGTCGGGATGATCGTTGCGGAGGACTTGACGGCGGGCTCACATACAGCCCACTTGTCTCTTGAAGCGCGGGAAGGGGCTGCGAGGTTCTGCGGTGGGGGTTCCTCGGAGGGCGGTCTGGAGGATGTGGCACGTAATAGGGATCGGCCGTATGGCGAGGGGCTGGAACGGGCTGAGAGTTCCTCCGTGAGCGAGACTCCCGATAAGGTCCCTCACCGACTGAAACGTGCTCTGGAACTGGCATGGTGTTCGTCCTGTTTCTCCTCAAACTCCCGCTGCCGCGTGGTAGGGGTTGGGCGAGAGGTGCTGGGATCGTCAATTTACTCCTGGGAGGAGTGAACCTTGTTGGGGCCATGTTAGGAGGAGGGTGGTGAACCGGTTCAGGGAATGGACGAAGGAGAGCTTCATTGCGGGAGACGCGATGTGGTCTCGCCAGGTTCTGCGCCGAGCTCGGACCAGCGACGGCGCCCTGTTGGGGAGGGGAGCGCGATTGAGAGCTAGGCATCGGGAACGGATAGCTTGCTCTTGGATCCATGTGTCCTCGTTCGGGAGCATATCGCCGAGGTTCGGGCTCTGTACGAAAGGGAGGATGAGGGAATGAAAGGTAGTGACCAGCGTTCGGTTCGGGGATACCAGGCGGGTGATGAGGCAACTGTGGGTTCATTGGTGGATCGTGCCGAACAAGTGGATGGCGAACAGCCGGGGGTAACTGCTGTGGTGGAGGTGTGCACGGCGGAGTGACAAAATGGTTTGCGGTATCCCGTATGTGAGACCTGTTGGATGGGGGCGTGGGGGCTTCCGCTTCTCGGCTTGGGACGCCCCCAGCTCCAACAACACACCTGACTGGAGTAACCGGCCATGGATCAACGCCTTCGGAGACATTCGCCTGCGTCACAGTCGACAACTGTCGGACGTGTTTCGAAACCACCTTGGCACTCCCTGCTCTCCACAGGCTGGATCGCGGGCTGGGCTGTGACTCTGTACCATGATCCAATTCCGTGTTCGTCGCGTGAGCATCACTCCCGAGGTAGGCAAACACTCGGTCGAGGAGACTGTCGGATCGACCGAGTTTGGTTTTTGGCTTCGGCTGGTTAGGAGATTGGTGAGCGACGTCGGAGCTTGGTGGAGAAACACGGGGAGATGGATCGGGTGAGATTTCGCGTTGGACATCGACGAGGCGACTTGAACGGTATGCGCTCAGCGTCGAGGGGGGAGGAGGGTCCTCGTAAGCGTAGCCGATGCCACATATTGGCGTTTCGTCGATCAGAGGGAGGGCCAGGGTTCGGTCGTTGGTCCGAGAAACCGATTTGCGTTTCGGATGAGGGGACAGATGCTTCTCCTGCTCGTCGTCTCCGCCAGACTGTGATACTCGTTGGTAGATGTTCCGCCACCACGACCGATTCTGACTTCCGCCCCGAACGTGACCCTGCTCGACGTCTACGTCTCTGGAGACGGACCTGCGCCTGCCGGCCTCTGATTTGGATGGTGAGTTTCGTGTCCAAGGTGGGGAACGCGGGAAAAAGCCTACCCCTTAGCGTGTAACCTCTCGTGTAGAGCTCCTTTGCAACTGCATCCTCAAAACCCTCGCTCTTCTCCCGCGTGATGGACCCGAGGATATAATCGTGATTGTCCTCAACTCCGAGCCACTGCCTTTCAGAACCAAGAAAAACCTCCCTCTCGACCTCAACCATTACTTCATCCAACCCTCGGGGCTCGACCCGGCTCAAAGGGTTCACGCGCTTCTCGTCCCGCTTCTTTTCTTGACCGTTACGGATAAGGGACTCGTTCTGAGCAGAACCATCGCTCAGGACTCTCGATCGCGAGTGCCCAAACACGCTTTGGTGGGCGGCCACTCTCCGCGCCAGTTTATCCGTCTCCTTCCCTCTCCACTTTCGGAAAATGTAAACAATCCCTGCCCAGAGTTCTCTGAGCATCTCCATCGGGTTCATCGCGTGGCCAAGAGATTTGAGGCGAGGTGTTCGGTGGTCTCTCAAATCGCCTTCTACCGTGGAAGGGTCAGGGACGTAAACCTTGTACGTGAAGCACTTAATGTGCAGGAAGGCGAAGATGCTGCATTCATTGAACGTCAGTCGAAACGAAACGAAAAAGAAAAAAGAAGTTTCTTACGTCATCTCAGCGGACTCTAGGATAGCGCCGATGCCGATGTTGATGTTCTCCGCTGTCATGTACTTGGTCTGCGGATCTGGGTCGGGAGAAGAGCCGGGTGCAGGACAACCCAAGACTCACATCTTTGACAAGGCCGATCATAGCGAAGAGAGCAAGAGCCGTGGCTTGCCAGAACGTTAGGAACACTGAAACCAACTGTTTACGATCAATCCGTGACGGACGCTAGGAGGAATTCCTTACCAACCGCCTTCACGGAGAATAATTTGAGCAAAGGCTTGTGTGGTTTGAGTTGGTCAGAGACCACAACGTAAAGCTGGATTAGGCAGTACATGGCGATGGTGACGGATATTGAGACCGTTACCACGATCTGGAAACTCGATCAGGGCCAGACCGCCCAGCCCAAGTGAAACGACTCACATAGAGATGACCCCACCCGGGAGACCACGAAGCCTCACAGTAAAGGCCCATGTATTCAAGGATTACCGCCGCCAAAGTGGTTCTAAGCTGAGCTGAGCGAACCGGAACTAGGGCACCACGAGTGACACATACGCTGGTCGAATCACACAGTACTGCAGCACGGCCCATTTCATGATTTGGAGAAAATACAACCCATCCTGATGGTACCTTTCTCAACAGAGCCCGTGGCACGACTAGCTGGGGAGGCTTACCGCTGGCCTGGACTTGACAAACCCAAGAGGCCAAACCCATCTCTGAGGTTTCTGACCTCTTCTCCTGCGTTGACGGTCGTCCTCGCGGGACAATCCGTTAAGGCGAAATACTTCCTTTTGTTCCTCCGGGTTCGGAGAAAGGTAGGTGAGGAGAAGGTAAAAGAATGAGGTGAGGACGATGCCCTCGTAACAGTCTCGGATAAGGATGAGAGGCGTGGAGTGATCCTGCCCGAGGCGCGATTTAGTGAGATCGAACAACGACTTTCCGGTGTCCTTTCTCACCCAGAACAAGAACGATGCGAAACTGATCAAAGCGTAGATGGGAACCATGAACAATAGCCGGACGATATCTATACTTTTCCTTCAGATCGATAGCGAATTGGCCATGACGAGGATGCTCACATCTTTGTTGCTTTCGCTAGAAATGGCTGTCAGCAACAAAAAGGGTACATATCAAGACCAAGAGCGTACGTTGGTGTACCATTGAAGATGTTTGTTGATGAGCCAGAAAGATGTGATCGTCGATATCAAAGCGAAGGTCCCTGTGGCGATCCATCCTATCTAAACAAGGAGTCAGATGAAGACCGCCCAGGGGCAGAGCACAGCTTACATGGTGAGCTAGGGGGTTCTAATATGAGCACGACGAAAATAGAGCGCCATGCAAGGGCGCACCTTGGAACCGAAAATCTCCGTTGTGGTACAGTGGTGGACCATCCTCTGGGGCTTTCTCGGGGTAACACCGTCCGTTGACGAACCCGCTTTCCTGGTGAGCCCCTTCTGACATGATATTGGGATAAATAAAGTACAGTCGTTAGAAAAGATTGTAGGTGCCCGTAGGCCAGAGTGAGACTCGGGGTCGGCGGGCGGTGGCCGCTTAAGTCCACTATCGCCTCGAGGTGGAGTTGAAGGTGAGAGGCCAGAGGTTCCTTATTAGGAAGGTGTTTCACACCACTCAAGCTCACCTCCACCGAGTCGGCATGGACCGACAGACGTGCGCCGCCGATTCCCACCATCTCCCTCCCTCCCAGTGCTGGCCGCCAACTTCGCGAGACTTCTTGCCCCTCATCAACAGAACATCCCACCTTCTGGGTCGCGCCCACCTACACACCCTATTTAATTTTTGCGCTCCCCCATCTCACCCGACCAGCGCTGGGGCCGGAACTGAATAGGGTTTCGCCACGGGGTCGGGAGATGCTACGATGAGGTTGGACGTTTTGCTGATGCTGAGCGTCAGGGGAGTGATGGAGCGATCCCTACCGTGGTTACAGACGTCGCGGGCTCTCATCCGAAGAGCAAAACGTACCGAGGGACTTAGAACGGCCCTCTCCACGGGAGTCTGGGCGTCACTGTTTACGTCAGGACGTGCGAAACGCGAGCCCATATAAACCAAGCTGACGAAAGCGAGATGCTCCCCCAGTTGGCCTGCTCTCCTCGCTACTCTCTCTCGACATGAACCCCTTCACCTGTGCATCTTTGACTTTTCTTTTGACGGTCTCCCAAGCCGTCGCCGTCGCGGCCAAGGGGAAGAAGTCTTCTTCGTCTGGATCCAAATCCGGATCCAAACGCACAGTGTCGGTCCCTCTGATCGCCGGTATCGTCATCGCGGTCATCGTTGGTACGCGCACGTCTTGCTATCATCATACCCTTCCTTTCTAACCAGGTTCATGGCTCCCAGTCCTGATCCTTATTGCCATTTACCTCTACGTCAAGAAACGCCAGGCGAAGAACAAGGGTGCCCCCCCTCATGGCCAGGATGCACCATACATTATTGGAGGGCAGCCCACAGGCCCAGAGAAGCAAGATTACTCTCCATACCCTCCCACACTCGTGAGCATCACCACTTTTTACCCCCTCGATCGACCTGACCCACACCACAACGTAGGCCTCCCCACCTCCTCAGGGTCAATACAACCAGGGCCAGGGGCAGTGGAATCAAGGGCCTCCTCCAAACCAATACCCCGCTCCGTCTTTCCCCGCTGCTCACGTCTGAAGTTGGTGGGAATTATCGCGGTCAGATGTTTCGTTCTATTATTAGTTACCCGTTACGAACCCGATTTACATTGTAATACCCGATCTAAGTATTTTGGATGAACTCCTGCTGAGATTGACGTGTTTCACCTGAACTGATGCGCTGGGCGGCCCTTGAATATTGAATTGGGATGGATCAAGCAACCGCGACAGGGACCGAGGCGGGCTTGGCTTCAGCGACCGTCGCCAACGGAACCTTCCTCGCCTCGGGACGCCCGAAAGGAATCAGCTTGGCATTGAAACTCCGAAGTCTCACTCATTATTCTCAAAAATTCTCTGCCTGGATGTAAGATAAGGAGGTTTCCATTCGCCACGAGGATGGCTTCCACGACGACCAGGGCGGCCTCCGTGCGGTTCTAGACAACCACGGGGTCCGGTGGGACCGAGCCCCGGTCAACCCGT
>Ga0307509_10003698_pt1 | contig 22885 bp, 20 predicted proteins | sample 10_EM_MG_FD_202245 | JGI IMG/M metagenome (GOLD analysis project Ga0307509, IMG submission 202245) | Populus trichocarpa ectomycorrhiza microbial communities from riparian zone in the Pacific Northwest, United States - 10_EM | ecosystem: Host-associated > Plants > Roots > Unclassified | place... | reverse complement strand
ACCCCCCCCCCCCCCGCCCCCACCCCCCCCCCCCCCCCCCCCCCCCCCCCGCCGCCCCCCCGCCCCGCTCCCCCCCGGGCGCCCCCCCCCCGGCCCCCCCCCCGGGGGGGGTTTTTTTTTTTTTGGTTATGTAATGGGTCGGGAACTCCGGATGGTAGGGTTTTTACTCAAGCATGGACGGGGGAAGGGGGAAGGAGGGGGTGATGGCGATGGGGAAAGGGGAGAGGGAGTGGAAACAAAGGAAAGGCTCTTGGATAAGTTATTCTTCTCTTGTGAAGGAGGTATGAGGAGAAAGGGGGGGAGTAATGTGTGGGTATGTATACCGTAGTCTGGTGACTATAGGACGTGGATGAGGATGTCGTGGACGATGACGAGGGTAGTCCGGATAAACATGTCACCGCGCTCAATATTGAGAAATCAACCCGGTAATAAGGTAAGAAAAGTAAAGTAGATATGGAACAGGAAGGAAAATAAAGGGGGGATAATAAAGTGAGACCTGTAAATAAAATAATGGGAAAAACCTAACACAGGGAGCTGCTTGTGAGGAATTGGTATGTCAACACGACAGTAAAAATCGGATAAAGAGAACCCAAACCAGTGTAATGTTATCGCAGCCTCCATGCCCCTACAAGGAATAAATCAACTCAGTCACGCCTCCCCCCACCCATAAAGGAAAAGGAATAGGAATAGCCACAAGGAATAAAGAAAATAATAACGTAAAGAAAACCAAAGTAATCCCTTGAAAACCGCGAATTGATGATCACAACCAATGGTAAAAAAAAGGAAATAAAAACACAGAATGAGAAGATAACAACCAACGTAGAGAGTACAAGAAATTCCACGCACTGAACTTGAGCGCTCGATCGTCAAATGAAAATATTTGACCATCTAGGCAATACTCCAATGTTCATGCTATGAAATTCTGTGCGACCCCAACCTTTGCCGTTCCCTCATTGATTCGACTTGATTCATTGCCTGGCCATTCACAACCAACCTTTTCAACCGTATCTTAAAAAAGGACTTTTTTCTTTTTCACGTATCGTTCGTTATTAAACCCCACGAACCAATGCGACGCATGCAAGATGCCCAGAAATCTTCGTGCAAACAAGAGGATTCACTGAACGGATATAAAACAAGGAATGTCGGTCGTTGCCAGCCGATAAGTTTATGTAAGGGAGAGAAGTGAAATTAAAATGCATGTATCGAACGGGTTGAAATTTTGGGAAAGAATTGTGCGAAAGGATTATCGGCTGTCATCATGTGGTTGTCGACTCGATGTTGACGCCGTGCGCACTAGCATTTCTCTTCGCCCATTGACGCGCATGGATGGAAGCTATGCCAAGATGTTAGGATTGTCAAGTTAATTTCGATGAGAGAGCAGCGAGGATATACCTTTCATGAACTTCTTGCTTGCGTACTTCTTGAAGAATGCCTCATGTTTAACGGGGCGGGCAAGGTAGTCGATCATCAAGCGGAAAACGGGAAGGACTTCTTCTTCGGTATAATCAGAGTAGTGAACCAAATCGGCATCCTATGGTGGAAAAGTCAGCAACAAACAACGCACAAGGGTCAGGAATGTCCATACCCAAGGCCCACGCTCTAACATCATTCTTGACAAGTACATGGCCGCGGCAGCTACGTGGCTGGGTGCGTACCCCATGAACCTGTGATCCAACAAACTAATTTCCAAGAGATACTTGGCCACAGTCCTGGTCTCGTAATCGTACTGATCCGCCTTTGAAATCCTCCTCAGGAAGTTCATCGGGTTCGGATAAGAAAGATTGTAGTTAAGAGTGGTCAGGACATAACGTTCAGCCTGTAGGATTTCCTCTTCTGTGAAACCATCGTCGGCGACAGAGCGGAAATACTGGACCCCAGGGGAGAAGACCTCCTCGTATTTGGCAGCGATGAACATGGCAGTAACACCGACCAACTGAAGTTTATCCAACTCGACAATTTTGGCGCTCAAGAACCTGTCGACAATGTTTACAGCAAGGAACAAAGTCTCCGGGAGTAGACGGAAACGAGTGTGGACCTCAATTAACCAATCGACAAGGATACCACGCATCTTCCATTGCAGATGTTCTTGGTTGGCCATATAGTCGGGGTTGGGCATGGTGGTAGTTTCCAGTCCACGTAGGTATTCGAAAATTTCATTAACATATTCGGAAACCATCAAAGGGTCATCACGATCCTCCTCATCGAGATCGTTATGCGCCAAGCGCTCCTCAACACGCGGCTTCTTGTTAGCACGAAGAACCTCCGGTTCAGATTTGGCTGGGACTTCGACTTCGACGCTGGAGATGGTGACCTTTGCGGATTCGACTTCCTTTTCCTTTTCCTCTTTTTTGGCTTTGGCACTGTTGGCACCGGGAACACCTGTGGCAGCCTTCTTTTTGCGAGCAGCTAAAACACCTGAACCGCTATTGGTTCTCTTGGTCTCCTCTGGTACGGCGTTCTTGATAGGCTGTGCCTTTGCACGCGTCTGCTTCGTTACCCCGTTGACAGTCTTTGTAGACAGAGCAGTTTTCCCACCCTTTTTCCCTCCAGCCTTCTTATCCTCCACACCATCAGCCTTAACGACATTGCTCACATCGCCCAGAGCAGAACGTTTTCGATTGCCGGGTAAAGCACCGGTAGCGGTGGTTTTTGTAGGCAGGGAGGTAATGGGTTCAGATGAGGTGAGCGCAGCCGCCTTAGCACGGGTCAAACGAGTGGAGACACCCGTAGTGCCTCGGTTCTCATCATTATTATCGATATTGCTCGCGGAGCGCTGGCGGGTGGCCCGACGCTACGAGAAGGAGGAGTATTAGTATTGGAGTATCAAAGTATGTGTAACACGCGAGATTTCGCACGAGATACAATAATCGCGTATTCTCGCGTTTATCACGTATACAAGAGATGGGGGAATGATGCTTACCGCTTGCATTTTGATATAAGGTTGATGTGGTTATGTGTGATGGTAATAGTTGGAAATTGATGCAACGGAAAGCGTGGCGATCAAATAGGGGGTAGTCAAAGAATAATTGACTTGAGGGTATATAATCCTCGACTCGAAGATGGGGTTTTATAATCTAGCCCTGTCAGAAAAAAATATTAGCATCATAGGAAACGTATAGAGGTTTCACGTCTCGAACCTAGGAATAAAAGGTAGACGTAAAAGGCCACCGATTGGACGGCAGACCGGCTGGAGAGAAGGATCTTGTCTTTTTCTCGAAAAGCGTTCTATTATCGACACGACTGTACGTGTTTAAAGAACCAACGAGGACCTCTGGACTCGATAGCAAAAACGGTGTAGTAAACGACACGGTGGATGGCGATCGAGACCAAAGAACGATACGTGATTATAAACTAGTGAATTGATCACGAAGGTTTCGATGAGAGAGAGTGGGAAAGAGTGGAATGGTCGAGGGGAGGAAGAAGGTAGAAGAAGGGGAGGTTGAGGTTGAAGAGGGAGAGAGTGTGTTTGTGTTGTTGTGGGAGGAGAGGAGAGAGGAACGCTGTGGTGGTGGTGGTGGGAGGTTGTGTTGAGGTTTAGTCCCGTGGAGGAGGCATGTTGGCTATGGGTTTTGGCAGTCTTTATGCCAAGACCGATGTTTTTCATGTTGAAAACCTGACTTGCGGCAAGCGGGCTTCCAGGCGACAGGCCAAAATTGGCTGGTAGCAACGCGCTTGAAGCAACTGGCGAGGGGTTACCACTACTTTTTTTTTCTTTATTAATTTTTTCATTTTTTCATTTTTTCATATTTTTTTTCATTTCAATAACATGAATATGATACCAATACATTTTCTACCGTAAGTTACAAGTGATAGTCTTTCACTAGACTTGGGAGCGCTGAAAGGGACGAACACTATTTCCGGTTAAAGGTTAATTCAAGGTTTGTTTGTTTAGAGAGTTGAATTTCTGTAGCGGGATTTATTTATTTATTTCCCTTTTTTTTTTACCCTGCTGGCAAGCGAGGGGTACTTTTTGGGACTTTTTTCTCTCACGTCCACTCTCACAAGCACCTGATCCCGGTTCGAAGCAAGTAAACAAAGAAAGCGCGTGGAAGAGGTTTCCAGAGCAACACACGAACACGGTCGATACCCGTAACACTACCGGTAGAGAGGAAAGGGACGGAAGAAGTTCAGGTCGCACAGAGGGAAAGGGTCTCATCATAGCATTCCTGGTACAGTAAGTTACCGTACCGGTATTCAACTCTGATCTCGTTTCACAAACCAATGTATAATGTTATCAAATTGTTTATCAATATTGGAGATTGCCGGCTTGATAGGTCCAAGCCATGAAGAAGAAGAAAAAAAGAGAAGCCTCAGCTTTCAAGTATCCAAGGATTGAATGGCGGAAAACCCCTTCTCGCCTAAGAAATCCCTTTATTTTTCAACCTCTCCCTCCTTCTCTCCCAAGATGGGATAGAGAATGCCTGTCTCTTGGTCACCACTCCCCGCTCCACCAAACATGAACGGAACAGGACGTCACACGTCTTATTATGGTAAAAGCTCATCCTGAAATCCCATCTCGGCCATTCAAAACACAAACATCCAACCTTGGCCCTGCAAAACACAGCCAAGACTTGAGGCAGAAGGAGGTGGGGTCTATTTTCGGCAAGGCATTGACAATAACGAGGCAGGAGAGGAGAGTCCGTCAACTGCGACGAGTACTAGTACGTTACCCGTACTCCAGATCTTCCCCTCCAGCCTAAACGGAACCTGCTCGAGTGCTTAGTTTAATCGGATGGAACATCCTCACCACTGTTTACCACACCGCCGCGCTATTTCGCCTGCAGTCCTGCAAAACGTTGTGATTGCCCTTCCCCCCTCCCCGCGTTCGCGTCTTTTTTTCCCTATCCTAGCCCCCCCCCCTCCTTCCTTCCTCAGCTGGTTGGTATTTTCACACCGAGTGCCAAACTGCTACTGGCACGGTAACTGGTACCGTACTGCAGCAATAATAAAAAGTGCCCAAATTCGTACTGCCCCTCCCGCGCTTCCCCGACCAGCATGTCGCTACGCCAAACATTGTCCCGTCATATTCAGCTGGAAGAACAGGCTCTGAGGAGGAGGGGGCATAAGAGCCGGGAAAGGCCGAGTGTTCACACCAGATTTCGTAACTCTCAGTCTTCATTCCGATCTGGCCAGTCACGTCCTTCCAGGGCCACTTCTGGCGCTAGGACACCCATTGATCCGTACTCGCCAAGAGCTAGTGTTTCTACCCTGCAACTGCAACACCTGTTAGAAAACTTGGAACATGATCAGTATAACACATACGACGTTGAAGAGCTTCGGGATGGCTTCTTCGATGCATCTTTTTACCGTCCCATTGAACAGAATTCTGATGAAGATGGTGAAGCGGAGCCCCTTCTTCCCCCAGAAATTTCTACTTTCAAACGTCCCTGGTCAACGAGGACCCTTATTGACTCGCTCGTCCAAGATGTCAAATTCTTTTTCCGCTTAACATTTAGAACTGAACAGGGCCTCTCTCTTGCAAAATCTTTTCTTGCTTACTTTGCGGGCTACATATTATGCCTAGTGCCCAAGAGTCATGGGTGGCTGGGCAGGTATCCGTACTGGATCACCGTTGCCATTCTCTTCAATCACCCTGGACGCACGCTTGGTGCTCAGATCGATGCAACTGTGGCATGCTCGATAGGAGCGGCATTTGGTTTGGCGGTTGGCACTCTTGCCCTTGAGGTGGCTAGCTCTACTCATGGCGCTCAGGTTGGCCATGGTGGGGTAATAGCGGTGTTTTGGGTGGTATTTATTGGTGCCGCTAGCTGGATTAGATGTTCTCTCATGAAGCTTTATCAATTGATGATTAGCGTCGGATTGGCCATTATATTTCTTTGCCTTGTTGGCTCGGACGCGATAGCTAGCACGGGGAGTTGGGATCGAGGCATTCTTTGGGAATTTGGAATCCCGTGGCTGGTTGGTCTGGGGATTTGCTTGATTATCAATATTATCATCCGGCCAGATGCTGGTGGGAAAGCTGTAGCGTATGATAACCAATTTCTATTTATTTTTCATTTATTGAGTTTGTGGATTAGGGTTGCACGTGTATCTGTCCATGCCTCTATTCTTTTCAGTCGTCACTGATACCTAGTAGGGCAGCATTGCATACAGCAGTCATGTCCGCTATGGAAGGCCTGGTCCTACCTAGACCATACTCTCCCGCGACTCATCAAAATATGAACCTGCAGCTCGTTAATCTCTCCGAAGCAATCAGAGACATGCGGGGGGAGATCGTTATATCTTATCTGAGACCTGACAGCGCAGAACAACTGCGGAATCTCATGCAGGCTGTAATTAGAGATATTATGGCCATTAAGCCAGATGGGAGTTTGTTTGAAGACCAGTCGTCTCATAGGGCGGCGGGAGATGAGGGCGACGGCCAGCCGAACAATTCCGTCGTGATTGAAATCGAACCCCCTGGCGCGAGAAGTTCGGAGGCATCGTCTCTTACCTCTTCGACGGAAGCTCATTTGAAGATTGTAAGGGACAGGATGGAAATTCCTGCAAGGGAGCTGATCAGCGCAATGACCGAGGTGCTGCTTGGATGCGATAAGGAGCTAATGAGCTATGCTGGACATAAAAAACTACTAGGATCTTTAGACGATTATCGCGGTATTAGTCTTATGTCTTCGAGAGATCGTCTCCGCGGGGCTATGCATGTCTTTGACGAATCTGATATGTCCTTGATTGATCATCAAGATCTTCCGTCTGCATACTCTGCTCACCCCGAACTTGTTGAAATGTTTCTGTTCATCCACCCACTTCGCCAGACTGCAGATTCCCTAGAGAATCTAGCCGAGGGTGTCCTCCAAATAGTGAGCACGCAAAGACGCAAACGAATGTTCCTTCCGTCGTACCCTCTGCAAAAAGCACTATACCGAACAAATCCTCAAGTCCGCCACGACCGCGGGGGCCTAACAGCCGGTCACTACTTTAGAAGCAAGCAAAATATAGAAAAAGCAATGGAAACATATCAGGCAAAGCCATTTATTCCATCCCCCACTTCCCCCGTCGCAGGGGACGAGAGGACGCCACAAACCGAACCAGGAGCCATGAGCTCCAGCTCGCCAATAACAGCGGAGCCCCAGAAGCTCCGGTACAGAGCCTGGCAAGTGCTGCACAAACTCCAGCAATGGGAGACAAGATTTGCATTCAAGGTCGTCTTCGTAACAGTTTCCTTGAGCATACCAGCTTGGGTGGAGAGTAGCCGCGTGTGGTATTTGGAGAATGAGTGTTGGTGGTCGGTGATTGCGGCCTGGTTCATGATGCATCCGCGAGTAGGTGGAAATGCTCAGGATTTAATCACGCGGAGCATAACGGCTGCCGTTGGGTCCATATGGGCTGGCCTTGGGCACGCTGCTGGCGGCGGAAATCCATATGTTCTTGCAGTATTCACGGCAGTCTTCATGGTCCCTTGCAGTAAGTTGAAATGTTTCGTTGTTTCAAAGCAGATGATCATGTTGCGTTTCTTGAAGTGAAGCATATTATTGGGAATATGTAATTTTTTTTAACATATCCTTTTTTTGTTTACAGTGTTTAGATTTACTTCCTCATCGCATCCGCGTTCCGGTCTCATGGGTTGCATAAGCTATTCCGTCGTATCCCTCAGTGCATATACCCTTCACGGTTCCACCGTAGACCCTCCTTCGCCAGCAAGGGTTGCCTGGACCCGAGGTGTTTCGTTGATTGTTGGAATAGTAACAGCGGTGGTAGTAAACTGGGTGATCTGGCCATTCGTCGCGAGACACGAGCTTCGAAAATCACTATCCTTCATGATGCTCAATCTTGGAATTTCTTACAGAGGCGTCGTTGCTAGGTAAGATCTAAGATTTTTTCTTCATTTTCAATGAATTAATCCCGGCATTTGTCTTCATCTACACATGCACTATCTACACCCGCGTAGACATACTAACACAGGAGTCCACCCCCGTCCGCCACGCCGTCGGGATGGGCTTATGATTGCGCAGGTACATCTACTATGAGGCCAACTCTCAGCCAACCAAAGAAGATCTAGACAGATCTGAGACACAAGAAGCGAGATTGAGGGAAGGCACGTGACCCTGCATCAAACCCAATGCATACTGAATTCTGGGATTGCTTGTCCTGCGCGTTTGATTTGGTGTTTCTTTTGAAAGTGCGAGTTATGTTAATTATTCTTGCTTGGATTTTTACAGGATTTGTCCGGATGAGAGAGTTGCTAGAAATGACTCGACATGAGATTGTGCCCCCCCCCTTTTTTTGTTTGAAATAACTTCGCTGTCGCTTCTACTCGTATTCCATCCTCTCCCCTATTTCATGCATGACATTAGCTGGGTTCTTCCATGAGTAAATTGGGGGTGGTTTGTCACTATACCTACCATGTTATGCCCGCATACCGATGCTGCCCCAAACTAACCAGAACAGCGAATCCGAGCTCCCTTCGACCCATCCCCGTATGCCGCGGCAATATCCGCCTGCGAGCGGTTCCTAGAACATATAGTCGAAGTCCGCCTAGCAAGTCTCTACTTTCAACCATTCCTATTCAATGGTTCCTCCCCCTATTCTGCCTCTATATTCTCGCTCTGGGCTGACAGTTACCCGAAGGCTCCGAAGAATTCACCAGAAAAATGATCCCGGTCCGTCGCGACGCGGTAGCTAGCATACTAATGAACCTATACATTCTCGCTGGCGCACTCCGCGCTAAGCGGCCAGTGCCCAGGTACCTGCCTTCAGCCGCCTCAGCTAGGAAAAGGCTCTTGGATAGGATGGCGGAGATTGAGAAGGAGAGTGAGATGGAGAGGGTTGTTAGGCCTAGAAGTGGTGCACGAGGGAGGAGGTGGGCGGATGTTTATCGTGGGGGTTTTCCTTTTTCCTTTTTTTCCCTCGGGTATTGAGGGAGGGGCTAACGTAGGGGGTTGATAGAGTATGCCTATTCATCGGCTTTGACGGATATTGTTGAGCAGTTGGAGTTGTTGCAGAGATATACTAAGGCGATCACTGGAGAGATGGCGTTAGATTTTCAAGATTAGTGGGGTGGTATGTAGGTAGTGTGGGATCCGTGTATGGTTTTAGGAGGTGGGGGATAGCTTAATGCCAATATATCCTCGCTAATCGCCTCTATACCCCGGCCCCCGCTCTGTAGAAGTGAATAGTCCGAAAGAGCCACTGCCCCCGTCTACTCCTCACGGGCCCTCACAGTGATTTGCGCTCTATAGTTGCGTGCGCAGGACGCTATCGTAGACAACAGGTCTTAGAGACCCTCCACCCCTCCTCCCCGCGCGGCCCGTTCCCTGATACCAGGCCACGTGTTACCAATACAGGCTTTCTGTTTCATTATCTATCTACCTTATCCGTCGCGCATGGCCACTAGTTATACTGCCAAAATCCATCCCATTCTTTATCCCACCAAGAACAAGCTTCTCTCCCAATTCCCATCGGGATATAAGTTAGGGTCACGATCGGTCACTCGGGGTCTTCACGGAAGACGGTGGGGGTGCTGGAAATATCTGTATCATCCTAGAACGCACCGCTATGAAAAACGTCTTCTTTGTATATATGTATTTCCTTTCTCTTCCCCCTCCTTCACTTCCCTCCGCATACAATTCTTGCTACGTTTGGCTCCGTGGTTTTTGAATAGTACTCGTTGCGTTTAATCGGTCTCTCCTCTTTAGTTCACTGTACGAACCCTTCGTTCGGATCATTGCCTGCCTTTTCAACGGATGCCCTGCAGTGAGCTAGCCCTTGGTAGTGGAAGTAGAGTTTTCTCGCTAGACCTAGATGGATTATTTGCGGAGAAGCTGTTTTGTTCGGGTGATGGAGTGGATAGCTGGGTGGCGAAGGACTGGTATGATAGGTAGATAATCGCCGTCCGCACTAATGAAGAAGCGGTAAGGTGAATATGATATGATAGGAAGGATAAGAGTTAACGGTTATGACTGGGAGGGGGTTACGAGCTGGTAGAGATCTCCATGTGGCGTTTTTGAGCATCATCAAGAGGCGATAGGAAATTAACGGTTGGTGAGCATCCGGGGGAGTGTTCCCGGCCGCTCTCACCAGTGCTATTCCCGTCTGCCTGACGATTACCGTTGCAGCTTTTTAGAATTTTCTTTTATTTATATATCCCATATTTCTCTCGTTTCTTCTTCCTATTAATCAAGCCACTTTGATATGGTCCTTCTCATCTTAAATCATAGAGAGAGAGAACAGCCTCTAGTTACAGAGCGACCGCTCGTGACTTTGTATATAGGTTATCAATATTAGGGGATTACCCACGAATACATTGTGCTCGGGGTGTGTGCCAAAGGCACCTACGAGGCATCACAGCCAGTCCTTGGAATGATTTTTTATTACCCCATCCCTTCTTTCCTTAGTGGAGGGCGAGCTGGACTTTTGGGCCTATGATGATGATGGGGCGGGGCGGGGGGCGGGCGAATATAGGCCTATTGTAACCTAGTAAGCTTAGTGGGGCTAAAGTTTGAGTGGGCCGCTTGTAAAGTTAACGTTGGTGAAGTCCTTTGCCTAAGAATTGCCTAATCTCTCCAGGTTAAGACCCAAAATCCGCTTGTTATATTACCTCTGCTTAAAACCACTGAGAACCTCTCATTGAACACATCCAGGGAGTAAAAAAAAATACCCCCGTTGAAATCTACCAAGCACCTAGGGAAGAAACACACAACCCAGCCATTAAAATGCCGAAATCGGTGCTTCCAGTAGGATAAGTATTAGTTCCCAAGTTTACCTTTCATGAAATACCCAGCTGGCGCAGTGGTTAAACCTTCTGTCGCAATTAGCGGGAGCCCAGGAGTTCAATCCATGCTGACAATCAGTTATTATTGAACGATCCGTCATGTAGGGCAGGATAATTGGAAAATCCTGGCCTATGGGGACTGGGAGATTGAAGAACTTGGCCCTTCATCAATAGGGGTGTGGGGTTTAACAATCCTGCTACGAGGTGGTAGAATCCGACTCTAGACCTTAAAGGTTGGCGATCGGCGGGTAGCAGAAGCAGACGGGAGGTTTGCGGAAATCACAAAAAAAGAATAAAAAAAAGAATAAAAAGAATAAAAGAGAAGAGAAAGAGTAAAAGAAAGAATAAAAGAAAAGAATAAAATAATTATTTGCTTCTTTTGCCTTGGGAAGGCAGCTGTTGGCCCTAAAAGGCTATATTTATTTTAGTCAATTTCATTCTAGTAAGATACTCTCCTTATTTATTCCCTTGTATATATACCTTTCTTTCTAGTAAAGCGAAGTAGTATAGATAAGATTGACAGACGCCGAATAGGTGCATACAGTACAGCTCGGAAAACATGATGTTGAAATAAGACCCGCCCTCTACTGTACTAACCTCGGCGTCTGATTGGGCATCAGACTAACAGACAGCACTTTCCAAATCAGCCGTTTAGCACACAAGTAGGATTCATAGATAGGATAGGTTAGAATATCTCCGAGCTATAGGCTGTTATAATCCCACCATAAGAATAGACAATAGGGTACTCCCCCCCTCCCTTCCCCACGGCCCGTTCCCTGATATAATACCAGGCCGCGTGCTACCAATACAGGGTTTCTGCTTCATTATCTATCTACCCTATTTGTCGCTTATAGCGGCTAGCTATACTGCCAAAATCCATCCCATTCCTCATCCCGCCAAGAACAAGCTTCTCTCTCAACTATATAAGTATCGAGTCACGAGCCGTCACTCGGAGTCTTCACGGAAGATGGTGGAGGTGCTGGAAATATCTGTATCATACTAGAACGCACCGCTATGAAAAAGGTCGTCTCTGTATATATGTATTTCCTTTCTCTTCCTCCTCCTTCACTTTCCTTCGCATACAATTCTTGCCACGTCTGGCTCCGTGGTTTGTGCATTGTACTAGTACTGTACTCTTTGGGCTAGCAGTCCCTCGACCGACCGGTCAAGCTTGGAGTCAATGTTGCAAGTATAATAGATAATAAAGGTGCTGTTAGAAAATGCAGCAAATTTGATATCTCCACCATTATATTCGTCTCTAATGCAAACTTTGTGGGTTACCATTGAATGTGAAAAATACAGGTGTAATCTCTTCCAGTCTAAGCAATATTTTCACCACTTATGTCCATGCCTAGCGGCATGCAGGAAGGGTTTTCGACCACGATTCTCTGGTTTGTCAGGGTCGACCTCTTCCCGTCCAAGCAGAATTTACACTACTCCCTCATGCCCACCCTTAGCTGCATCCAAGAGTGGTGTTCGGCCGCAATTATCTGGCTTATCAGGGTTGACCTCTTCTCTTTTCAATTGTGTAAAATTGCATCGATACCTAAGGAAACCTGTGGAATCTTAGATTTATAGTCATTAGTGGATTTTCGTGGGGTTCCTAATAGCCATTGCCCTTACCTACATTTCCGACATATTTTCCAGAATCTTCTCCACAATATTTGCCTCTAGGCTCTGGCCAATTGCATCGGGTGTTCCTCATTCAATCTAACATGAAGGTATTCGATGATATGATCCTTGCTGGTACCTGGAGATACACTTTTCACTCGTTTGGCGGGACGCTTTCTGATCTCAGCCTGAATGTTAGGTCTTCCGGTGATGAATATCCTCATGCTCTGTAACTTTTGCAAGATTTGTTGCAATTTCTAAAGCGGTATCAGTAGTAAATAGTAAGGAGAAAGCAGCTCTGGTGTAAACAGGTCTGCAAGTTCCTCCACGCCCATCACCTTCCCCTCCACGGCATGGGCAAAGAGGCGTTTCCTGAGCTCGCGACAGCCGGCGCACTTCCTGCTAGCTAGTGTGCGGCCCGTTTAATTCTCTAGGCCGATCTGTTCCGCGCCTTTGGTGTGGATGGAGGTCTTCCTGATAACTTTGACTGCTTCGTAGACACGGTTTTGTATATCTAACCAGTTCTAATCCAGAGTCTATGTTGCACACGCTTTGTTCGTCCAGATATCCCCTTGCTGAGATTTTGGCTAGTTTTCCGATCGATAGCTCAACCTTCTTGTTCCATTCGTCTTCCTCTTGCTTTGTCGCTACTTCTAGAAGGGTTTCTGCTGTAAGGGCGTACTCGCCGAGTCCCAGGTCATAGATCCAGGAGAGCTTTGCGTATCTCCTGCTGGACCAGAGTTATCTGGTCAAGTATGTTTCTCGCCAGTTCTCAAGGCTGTTAAGGAGCTTCTGTAGCTGGCCGTTCTCGGCAAGGTACTTGTATATCTAGATCGCATAGACTTCACCGAATTTGTCAAAGAAGCCTTCCATTCGCTCCATGGTCTCCTTCCTGGTCTGCACTAGTTCGCCCTTTTCCCTTTCTCTAGCTTCGCGATTGGATGTAGCGTTGCTGAGGTCCATCTGGCTCGCTTCGATACGGATGATCTCCTCTGAGCAGAGCTCTACGAGTATTCAATAATCTTGCCATTTCTCCCCGAGCTCGTAGGCTTTCTCCAGCATACCGAGCTCGGCGAGGGGTTTTATCCACCCGCCGCATTGCGCTATGTAGCGCTCTTTTATGGGGTTGCCTTCTTGCAGGGTGCCCTTGCCATCTTCGCTCTGCTGCTCGCACCATGAGGAGCGCTCTTCGAAGCTGCGACAGCAGGCTTCTGCGAATCCGACTAACTGCTCGTCGACTGGTTCGATGATTTCTTTGCCTTCGAGATCTGAGGCTAGTCTTGGCCCAGAGTGTTTTGATGATGGTGACACTGACTTCGTGGTAAACACTGAGAGCTTGTAAAATGTCTGTCCCGCTGGTCCACGGGGGTAGCAAGCCAGTAGTTTTGTTCACTGTCCTATTTGGATCAACATTGAGCTTGTCAAGTCTGTATACTTTGACGGAGCGGACTCGGAAATCTCATGCCTTCATCAACGCCACGAGGATAATATCATTTGCCTCAGCATCCATTTTGGCCATCGTTCCTTTTTCGTGTCGACTCTTGCTTGTTCTTACTACCATTGAGTGCTTGGCCTTCGGGATCAGATCTTCAATAAATCCTATGTATCGCAGGAACCAGGTTCTGCTAGGGTCACCGCCGCCCATATCGTCGTCATATTTCAGCTTAAATGGCTCCTCCTTAGAACTTGAGCTGGGTATAAGTGTAAATGCTCGCCCCGTGCACGTGCAAAATACAAAGGAAAGGGAGTAGTTAATAAAGCTCGCAACCGTGGAAGGGATCGGTGTTTACCATTTTCTGAGTGGCGCCTTTTGTCAGTGTGTATCGATTGCGAAGGTCGTTAACTTCTATGTCTTTGATGTAGTCACCATCTGCGATATATATGTCACCATTGAATGTTGTTGTGCTAGGTGGGCTAGAAGATTTCCGGTGTTCTATTAAAATTAGCAAACGAAAGCCCTAGCCATGGAAGGAATTTGCTCACAGAACGGATAGGTGGTACATCTACGTGCTGTATACAGCTCTTCGCTTGGATCTGGGCGTTGATACGGGCAGCTGCAGCAGCTACTCAATGTCTGTTAGCAAAATTAGAGAAGGGTCGGGTGGTACAGAGCGGAAAATGAGCTTATCTGCTGCGGCTACTGGGTCCGGCTTCGGCTCTTTTGCTGGTTCGACAGGGGGGCTCTCTGTAGATCTGCTTGCGGACGGGGGACTCCTGCTTCTCCAGCGATCGTCTCGACGGGAGGAGAATTGGTGATGAGGATTGGGAGAGTGAGAGCGATGGTCACCCCAGAAGGAGGCGCCGCGGCTGCTAACTGTTTCCTCTCTCGGACTCTCGATCTCTGTAGTCCCTAACACGATCTCGGCCATGGCAAGTGCTGCTTTGAGGTTCATCTCACTTGCTTAGCTTTCTACAGTCCGAGGAGTCGTTAGTCATTGCAAATCGTGTTTGCTATGGGAGGCTGTGGAGGAATATGACGCGGGGTCTAGATAAGTGCTGTGGTATGAGTTGGGAGCGAAAGGTGGTCGAGGTTGAGGAAGGAAGGAATGTTGACGGAAAGAGCAGGGGAGGACTATTAACAAAGCTCGGTTTGTACACTCTAGCATTCGGGTCCGAGGCGAGTGAATAGGTTAGGTGTCGGGGTGTAGTTTGCGCTACAAATATTTGTGAATCCGGTCTTATGAAGGGACGCCCGGGGCTGGAGTGCTGCAGGTTCCGACGGGGGGTAGAGGACGATTTGGAAAACTGATCTAAACTTGGGTTGAAACATTTTGTATTATTTCGGCGATTCGAGGGACGTAGAGGATGTATTCTTGAGTAACTTTGTGCGGTGGATTCAGTTGAAGTAATTCGGGGAGGGTGAATAAAGGCTGAATGATAGGAGTGGAGATGGGAAGTGTGAGGGAGGAAGGCGACGTTGTGTGTGCAGGACACATGCAAATTTTAATAACCTAATTAGATGATCTGGGATTTATTAGACGATCAGATCCGGCTTTTCGATAAGCATGTACAGTACATATACTGTAGATTTAATCAACCTCTCCTCTTTAGTTCACTTCACTGTGTGAACCCTTCGTTCGGGGGATTTTACCGGCCTTTTTCGACGGATGGAGTGGTGTGCAGCGAGTTGGCCCCGTAGTGGTTGGAAGTAGAGATGTCTCGCCGGACGCAGATGCACTATTTGTTAAGAAGCTCTTTTGTTCTGGTGATGGAGTGGATAGTTGGGGGTGAAGGACTGGTAGATAATCACCGTCCGCACTAATGAAGAAGCGATAAGGTGAATATGATGGGAAGGGTAAGACCTAACGGTCATAACTAGGAGAGGTTGCGAGCTGGTAGAAACCTCCGTGTGGAGTTTGGAGCATCAAGAGGTGATAGGGAATTAACGGTTGGTGAGCATCCGGGGTAGTGTTCCCGGCCTCCACTCTTGTCCCCTCTCACCAGTGCTATTCCCAGTATGCCTGACGATTACCATACTAATATCATAGATAGAGTTACCTACCGTCGTCTGCATTTAAGAAGTATTGTCGGTAGAGCTAGGTGGGGTTTGAGCCCCGTAGCCCACTTGAAAAAAGCAAAATTCATCCGAATGTGAGCTAACATAACAAGAACGGATCAAAAAATATTGTAGCTTTTTAGAGTTTTCTTTTATTTATGTATGATATACCATATTTCTCTCGTTTCTTCTATTAATCAAGCCACTTTGATATGGTTCTTCTAATCTTAAAAGAGAGGGAGAGGACAGCCTCTAGTCACCGAGTGACCGCTCGTGGCTTTGTATATAGGCTCTCAATATTGGGATATTACCCACAAATACATTGCGCTCGGGGTGTGTGTGCCAAAGGTACCTACAAAGGATCACCGTCCGTGCCAGGAGTGCTTTTTCATGACCCCATCCTTTCTTTCCTTAGTGGAGGGCGAGCTGGACTTTTGGGCCTATGACGATGATGGGGCGGGGGGGCGAATATAGGCCTATTGTAACCTAGTAAGCTTAGTGGGTCTAAAGTTTGAGTGGGCTGTAGATCTCCACTATAGCAACATCACCTCTACGGCTATTTGTGCTTGCTACTGCACTTTATCACTTGACTTCAACGGTTAGTGGGCTGGAGCACGTGATACTAGGACACAGAATCTCTCTGTGAATGCAGTTGGGAGCAATCTCTTGTAACTGCTTGCTATTTAAGATATTTACTGGAAGAGGATTATCTTTTCTGCCTCTATCTGGGTGAGCTGAGTTGTATTGTAGGTTCCTTGGGTCACTTCCTGTGGTACATTCGTACCAGCTATTCATGTGCCCCCTGTATTCAAGATGGTTGCTGCTTGGTGGAATAGATTTGGGAATCCTAACCCCCTGGGTTTCCCTCTTTCCCTCTTTCCCTCCCCCAACCTCACTCTTTGTGATCTGAACAAACGAGAAATACAAGACCACGATACCAACACTCATTAACCAACTCAGCCTAAATACAATAAACATACTGTACTTCATGGAAAAATAATCCTAACTTTTGGCTGAGCACCTTTCACCAGACACTCCCTCCGCCAATTGGCCTCAACGCCCTGGCAGTGATAGGATACACTCCCGAGAGGCACACAAGAGAATAACCAGCAAGGGAAAAAATGTAGCATCCAGCGGCACCAGTACAAAAATCAGCTCTGCGGATGTGAGGATATAGAAGAATGCGGTTACAAGCGCCAAAGAGGCAGGGGTCAGCACCTGGAGTGACAACAGATTTGTGTGAAAGTTGAGAAGAGTGGCTTGGACAGGGCTTGTTCTGCAGGGACTAGCCTTATGGCGATCCTTATGAAGAAGATGAATGGGGATTGGAATCTCCCTGTTGGCCATATTGCTATTTACGGGGTTTTGGTTATGTGATTAGAGGGGATGGGAGGAGGTGTGTGAGAGGTAATGGTCATGAGGGAATTGAATTGTGTGAGTTGAGCTTGAGAGGACATAACTGTTGTATTTGATAACTTGTTGGTTTCATTGTTTGGCTGTCTTGTTAGGTTAACTTGTGTCTGTGGCATAATTACTCTTGCTCGTTTATATCAAAAACCTTTTTTTTTTAAGCCGGGTCCTGAAAGATTTCCTAGGATGTTGTTCTCCTTATAAATTATCACTCGCTAGTGAATACCTTAGAATCTTGAGAATTGAACTATGTATCATGTAGGCGAAAATTCCCTACAGCAGAAAAGGGGGGAAATCGCTGCAAAACAGATCTGCTCAGCCCCTCTAGGAAACATGGAAACAAGAAAACACCCAGACCTTACCATAGGAGCCAACTCCAACGACCCAGTTCTGGGTTCAATTATTTGAGATTATGCGATAGCCTGCATACAAGCAATAGAACAAATGTCATTCTTTGCTATGGTGGTGGCGGGATTAACGGATCTCATATCCAGCTAGTGAGATACCAGCGCCACTTCAGCCATGTACAAACTGCTCCCATGCACCACCTGTCCCATCTTCCAAGCAACATATCCACCCAACGGCTATCAGCAACCTAACCCGGTGTTAGGCGGAAGCCTATCTCAAAGATTTGCAAGATAACACAGGCCGATAATCTTTATCGTCTCATTGAGAGAGATTGTCTAGGAAGGCTCAATAACTAAAGTGGAGGTAGGTAGAGTGATAAAAGATTTTCTAGCGTAAACATTTTATATTGATAAGATCTCTTCTCCGTTGCTTGATGATGTTCATATAGCTTGGGAGACACCTGGATATGTATATGCCGCGTCTGGGTGGTCGCGGGCTACATCTAGTTCTCATACTAACTAAGTATCTACTAACGATTTCCAGCTTCTTCAAAAAGTGTGAACACCATTTGACCCTGACAATTCTGTTCATCTCACTTGACTTCTGAACAGTGATGTTTATGGATATTCCTGATAGTGCTTCCACACATCAGTTCATTAGTCACAATCCTTCTTCGTTAATATGGAGTCTTGCTTACCACTGCATACACATAATGGTCTCCATGATTAAACCAACAAAGGGGCCAGCTTTGTTATCGAACCTCTCAGCATTGCAGTTATATTTTGCACCAGACAGCTGTAAGGTATAGGATAGACTTGTCCCAATAATCACTCCAATGGCAATTAGCTCTCCATAGTCATATCCTTATCATATAGTTCCATTGGTATTCGAAGAATACCTGTGACCTATGTGAGCACGAGTATGTTTGATTTCTCAAACTACTTCATCCAACAGCACCATTCACTTCTGCAACTTCCGTCCCGGCAGCGTGGAGTATAGAATGATGCTTGACCTTTGTCTGTAAAACGTCCTGTTACTTAGTGACCACTCTCACGACTATCGCTTTTAGTGCTCTGTAACCTTATGTGATGTCGACTGATTTGGCACAAACCACTTGCATAAGCTCGCCAAAGGTCTCCCTCATATATCCTGTGAACGACATCTGGTTGGATGGATGGCCATGACATATATGGGGTTACAAAGAGGGTTCTAAAGACCTTGTCTTTGGTGAGGGGATGCAACTACGGTGGCGTCAGCTGATGTAGCGCCGTCCTAATGCTGGTGTGGGAGGAGCGTGTTAGGTTGACATCTCTGAACTCAGAACTCCAAGTAGGGTAACTATAGGTCTTTATTTGCGAATGGAAGGCTGAGCCTTCCGGTATGTCTAACACCCGGAGCCCTGTCTTGTGATCTTAGACACCTCTGTCAGTCACTTAGGTACCTCATACAAATCCGCAATAGGCTGAACTAAAGTTGCGAAGCCAGCAGCAGTGAATGCGCATTCAGCTGTAATAGAGAAGTTGTCCTCAGAAACAGCATGAACAAAGTACCTGCTCAACTTACCTAGGAACAGATTGGTATGTCCTCATTGCTCTTACTCAAAATGTGGAGTTTGTAAAGTAAGCACTTTGCCTGCTCCTGAGACATCCTCAGATCAACCATTTGGCCAGTGGGAATTTCCTCTGAAACGTGGTGCTACAGGCTGCAGGTGTGTGTGTTCTTAGGTCAGCTTGGGGGAGAGGCGTTGGTGGAATGATTGAGCTTTGTGTTGCACTTGTGCCAGTGCCTAATTAGGAATATGTTAATTAGGGGATCATTTAATTATAGGGTTATAGGAGGAAGGAGTAGGGGACGGGAGGATTGAGCTTGGTCAGATGGAACTGAGTTGAGAGCTGGAGGGGTAAAAACATACTTGGCGACAGGAATGTTGACGGGGGCAGTGGTCTCGCAGAGCAGACCTTATCGGCCCTAATTTATTCTCAGGATAATTTGATAAAATAGGAAAAGAAAGAAAAATGCCTACTCAGTGGGAAAATTAAAGGTCTTTTCAATCGGGAGGTGAAATAGCATTCCTGGGGCTGTGATAGCTCACCAGCAATGCCATGCCAAGAAGGTAAGTCACAGACCCTCTAACCCTTCCTCATTAGGCCTTCTGACTACGAGAAACCTTATCTCTTTGTCGCAATCCCGCACCCACAAACCCAACAAAAATACCGAGTTAAAGTAAATCTCAACCCCACCACTTGCACTGTCGCTACCGGAACAGACGCATGTCCAGTACCTCACTCTGGTTGTTCAGCCTGGCTAACGTCAGCACAGTCCTCATCCTGTCACTCATCAAAAATAGACCAGATGTTCCCAGCTGGATATCTCAGACAATCAAATTTAAAGCTCAGTGTTGACTGAAAGGTCCTGACCATCCTGTGGGCTAACAGGGAGGGGTCAAATTCAAAGTATAGTCCGCCCTATCATGAGCCTAGGAGTGGAAACTGGATATTCCCTCTGGTGAGATGTTTTTCAATACCATGAAGTATAATGACTGGGATTCCAGGGCCCAGGATGGGCGAGTAATTGTTCCCATACATACCCCTATTAACGAGAGAGCAGGGAAGGAAATTAAGCAATAGGTAGCTGGTAGGAGTCAGTGAATCTCTTCTAGGTGGTAATTGCTCCGTTATCGCCAGGGGTAGAGGGATTGACAGATCATCATCCTGAGAAGTAGAGCGTATGTGCCTTGCTAGGAACCCTTGGCCTCCTCTTACCACTCCAAGCGAGACTGGGTTCAAAGAGGTAGATACCTGATTACAGAATAACCTAGCGATACTAGCCGCCACAGCTATGATTATCAGTAGTGGCAGGAGGGAATGTGGTTGGTAGATGCGCCATGGGAAGAGGGGTGCATCGGTGAGTGAAGTTAGTTGCATCAAGGGTATGTATCTGCTGGCCTGTGTGCATGCTTGATGATTTGAGGGCTGTCACGGTTGATTTCCTACGTTGGTCGTATGGTTTCCTCTTCATAGTGTTAGTACCCCCGGGAATCTGAAGATGGAAAGAGGACAAACGTAACTGTGCAGTTTTGTTAAAAGTGGAGTATTTAGTTTCTCAATGGATTGTGCCTTCTTCTCCATCAGCCAAAAAATTAGCTTGTGGCCTGAGCGTCCCGTGCGTTTGATGCACGTGACGCACAAAACGTCAATCGCGAATCAGGACGCAACGTCAGATTGACATTGCGTCCCGATTCCGGGTTTTTTAGCGCCCGGCGTCTGGAGGCCGCCAGGATACAGACCCCTACGTCCTGTGTACCCTGACTGCGTCTGGTGCCCTGCTCCTGCCTCCTGTCAGCGTCTGGTGCTCTGCGCCTTCGTCCTGATCTTCTTAAGTCCTTCATCGTTCAGCCCTGACCGCTTCTAATCACTCCTACGTAATTCTCTCATCTTCTAATTCTGGCCTCCTCCGTCCTGACCCCGGATCCCTCTCCCCCGTAGTCAGTGCTTCTTTCATCTTGCCATGTCCCATCTGGGCAATCTCCGCTGTTTAGTCTTGTGTCAGGATCTCACGATACAGATCAGTCAACTTCAGATTAGTGATTACTTCTTCTAAGCGTCTCCAGATTTTAACATGACATCTTCCGACGCTGTGCTGCGATATCCTGATTCTGTTAGGATGTCCTTCAACACGGGATAAACAACTTCTGACGCTATCACGATGTTTCACGGCTTGTATTTTCTTTCTTTCCCCACACTGTGGCGATGAGCTTTACTACCCCCTCATTTGGTTCTATGTCTTTATAGGAATACGAATTAATTATTACTATTATTACTATATCATACTCTACAACTGCATCTTTCCTTACATGCCTTCTCATACGTGCACCCCATTTCCCTCCTCCTCCGCTCCCGGGTCACTATGAACTGTCTCCAGGAGTTCTGGTTCCAAGATCTCTAGGCTCAGAGATAGCTGACGTGATGGGGTTGGGCTCACCCTGCTGTCCGAATTTAGTCCCACTGCCTCCTCCGGTGAATTGTTGGGACTCAGAGGATCCGAATCAAGGTATCTGAGAAGTTCTACGGCTGATGCGGCGCCTAAATCAAAGGACGTATCAGTTGTCTGTGTCTAACGACCCTACAATAGGTAGCTACAATCACTATCACCTTAGCCCAAATGGTCTACCAAGTGGTAACCAGAGGTGGTATGGTCTCGTATATATTATACAAATGGCTGGTAAACCTAGGATAAGGCCTAGGGAATAGTTGAGTAGCCTTGAGGTACTCTACTAGGCAGGGTAACCTTTAGGGAGAACATTCGCATAAGGTCAAGAGAATTATGGGAATGTTACACGGACCTCCGAGACGACTTCTGTGGTTGACTGGAGGACTTCCTGAGCGGTTAAAGGCATAAGAGGGCAAAGTTACCCTACCTTGGGAATTTGGTAATTATGCCCATGGGTCCCAGTTACCCTACTGAGGAACCCAAGTTACCCTACCTTCACCGGCAAAGTCATCCTAGAACTTAGAGGTTGATTGCCTCACATTCTATGGGCTCTTAGATGTTCTTGGGCGCACACGCATCTGCGCGGAGAGGCCCCACGCCTGTATAAGGGTGGCCCGAACATACTATTGAACTTGGGCGGGTTTATCTAACACCCCCCTCTGGCCCCAGCGTTGGGACGGCGCGTCATAGGCAGACGGCTGTGTAGTTGCTCGTTTGCTAGTTACAAGAGGTCATTGGAGCAGCTACCGTAACACCGTATAAGTCGTCGCCGTCCGTCCGACTGAATGTCGTTCGCAGGATATATAAGGGGAGTATGGGTAACGGCCAAAATGGGGGTCATCCATATATGGTCTCTCGGGCATCTAGGAGTCTATTCTAGCCCACGGGTTATAGGGTAGTCTTCCTAGTGGTACTCAGGTAGTCTCAGAAGGCCAGGGTGCTTTCAAGACAAATACCTCAGTAACCAGCCCGGACCTTCTCCCCTTGATTTGTAGCATTACTATGAGTTGTTATTGGACTCTAGAGGTATGAGTCTTATCACGGTAGAGTATGTCCCGAGAGGCTGGCTATGGGTAGTGCCCACTTAGCTAACCATCGGCTACATCTCACCGGAGGTGCTTGCATGTCAATTTATCACATTGCATAGTCGCGTAGATTAAATGATGGACTGCATAGCTTGTATAGACGAAACTGCCACTGGGCCAGTGAGTCCACCACCTAGGTATTGATTCCGGTTGTTGTCATAACAGTTAGCCACTGGTATGACTTTGATAGGAAGAGTTTTTCACCTGCGGTTGTAT
>Ga0307509_10003697_pt1 | contig 22887 bp, 24 predicted proteins | sample 10_EM_MG_FD_202245 | JGI IMG/M metagenome (GOLD analysis project Ga0307509, IMG submission 202245) | Populus trichocarpa ectomycorrhiza microbial communities from riparian zone in the Pacific Northwest, United States - 10_EM | ecosystem: Host-associated > Plants > Roots > Unclassified | place... | reverse complement strand
CTCTGCGAGACTCGGTTCACAGATGGGAGCATACTTTCGTGGACTTCTACCGTCTTGGATTCGAAGTTGGTCGAAAAACCTCGGACTTTCAGGCGACAGGGCATCCAAGTTACACTAAGTAGCCCAAGTAACATATAAGAGGTATACTACAGACGGGTTATAAATTAAACTATACATGGTTCCTTTACCGCACACACCATATCTGACCGTTTCTGCCCGTAATGTATTTCCGTGTCATGTAAGGAGATGAAGCACTCATGCTTGCAATTCCATGTAGGTGTTCACCCACAAGTATTTGGAAAAGGCAACATTCAAATACCTAAACCACACGAGCTGGCTCTCATGTGCCTGCATCGATTCGAGGGCCTTTCGGTACCCCCGGAAATCGGAAACAAACACGGGCATGGCGTAGGCATCCTGGTTTAAAGGTATCGCTGGCGTCAAAATCTCGGGACACCAAATCGAGAGAATATCGATGATGAGGAGTTCCAGCTTTTGCATGCCCTTGAAGGCATACATTTCGGCTTTGCCCAAACCGACGGAGATAAAGCTCAGGTATTTGTAAGGAAGCGATGTGGTGACGAGGGTGAACAGGCGGAGGGGTGTTTCGACGATGTTTCGCCGAGGTTTTTCATTACTGCCTGTACGCCGGTGGGAATAGATATGTGGTTGGGGTGAGAGGAAATGCCCCGCTCGTCGAAGGTCAGGATCTAAATGAGAGTGTTCATTATGCTTATAGAACCACTCATGAATGGGATATGACATACGGTATCAATGTTATGGTCAGTAACATATTTTTTGAGGATTGTTGCAATAACATCAGCGTCCCAGTGCGCTGTCATGTTGTCCTGAAGATTTCTAGTTAACGAAGAATATTTCGTGAGTGTCTAGTCAATGTAGAATATGTAGAGGAAACGCACAGGTGATCAACGATCCATCCCTTTTTCTCTGGTACACCGAGAACATCCAAGCTGCGACCAAGTTCAATTTTTCTGGGCTCTCCGAGTCCTTCAGCATTTCCAACTGAAAGATAGAGTTGGTAGAAGTGATAGGCGCGCGTTCCTTGATTTTGCTACGAGTGACAAGATCGTTGGTGCAAAGAAAAGGGATTCATCGTCAAGGTGTGCTGTGACAAGTAGAAGATTTTTGGAGACAACATCATATTCTCCCAGTTTTTGAGTAGCAAAGAGACCATTAGATTCCAGAGGCTGGTACAAAGCGCCGAGAAGAGGGACAACGAAGGTGGATGTTGAGACCATGATGGCAGAAGTTTGCCTGTTCTATCAGCTGTATGGTGGTTTTGTCGAATGTGCAAGCTCAGGCTTGCGGAAGGTTTCCGCGCACGACGCGTGGGTGGTATACATAGTATCAAGAACACATTCTGTCGGTTGTGTTCTAACTTCTCGGCATCCGGCATCGTCCGGCCCTGGGTTGTGATAGTCTACAGCTCAAGCCCCAGGCCTTAGGTTCTGACATTCCAGCCTATCAGTTTTGCCATTTGGTCCTGCAAATATGAAGGGTGAAAAGTATTACTGTTTCTCAAGTTCATTGTAGTGCACCTGAGATATCTGATGGTGGACATGCAAAAAAGGGGGAATTCGCTCTCCCTCTCTAAAATTTGAATCGTATGCCCACATCGTTTCGAAACTTTCTCCGCATCGCTCGGCCTTGTTGCCTATGTTGTGGCTTCCACCATTGGGAAGAAAATATGGAAATATTTGAGAGAATATAATTTCAAAGAGAGTAACAACCAAATATTTGGACCCTATGGGCAAAAATTGGGCAGATCGGAGTCTCGGGTCTCAAATCCCAAGAAACCACGCGCACACGCGAGAAAAAAAACTGTACAATGGCAATATTTAATGACATTTGACCAGCTCATTTGGATCTCTATTTGTTGCTCGAGGTTTCGGTGGGGTCTTTTTAATTCTTCAGGGCGTCCACTACTGACTAATCTTATTTCTTTTTGACTTCTTTTCGCTCTTAAAACGTAAAATGAACGGAAACCTTGACGGTGGACATGCTCATCAATAAGTAGTAGTTGCTTCACAACTTGCTATTTACCAACTCCGATGCGTTTTATCATTGGAACCATGCGTCTAGTTTAGGCGCTCATAACACATTGCCATTCTTCGGCATTTATTAATATCTCCGAGTTGGAACATGGGGATCGAAACGACGAAATGACGTTCAACCCTGCGAACAATTGGTATCAAGGTTCAAGATCCTTGCTCTTGTGGTTCAGATCCATTGGATAGGGCGACAGTATTGGTGACCGACGTATAAATCGCGAGCTGGTTTTCAAAGGGCATTGTTGAATTCATGAATGGGCTACTTTGTAATATGTGAAGGTCCTCCGTCGTATCGGCTACTCTCACGGACGAACTTCTAGGTGCTCAAACCCGCCATCAATTGTCTTGGATTTGAAATCCATCCAAATCTCGCCGAGTAACCACCTTTCGCCGAACAAGACTCCTCAGAGCTTGCGTATTCCTGCCGAGTGATTAGTGACCTTCTCCGTCCCTCCTTATTGAGATGGAAGTGCAGAACGGCGATGTGCTAAAATTGTTTCATATGCGGGTGGGGAAGACACCCTAGAAGAGAGATCAATTGCAGGCGAAGTAACGTGAGGAGGGTTTGCAGCGCTCAATAAGGCGGCGTTACTCATTGCGGCTGACAACAATGGAGACGGTTCACTTGTTGCACTGAGGAAGTTGTCATTTCTCACTTGCTTGCGATCAGCGAATGTGGAAAGGCCACGGTGTGCGGGGGTGTCGGAACCTTGGCATTGGAAGGGAGAAACTGTAGTGCTATCCAAGGGCGAACGGAATGGGTTTGGGAGTGTTTGTTCCTCCAATTGAGCAGGTGGAGGAGCACTACAATCTAAGAACCGGAATTCAGCCAGTAATCATATTCCTTGAGAAAAGCGGATACGTACTCTCTGGTATCCCCTCTTGTGATAGTGAGGCTAGATTTTCCCTAGCCATTCTTCTTCGCAGCCAGAAGATGAGAAGGGATATGAAAACAAGCGCTAGCAACCCCCCAACAATACCGCCAACAATTGCCCCCACTGGGGTGTGCTTCGAGGCTGCCGAATTCTGGAAGACTTGTGATGATATTGGAGAAGCCGATGAGGCCGAGGTTGAAGCTGGGGGGATAAAAACAAGAGTGGGCATGGAAGCGAGATTGGAAAATGAAGGAGTGTATGTGATATAGTCGAAGATAAATGTATGGTTCAGGCATTGAGTAACGTTGATAACCAGTGTGTGATCACCAGCAGACAGGCTATCTAACAAAACGAATGGGAAGTTCGAATTTTCCAGAGCACCACCGACATATCTTGTTGAACTTGTGGTGACAGGATAGGAACCAGCAACGGGGGTTCCGCCGTCTATCGTATATGTTGCAGCGAGAGTACCGATGTCTCCCCATGAGAAAATTCCATAGACTGCTACAGACGTGCCTGATGTGGTGAAATTTGAGCATCGAAGACTGTACTAAACAGTATGAGACTGACCAGAAAATAGAAAGGTGATTGTATCTCCTGGTGTTGTGCTTCGATGCGTACTATTTCGAAAAGGAAGGCCTTTTGGGACACCTCCTGGGACAAATTTGCTCGTATTTCGTGTCCAGTTACCAGAATAATGAAGGGCGGGGTCATCGTTGTCGACAATGATTTTTTTTCCTGACAACGAAGTATTCTGGCCAACAGTGATCGTAGCGTAATCAAGAGACGTTTGGGCTACGCCATCCACATGGATGGTATGCTTGCCCTCAGACAACGTTGGGGACTGATACCATTGGAGGTATGATTGAGGTGTGGGGTCCATGTACGATGTGTTATATGCGGTGCCGCCATCGATGCTGACCATGATTGATTGTGGAAGAGTGGCATCGGGTGTGTTGCCGGAGAAAGCAATCGATATCCCTGCAAATCTAATCTTACATGACTGAGTGGCATCGAAGAACGCGGCGTACCTTCAAAGGACACGTTAAACGAGCCAGATGTTTGAACACTGGCAAACGCAGGGTACGTCGAGGTTCCACCGTACCAAGGAGACTGCGCATTGACGGTCCAATTCTGAGGACCGCCATAAATGAAGTCCGTAGACAAGTCGTCGAGAATCAAGAATAATGTGGTGGGCATGGCGCAGGAGAGAAGAGTGTCGCTTTCTGGAGGCCGAGAATGAAGGGAGTTTTGTACTTGTCCGCAAGCCTCAGTTGCCGATAAACTTTGGAACTAACTTTGTCTGAGTTCTGACTTCTAGAAAATGGAGCAAATTTCAATTTATCAGAGCTTGTCCGAGCTCCCGGCCGAGGAGTACTGTATTGTGAGTTATACATCCAAATGTATTCTCGGACTGAGTCAAACCTTCAACTTCACACTTGTCACAGTCCACCAGTGGGGTGAAAAAGACTCGGACAAGAGATGCGTTGACAACGCACAAATCCCACATTACTTGGACGCTGTGCTCTGAGTTAGCAGCTGAATATGCATCAACGGTGGCCAACGTGAAGTTCCCGTCATCATTAGAGCGGTTATGCCGGAAAGGATGCACGAATACAAGTAACTGATGCATTTATAACTTCGGAGTTGTTTGGTTCCGGAAGGGATATCAAACATGATCCTTGGATTGCTATCCTGAACCAAACCGGCGCGCATCATGGCGTCCGACTCTCCACCAGAGCCATATCACCACCACTCCAAGCACCCCCATGGAGGAAACAGGGACCAACACCACCCACCCCGATTACCTGTCATTCCCGACCTTCGCTTTGAATACAGCTATCTGCGAAGCATCCGTCCATATGTCAGCATTGAGAGGATCATTGCGTTAGATGCTCGATCAGCAATGAAGGTCGAGCTCGTTGCGGAAGATGACTATATCTCTCTGGGTGCAGAGGGAAAGGAGAAAGAGCTTCTGGAGGAAGACAGGCTCGTGGTTCCTAAACTTCAGTCCACGATGGTGTCTGGTCCAAGAGAGATCATCCATTTGCAGTGGCAGAAGATCTTTTGGGTGACGCTGCGCGACCAGGTTATTAGCCCCTTCCTACAGGGTGCACTCTGGTGCGTTCGGGTCCTTGGTTTTGTTGCGGAATGATTCCTGATAATTCACAAACTATGTAGGGCACTTGCGAGTTATTATCTATCACCGTTCTCTACGCGACTCGGTTCGCAAATGGGAACATACGTTCGTGGACTTCTACCATCGAAGGAAGGAGCAGGGATTACTTGGATTCGAGGTTGGTCAAAAAACCTCGGACTTTCAGGCGACAGGACATCCAAGTTACACTAAGTAGCCCAAGTAACATATAAGAGGTATACTACAGAGGGGTTATAAATTAAACTATACATGGTTCCACAGTTTTTTTACCGCACACACTATATCCGACCATTTCTGCCCGTAATGTATTTCCATGTCATGAAGCACTCATGCTTGCAATTCCACGTATGCGTTCACCCACAAGTATTTGGAAAAGGCAACATTCAAATACCTAAACCACACGAGCTGGCTCTCATGTGCCTGCATCGATTCGAGGGCCTTTTGGTACCCCCGGAAATCGGAAACAAACACGGGCATGGCATAGGCATCTTGGTTCAAGGGTATCGCTGGTGTCAAAATGTCGGGATACCAAATCGAGAGAATATCGATAATGAGGAGTTCCAGCTTTTGCATGCCCTTGAAGGCATACATTTCGGCTTTGCCCAAACCGACGGAGATAAAGCTTAGGTATTTGTAAGGAAGCGATGTGGTGACGAGAGTGAACAGGCGGAGGGGATGTTTCGACGATGTTTCGCCGAGGTTTTTCATTAGTGCTTGTACGCCGGTGGGAATGGATATGTGGTTGGGGTGAGAGGAAATGCCCCGCTCGTCGAAGGTCAGGATCTAAATGAGAGTGTTCATTAGGCTTATAGAACCACTCATGAATGGGATATGACATACGGTATCAATATTATGGTCAGTAACATATTTTTTGAGGACTGTTGCAATAACATCAGCGTCCCAGTGCGCTGTCATGTTGTCCTGAAGATTTCTAGTTAACGAAGAATATTTCGTGAGTGTCCAGTCAACGAGAATATGTAGTGGAAACGCACGGGTGATCAATGACCCATCGCTTTTTCTCTGGTACACCGAGAACATCCAAGCTGCGACCAAGTTCAAATTTTCTGGTCTCTCCGAGTCCTTCAGCATTTCCAACTGAAAGAGAAAGCTGGTAAAAGTTGATAGGCGCGTTCCTTGATTTTTCTACGAGTGACAAGATCGTTGGTGCGAAGAAAAGGGATTCATCGTCAGGGTGTGCTGTGACAAGTAGAATATTTTTGGCAACGACATCGTATTCCCCCCGTTTTTGAGTAGCAAAGAGACCATTAGATTCTAGCGGCTGGTACAAAGCGCCGAGAAGAAGAGAGATGACGAGGACAATGAAGGTGGATGTTGAGACCATGATGGCAGAAGTTTGCCTGTTCTCTCAGGTGGATGGTGGTTTTGTCGAATGTGCAAGCTTGCGGAAGCTCTTGAATTTGTAACGTTCTAAGTTTTACGCATACGACGCGTAGGTAGTATACATAGTATCAAGAACACATTCTGTCAGAACGAAACAGTTGTGTTCTCGGCATCCGGCATAGTCCGGCCCTGGTTATGATAGGAGCAGGATCACCAAGAAGAGCGATTTTCATAAATAAGATGAATATTAAAACAAAACTACAGCTCAAGCCTCGGGCCTTAGGTTCTGACGTTCCAGCCCATCAGTTTTACCATTCGGTCCTGCAAATATGAAGGTGAAAAGTATTACTGTTTCTCAAGTTCATTGTAGTGCACCTGAGATATCAGAAGTTAATGATGGTGGACATCCAAAAAAGGGGAGTATGACATACTTCCTTCGCCTCGACGTGATTCCTGGTGAACGTCTCGCCCTCTGCGATAATTTTCTTGCGATATGACTCAGAATTAAGGACTGTGGAATGAATGGATAAGCAAACTTCAAGATAGAAGAAGTGCGACTCTGCATACTGGATGACTCGCGGTACAAGAGGTCAATTTGTTCCAGAGAGAGACCCTTAGTCTCGGGAACGAAGAAGTATCTGGAAGACGTCTTCAATGAGCATGCAAGATACCTTGACTTTGAAAATATAATTCACGTGAAGATGAAGCATCCAACGCAAGTGGCACCCCAAATGAAGAACACTTTGACACCTAAATTCGCTGCCTTCTCCGCGTTGACACCTGTTGTTGAGGGATTCACAAGGTAAGGTGTGGCGTAGCCGATACCAAAATTCCACAGCCAGTTGCTGGCAACGGCAAGGGACATGCTCTTCGCACGGATACCAAGAGGCTGTAGAAAAGCGATCAACTTGAGCAAAGCCCTAAACACGATGGAAGAAAGACCCACGAAAATCTCGCCCGTAATCACCCAAATAACGGGACCCCAGGAGATGGCGAAGAAGGCAATGTAACTGGATAGAAAGAGTTTCAGTACGTTATCAGAACGGCAGCTGGACGACCGACATGCAAGTGAACGCAATCAAAACCCGTTGGGCGGCCAAGTTCACCACGACACCTCCTGCAACTTGTACGGGATGACCGACAGTGACACCTATAATAGCCACCATGAATTCGCTGATACACATTCCAGCGGCCCCCAAGAGGAGAAGTCGTCTACGGCCAACTCGGTCAATGAGTTGACAACCGAAGATGGTCATGACAGTGTTGACGACATCTGCAATAATCCTGTGGTGGAAGAAAAGATAGTAAGAAAAAAAGGGGAAAAAGAGAAACCGGGAATTTACGTGATGATAAACGGATTTTGGATTCCAGCTTGCTTGAAGAATGTCTATAGGAATTTAGTCAGTCGACAGCTTCATAAAATGGATGAGTGGATATGTACGGTTCCATAGTAAACTAGGTATGTAGGTGATTAATTCGGCAAATCAAGTTAGACAAATGATACTTACAGATGAAGTTGATGCCAGTAAGTTGTTGCCACTACATCGTCTCGTGGTCAGAGCCAGAAAATTAGATATTCGTAGAACGCACTCCTTGCAACAAAATTCCAGTCCACGTCCTGAAGCCATTCCTATTTTCGTTGTTCTTGAAGCAGTCAAGGTAGGTGCTTTTTCCAACTTGTTGCTCGACAGCGAGCGCGGTGGAAATCTCAACGGCCTCTGCCTCTACCTCTGCTGAATTTGCGGGTAAAGACATGAGCCTCCCAAGGGCGTTGCGGGCCTCGGCCTGCCGATCCTTCAAAAGAAGATAACGGGGACTTTCGGGCAATAGGGCCTGTTGAGGAAGAAAAGTCGTGAGAAAGGGAGAGAGGCCGGGTTTACGGGCAGAATTTGACGTACCATTCCACCTGAGAGGATTGCCGCCCATGCGAATTGTACAGCGATGGGAGTCTAGAAATAATTGTAAATTTACGAAAAGTAAAGGCGAATGAACATGGCTCACTCTCCATGAACTATGGCTTTGTTCATCTTTTGTGGCATTCAATACAATGGCAGCAAGGAGTGCTCCTATGGTGACTGAAATATTGTTAGTATGCTACTTATATTGGACTGGGGAAATTTAAACCTACTGGCCAATTGGTAAAGTCCGACTATAAGTCCACGAATCGACTTTGGCGCACACTGCATGATCGGAAATGGTCAGGGAGAGAAAACAAATTCAGCGCTGACACAACCATACCTCCGATTGATACATTGGTACGAGACATGAGACAAGACCCTACAACACATGGAATTGGAAAAAATAAATGAACGGTCCAAAGATTTACATACCACACCGAAACCAGCGATAACTCGTCCGATGACGAAAACCCCCCATCTAGTGTCGAGTTGGAGCCCGACACCCAGGGAAAAGACGACGCAGGACATGATCAATCCCCACTTGCGTCCAACAATATCTCCCATAGGGAATGCTAGGAGGGCTCCAAAGAAAGTACCTGCTGAGAGAATCGAGACCTAAAATTCGCTAATAAATCACAGGAAAGGCTAACAGGCATCGTCAAAAACTCACCACAAGACTTTTATCGTTCGTAGCGAGGTAGTAACCCAATTGACCAGTGGGGTCATATCTTCCAAATGTGCGGAGCCAGTCATCCATTGCAATTATACCCCCTATCGTTCCCGTATCATATCTACGTGACGTTTAGGTGGTTGTTAAACACGATAAGAGCCCACAAACCCAAATAAAATTCCACCAAAGCCTGAATAGTTTTAGAAAATAATAATAATTGTAGGTGATGCATTTCCAAGGCTCAGAATAAGAATAATGCACGAACCTGCAAAGGCTGACATGACAATTGCCCATAGCAGTGACGATGTTTCAACACCACCACCGCTTCCTCCTGGACCGCCGGCCATGGTAGATCAAGGGTTGAAAACTTGGAAGGAGGGGTAGAAAGTGGCGGGCTACCAGAAAAGAAAAAGGGAAAGGGACAACTTGAAGGACAACGAGGATTATTTCGAAACGGGTCCAAAGGCAGTTTATATATGTTCGAAGATGATCTTAATCCTCCCAAGCTACAGGTTACCATGAATGCGTGAACTGGGCTCCGAGGTTCGCAAAATCAATTGCGGGGGATGGGCATTGCAAGCCAATTTTAGCCATGTAAACTTCCTGCGGGTTTTACGAGTACAAGCGGGTCGTATCGGATTGATAAAAAATGCAAACAAGTTTGGGATACATACTAGATGATACGGTCTTCTCATACTCAGATTCCAAGAACGGAGATGAGGTTATGTGCGAAAGGCGGAAGTGATGGGGGTGATGATCGATGATCGTTGGTCGGTCCCTTAAATTTAAAGGTCCGCGAATATGCGCCTACCAATTGAGCGCTACTATTATTCTGGTCTTTCTTCTTTATGTTGTCTCTGCTCTGAAATAGTAGAACTTTGACCTCTTCCAGTTCTAATCAATGTTAAACCTATAAGATATCTTTCTCCATATGCAGATCAACGGATTCTTGGCATACTTATTTCTTAGTTACTCCTGCAGCTCGAGCGCCGAAATTTAGTTGGGGATTTACTGCTGCCAGTGATCGTTTCTTTCTTTCAAGGCTCCTCTGAAGGAAAGTATCTCGTTTTACCAGATAAAATTTCCTCAATCAATTTATTGGGAAACTTCGGAGATTTGTGCATCGACCTCGGAACTTCGGTCCAAGCTCAGTCCAAAAAGGAATAAACGTTGGATATTTGAACGCGCCTTTCCGTGATTGGAAAATATCGGGGTCGGGAAGTATTACAAAAGCTATTGCATATTTTATTGAAATAGCTTTGTTCAGGCGGTGGGGCGGACATGGTTGCCTTGATTACTGGGGATCCAGAACGAGAAATTCCTGAAAGGTTCGGGTCCCATATTCGTCTACATATCTTCTCTGTCGTCGAATCGTGACCCAGTGTGCGTGTGGTTGGCGTCTACACACCCGCTATTCCCTGGAACATTTCTTTGTTAATCGCTTATGTAGAACGCGTAGATCCCTAGTGATGATGAACCGGGGGAGATAGACATCTGACCTCGCTATCGCCCTATTTGCGTGGAGTCGCAGCATCTCCAACGCACTCCTCTCAGTATAGCATCCGACGAAGTGCAGATCTGCCGCATACTTCCGTGTTTGGGGAGTATGCACCAACCCGCAGGGGCCGAGTCTGGCCAGCTTATTCTACAGTTTCAGCAGCCTGTCGGAAAAAATCGAAATTAGCATATCGATGATTGTGGCAGCTGATGAACATATGAGAACCGATCAACTTCTTGCAGGCAGCCACTGCAGCCTGTTATCGTCATGTAACCACTGGTAAACTGCTTGTACATGTCTCCGTCTGTAATTTCCACCGAACCCAGGAAACCTCTAAGAAACACGAAAACCCAAGTCTTTTTCAGCGGTCACTTCACCCAAAAGCATCTACGGAAAACTAGAAAACCTCGACGCATATTTCTCGATGCATGTTTAGGACAGCTACTTGATTCTCCTTGATAATTAGTCTATTTATTGTCAAATACTTCAACTTTACTACGCAATTCACTGAAACAGGTTTCTATATTTCCAGGTTTCCTGACGCCTGAAACCAGGAAACCACCGAAAACCTGAGAATTAAGTTGACAAATTACTCTTGTCAAGCATTTCAAACATGGAAAATCATAAAAACCAATCAGAAGGCAGTTTTGCTAATGCCAGTAAATAAATATCATAGCTAGTGAAGAAAATGAAATAGAAAAAAAGAACTCAATGGTAGAGTGTTTTACTTCAATTTCGGCTCAGAACTAGGACCGACTCCCTGCGAACCCAACATCATCGAAGTCCGAGAACACGACGACACCATCAACTCTGACTATCTCTTCCAGAAATCCTTGGAACCCCCAAATGGAATTGGCGCCCGCAGGCTTCGCAAATTCCTCCGGCAATCGGTTCTCGAGAAGCGGTGCCCTTCTCAAACGACCCAATGGAAGACGAGACATTAGTTTCTAGTATAAGTATTGTACACCGTACTCTCCTCAAATTCAGGCTAACTGCCCTTATGAGGTGGATGGCTTCTCCAATTTTCTTATCAAAGAGAATGTACCACCATGTAATAGCTCTACGTCAGAAGTTCGATCGTTACGAATGGTGCTGACCGTTGATTCAAACTTCGCACGGTCGCCAGTGAGGTAACTGGAACAAACAGTCTCTCTTTTCGTCCATCATGCCTTTTGCCGGCGCAGGTACTCAAAGTTCCCCCATCGCTATAGATGATGATTCAGAGGATGAGGTATTTTACGAGCTTTCCAAGGACTCGTCACCCCATTCTCCTTTCATCCAGCACAGAGAAAGGCTACCGTCGCTGCCGCCCCTCGAAGTACTGAACGATGTTTACCAAACTCTGCAATAACGTGGCTAATTCGCCTAACCAGGTTCTAGTTTCTGCGGACAAGAAAAGGAAGCGGACGAATAGTCTCACCAGTCAAGACACGCCCATTGCTGGTCCAAGCAATGGGCGTCAGCCTCATCCTAGTCTCGTAAATCGTTTATCTCTTCCTGAAAGCAAAAAGGCGAGAAAGCGCAGACGTCGAGCGGAACGTCAGGCCCAGGAGGAGGCTCGTCTCAAGAACATTAAATGGAATATTCCAACATTTGAGCAGTCGGCTCCACCTCATATGTCTGGTGTTCCATCTTTTTCTTCTACCTCGCCATCCCATTCTAGACCGGCGCCTGGGGCATTCTACGCGTATCGTTATGGCGCCGAGGATGTTACTATGTATGATAATTATCAGCCGTCATCGATTTCACCACCCCCGCTTCCAGCCCCTTCCACATCAAAACCATTGGACTGGGTATCATCCATGGCCTTGGCTGCTGGGGACGACCCCGAGGAGGAACTCTCATCTTGGTCTCCACCTCCCACTCTAGCCCTTCCGCCTTCGACATCCTCCAATTTTCCACCACCAGCAATTCAACCTAATCCTCCACCCCCAACCCCATCTCCTCCTCCACCTCCGCCCCAAATTATTCACGCACTTCCACCAAAACCTCCGCCTCCTCCCGTCGCACCCATTGGAATGATGCCAGACCAAGATCCCAACAGTAAACATGGCACATTCAACATCAGCTCCTCCACCAAGGAGGCCGGAACTGACATGAAGAAGAGGAACTCCCAGTATATTCCTAATCCTGCTCGCACCTTGGTCATGGAGCAACTACCCAAGACTCATCGTCATCCAGATTTTATCAACAACTGGAGCCGGTCTGCCTGCGGGTTTCTCCCTGTTCATATGTTTATCGACACCCCCGCTGGAAAGGCACTGATTGAATTCGCTACGGCTGAATTGGCACGTAAGGCATGGGCGAGTCCAAAGTTGGGCAATACTCATGCCGGGCTCAAGTCGCATCAGCTGAAGGGCAAACCCAGGGAGGACCTGATCAAAGTTTGGTGGTATCGCGTGGATGGTGTGGGTGCTGGTTCCGGCGTAGGAGAAATCGAGGAGGGTGAAATCGAAGGCGACGCGGCTGAAAAAGAGGTCGAGACGCTCCCGAAAAAGGAGACCAAGAAAGAGAGGAAAGCTCGCCTGGCAAAGGAGCGAGAGGAGAAGAGGATAATGCGCGAAGCAGATTTCCAGGATCAACTTTCACAACAAAGACAGCAACCTCCTGCTCCTTTACAGAATCAGAAGCAGCACTACCAAGAGGCAATAAATGCAGCTGCGCGACCTCAGCAAAATTTTCCTTTGCCTGCGTTGCCACCTCTGTTCATTCCGAACATACCTTCGCTTCCCAGCAATGGTCTCGGTCAACCACTCAATCCTCTTTTCTCCGCTTCTGTCTCTATTCCGTATTCCTCTCTTACTCCCTCTTATCCTTCTGCATGGCATCCTGCCCCTCCAGTGCCATTTCCAAATCCAAGTAGTACAGCCGGTATCCTTAAGGCGGCATACGAGGCTTCATTGCGTCAAGCGCCGCATGCTGATATCGATGATCATCACTCAGTAGCTTCGTCTGCGGGTTCCGTCTCTGTTCCGCGTGTAGCCAAGACGACTGGTCAAGCAGACGATCTAAGCGATTTTGAAGAAGACATGGACGTTGATGTTGAAGAAAAATCCATTCTAGCTAGTCGGTCGGCGCAACTTCTACCCCCACAGTCTGCTAGACCTCTGCTTCATAGCTCTCTTCCGCCTCGCCCAGGCCCTCTGGTTACTGGTTACGCATCCAGACCACCTCCTCCGAAACAACCTCCGCCTCCGCTTCCTCCTCCTTTGTCTGGTTTAGGATCACAGTCACATGTCCAGCACTTGCCACCAGCCCCTCAACTTCCGCTTCTTCCTATAGCCGCCCCTCAGCCTAAGGTACCCCAGAATTTCATTGCCCAAGAACTATCCGGACAGGCTATAGCTTCGTTATCATCGTCTACGACGACCCCGGCTCAGTCCTCCAGTTCATCTCCGGATGCTTCTACCACTCCGATCCCCTCAGAGCCCAAGGCCATGAAGAACGCACCGACAGAGCCCAGTTTCACGAAACGGGCGCTGATGGCGCGCCAGAAGGAGCTGGAGGAGAAGATTGCAAAGAGTAAACTGGTGTTAGCGGCAGCGACAGCCAAATCTGGGGTTAAGTCTGGGGCTGAAACCCCCCCAACGACGACGTCGCAGCCTACGGGCGTTGCTGCCGTGCCGACTCCGGCGATGGATTCAGGAGAGAAACAGGCCATGGAGGATCGATTGCGGAAGTTGGTTTTGCAGAGCCAGAAGGCGAGGGGTAGAGGAAAGGTGGAGGCGTTGGCCTCTACGACTACGACTTCCGTGACGCCCACGATGACAGCTCCGGCGCCACTCCCTCCTCAGCAACAGCAAAATTGGACACAGAAGGCACCCAGTTCGTTGTCCGCGCCGACCACCGTGTCGATTTCTTCACATAGCTTCTCGTTGGAGGACATGGCTGTTTCTTTCATTACGCAGACGATTGAGACCATCAAGTCCCAGCCTTGCCTTGCTCCTCCGCCCGCTGTGGCTCCGACGAAACTGACGACAACCTCAAATTCGAACGTCAAGCTCGAAGAATTGGCCGCGAAGCACAAACGGTTGGAAGAGCACATCTCGGAAAGCAAGGCTCTGATGGCCAAGCTGTCTCAGGCTCGCTCGAAGGAGGAGAAAGATGGGATTATGAAAATTATCAGGGAAAAGAGTCGGTGCGTTGACTCTTCTACCCAGTCTTCTTTTTTTCGTCCCATCCGTCCCAGTTTTCTGCATTCCCCCTTTTGAGTCTATTTTTTTCTTTTTCTTTTTATGTGATGCTCGAGGATCCAGATGGCTGAGCAATCTGGAAAATTTTCCTTCCCCTTTAATTCCTGTTTTCTTTCTAGGTTATTTGAAGAAGGATCGCAAGCAGCTTCAGTAGTACCATCGCCTGCTTCGACAACCGGGGGCAGCTCGCAATCAACAACGCCACCGCAGCAATTTCAGATCACTCGGTGGCCCAACAGCCACCAGGATGCAGGTGTTTTGATCTTGAGTGACGAAGAAGACGACTCCGACTCCGACCACGATTAAGATGCGATCCGATCTACGGATTTATCTTGGTAATTTATCAGGTGTGTTGGTTATTCTTGATCCAGTTACCATAGGCGGGCGACGGAGTAGAGATGTTGGGACTAGGTGTTTGTTTCATTAGAGTGGTGGCGGTGGGTTAGAAGTTACCATAATCAAATCTGATCACAGGAAGTAATACGTGTTTTCTTCTCCCTTGAACCTGTTTTTTTGGTCTGAAAAATCCGGTTCAGGGAGGACACCTTTGTGCGCCTTCATTTGAATCGAGACGAGGTGAGTGATTACTACCATTAATGATTCATTCCAGCCCGAATGATTTTGTTTCGATTTCGTAGGTCTTTCGAACATGTTTCCCCCATATCTCCGGACTTTGAAGCCGGCGTGAGAAGGACCGCGGGCTTTGGTGCGATACCCCGGACTTTCGTAAGTATTCGCGGTTGGGGTCTGAAGGAGAGAACAGACGAAGTGCGCTTTTACAGTTTTTGGGTTTCCTCCTTTCCTCGGATTTGTACTTTTCCTCTTCCCCAATTCGTTTCCTTTAACGTTTTGGAGACCGTACTATCCGTGCCGCCTGTCTTGAGATGAAGACTTGGGCAAGCATTTTGGTCTTCACAACCTTTCTAATTTTTTTTTTGTATCTGAATTTATTGCTCTTTCGGACTCGAATATTTTTGTGTGATTCTCTAAGCATGGGCCAAACTGTACTTTGTGCACATTTCATGATGCATGTGTTGTGCACTGCCAACGTTGCATCTTTGTGGGCTTGATTTTCCATCAAAACCGCAGCGCCGAGCTAAGGAAATAGACTACAGATTGCAGGCAAGTCACAAATAAGCCCATCTCGTCAGGCTGGCTACGGAAGACTAGAAATAAATACAATGGGCCTTCCTGGAGGTCCACCTCGGTTTGTCGCTATGTATTTTGGCTGAAATCTGCGGGTAAATTCACTGAGATGACAAGTATTGTGTCTACATGTGTCAAGTCTGCCTAGAACATGTAATACAGATGACGAGAGCGGCTCCGATAAGCTCCGATAATGTTACTTTAACTCGTGTGAGCGATGGATTTGCTTTCTTCCGTGAAGTTGTTGGGCGTCCAGGTGCCTGGGTAGATCGCTGAATTTCGGGAATTTTTGAAAATAGAATTTAAGGAGTCGTTTTGACTATGCAGGCCATTTACTTATGTTGCCAGACAGAAGGCCCAGAACTTTCTGGAGGAAATGTTAAGAGAAAAGCGGAGCTGACTAATCATGAGCGTGTGTAATCTGGAGTACAAAACAGAAGCCAAACAAGGGTAGCACGCCTTAGCTCTTGACCACCATCCAGCTGGTCTCCATCTCCCTCCGCAGTTTTCCGTTCGATTGGTAAGAGCTTCAGTCCTGTATGTCGACCTTTGTGAACGATAAACTTATGAAATCTCATCTATCGCCTGATAATCGCCTTGTTGCCCCTCCTTACCCACTCTCCGCTCTCGACCTAAATCATCTTGATCTTGTGCGATTCAAATCGTACTCCAGTTTCTCACCCTTCTTTCTTTGAAGTTTAGGAATGGCCCTCAAGCGCATTAACAAGGTATGTACTGGCATCACCCCAGGTGGTTAGAGGGGCGCCCAGTTGACAGGAGGCTGATCGTTACCCTTGTAGGAATTGATTGATCTTGGCCGTGACCCACCCTCATCATGCAGTGCTGGGCCCACAGGTGACAATATGTTCCAATGGCAAGCGACGATTATGGGACCCGTAAGCTCATCCTATCGGCGATAGTGACTCATTGTGACCTCTCATTCAGGGTGATTCTCCTTATGCCGGGGGCGTCTTCTTCCTCTCTATTACGTTCCCCACCGATTATCCATTCAAGCCACCCAAGGTCAGCTTTACAACCAAGATTTATCACCCAAACATCAACGCCAATGGCTCCATTTGCCTGGATATCCTACGAGACCAATGGTCGCCTGCGCTGACGATCTCGAAGGGTTAGTCTCTTTGTCCGCTCTTTATACATATATATAATTACCGCTGACATCACTTTACTCAGTCCTGCTTTCCATTTGCTCGATGCTGACGGATCCCAACCCTGACGACCCTCTGGTTCCTGATATCGCGCATCTGTACAAGACTGATCGCACCCGTTACGAGGCCACAGCCAGAGAATGGACGAGGAAGTGTGTATTATTCTTAAATAAAAATATCTATCTGAAACGTATCTGACGATTCCTAGATATGCCATGTAGAAAGTTACTTGTACCGAGGCTATCTCTACACCTCGAGTGTATGTCTCAAATTGGGCTGGTCTACTTTGTAAACATATCATGTTCTCTTGCACAATTCTTTCCTTGTTCTAATAATCACACTGGGCATCCTGCAATTCATTTGTTCGCAATTGCTGTTCATCAACTTTCTCTTATTGCGAGCTTTGTTCTTGCAGTCAATCATCTAATCTGACCTCATAGCTATTATGCTGTTAGTTTTGTCAAATTCTTTCTAGGCGCCCATAATGAGATCGAGATGGGCTCGAAATCCACGAATGAGGAGAATTGTGATTGGTAGGCAATTACAGGCATCACCGATCCTTACTCCGATAATCGACTGAAAGTGGAGACCTGTATTCCGTGATACACGAAAATTCCAACTGCTAGTTGGATGTGTATTAGCTAACTTTGATGAACAATTACACGGCAAGTTCCAATCCCGATTAAATCGCCGACAATCATGTTCGGACTTCACGGTCAACGGATCACGGTTCAAAACCCTGACGTGTTGGACCCGCTAAATCCCAACATAATCTTCAGGAACTAAATGTCGTCAACGTCGGTAAATATTGCCCGTTAATCTAAGGGTAATCACTACTCTGAATATTCTTGGCACCGGCTGTGTCTGGACAACGACTGGTACACCAACGAGTCGATCTTATTGCCACCTCCAACGGTGCGAGCATGGATTTGTTGGTCCAGTTCTATTCAGCCAGCCTGGGGTAGTATTGGGTATCTTGACAATTTTGATACTTTAACAACTCCGATCTCGCACTAACAGTCGTTGATCGAGGGATTGAGGTTGGGGAAAGGTTCGATTCAACTGACCCTGAAACTGATGATGGCACAGCCATGACGCAACTCTGAAGGTCCAGCCACAAACATAGCGACAAGTCTCTGGAAATTGTCTGCCGAATCTCTCAACTCGGAAACGTGGCTCGGTTATGATGGTGTAAGGACTGGCTATCCACTCCATTGCTATGGTTCGACCCAAACAAGATGGGATACCTTGAAGCCCAGCACGACCACGTCCTGCTCACGCCCACAGTGGAACCGCAGCTGCTGTGGATCCTTTAAATTGAACGGATGCGTTTGGAATTTTTGAATTCAAGAGATCCCTTCAAGCTCATTCCTGCCTCGCTCCCCCCCCCCCACACCTCGTTCCTCCTTCACTTTGCATTTTCTCACTTGCGTTAACATGTTCCATCCATTCAACAGCTGGTCGGAAGCTGGAAATGGTCAGTCAGTGAGCAATGCATGGAACGGGGTTGTGCAGCCACCTTCTGTCTTCGGCGCACTCCCATATCCATCGGACCCCAACTATTCCTCCATGATCACATTCTACTTCACCTCGTTCAACCCCAATATTCTCAACTGCTCAGTGGTCGGGCCTCGGGCCCAAACATACTATCAGATTGTGACCGACAGTGAGATCCCGGGTTACACGGTTATCAAGAACGCGGAAGGGAGGAACGTCTCCCTTGTAGAGTGGCAGGCGCACCCTATGATCGAGGTGCGGGGAGTTTTGGCGAAGCAATACGTGAGGACGTGGCTCGGCCTGACTAGCGACAGAAGGTTAGTATTGCTTTGAGGTAAGGGACCCACAAGATAAACTAATCACTCCTCAGTTCACGCACCATGACGATCCGGGGGATGCAGTATACCTGGTCGCCCAGGGACAAATCCATCAATGTAAGTTACATGTCACCATTACTTCATTAGCCCCATTATTAATTCCTTCTAGCTTTATGCTGGTGGACATAGAGATAGGAAGTTCCTCGCCAGGATCTCGCGAGCCAACGGGGCCATCACCCTCGAGATGACTTCCGACGCCATGCAACTCGGACTGCTCGATGTTGTCGTTGGAGCAGCCTTCCTCCTTCAATGTGGTCGCAACATCGACTAATCCACGGATCCTGCGCCATTATTCTTTATGGCGCCGACTCACTGCATCATATGCACACTTACTTGCATATTTATTCAATATTTATTAACTCATGGACTGCCTTACATACAGCATTTTCCCGCATCCTCAGTTTTAGTTCCTTGCATTATTCTCCCATCGCAACGTCACTCATCCACTTCTTCCCATCCCATCCACAACAAACTATTTATTTCAAACCCATATACAGCATAAGAATTCAACCCTCATTATTTATCTACCATGCATAGAACTATTATCTATACTTATATTTATCACATAGCCCAGAATAGAGATGTAGAATGATTAGAAAGTCTCTTGCACTACGATTATTTATACTTATTACATAGCCCAGTATAGAGATGTAGAATGATTAGATAGGCTCTTGCAATTAAACATTAAACATTACGATTTAGTCTCAAGTCCCTCGGTTTCATGACATCTCTGCATCGAAAGTGATTGGGCGGTGATGTGACGGAGGCAGTGCATCACCCCTTGAAGCCTAACTAACCCTTTGAATCACACAGAATCACACCCGCCCGTGTTTTGTACACAAACATGTGATTAAAACACAAGTTGCGAAACTTGGAAGTTTGCGCTGATAGTGTACATTGAGAGCTCAGTGCAAGCCGTTCCGAAAATAGGAACCCAAGAGTGTAACAAGCCCAAACCATCACAAACAACATCTTGAACTTGCAATCCAGGTTTATCGTCCTTGGAGGCGCGTCCTCATGCGCACGTTACACTACTAGCTGGTATCCGATTCCAGTTCTCCCCCTACCTCCCTAACCGTACTCGGGATCCTCATTCCTCACCCCCAGTGGTCGTTAGGTGGAAATTAGTCGGCTAAAAAGCTTTCTTGGCTTGATCTACTACCCCTCCTTGAAGTATACTCGTGTCCTCAGGCTGGACCCCAATAGGAATCAGCGCCGAAAGTTATCTTTTTATGTCTTTGTTCTCGAGCATACGCGGGGCGGTCTGACCTGCCATGATTGAAAAACACTTTTCCATCACAGTTTGATCACTTTATGCTTGAACTTTAGGTGACCCTGGACCATGAGCCTGGTCAATCTTCAGGCCGACGTCGGTGATAGCCTACTGCCTTCTCGCACTGATCCACATGATCTGGTCATGTTCAAGTCATTCTTCCCTCTTGCCAACACGGTCCTTCTTCAAATGAATGTAACCGCACGGCTCCTGCTTCTTCTGCTCCATTCCCACAGCTAAGAGACTGTCTAGTCGTTTACCGCCATCCGGAGCTTTCAGTTGCCGTTCATCGAACTTGTTGCTAGAGAGCGCCTTCAATAGGGCTTAGATATTCAGAACGTCTGAGAAATTATCAGAAGACAAGGACCGTATGGTTTCTCGATATTCCGTGCTCCACGTGGGAGAGGGGGCCTTGACACCTCGACATTGGACCATATGGGCTTGTTCATCGAGTTGAGGAAAGTTCAACGAAAAATGGGATACCGCTGTGCCTGTGCAGTATATAAAGATGCCAGACATTGACTTCTAGCACAGTCCTCTGGATCCAGAGCTTGCCATTCGAGATGCTAGCCTTCATTAAATTCTTCTTGCTTGCGCACCTTGTTGTCTCAGCGGTGGCCACAACCTACACACAATCAGACAGTATCCAAGGCAGCGGCTTCCTTTCGGCGTTCACGGCAGAGGCTATACCCGATCCTACTCATGGACGAGTGTATGTTTCTCGTGGTTCCCCGAGCCTGTCCAATTGCTAAAGGTTTGCTTTTTTATCGACAGGAATTACGTGGATTCTACCACTGCACGGCAACAAAATTTGACTTTTGCATCGAGTGACCACTTTATTCTGCGAGCCGACTTTAAGACTGTTTTGAGTCCCAGTGGACCCGGCCGAAACTCGGTCAGGCTTCGATCAAATAAGCAGTATACTACCTCTGTTATGGTGTGAGTGGGGGTGTCTTCTTTCTTTGAGAAAGTGATCATCCGACCCTCTTAGGTTCAATATTCGCCATATGCCTCAAGGGTGCGGGTAGGTATTTTTATTTTATTTCTCCCAGGCCACTTCTTCTTACTTATCGCCAGAACTTGGCCCGCTGTTTGGACCCTCGGAGCGGATTGGCCAAACCAAGTAAGTTCTGGCCGCAAAACCCCGTCTCGTTTTTATCATGGCGTTTTTATTAGGGAGAAATTGATATCCTGGAAGGCGCCAATGATCAGGGGACTGACGTAGTCACACTGCACACTTCATCGGGTGAGAGTCTGAATCATGATAACATGGTTCTAACCCTGAGCCTTTTCCTTTCAGGATGCACCATGCCAACCTCGCGCTCAGAGACTGGGTAAGTTTTGGGTAATCTAATTCTAAATTTGAATATTCAAGGCTTACCTTGCTTGAAAATAAAGAACGCCGATCCTCAACAATTGCGACGTCGGCGCTACAAACAACGTAGGATGTGGTGTCCAATCCACCGATCCCAAGAGTTATGGCCCCTCCCTCAATGCCAATGGCGGTGGATGGTAGGTATCATTTCTCTAACCCTTACGAAGTTATTGTCCATTAAAACAATATCTAGGTTCGCCGTCGAGCGAACCGATTCTTTTATCAAGGTCTGGTTTTGGCCAAGAAGTGCATCCGGTATTCCATCCGATGTTTTCAATGGAGCGACTTCCGTGTCTACGGATACCTGGGTATACGCCCAAAGTATTTTGCATTAAACTAGTATGACTGATTAGTGGAACAGGGTACGCCGACCGCATTTTTCCCTAGTACCAGCTGTCCTATCTCTTCAAAGTTTGGTCCGCATAATATTATGATCAACCGTAAGCCTATCAAAGTACATTTAAATTCCTCCCTCCCGACATAGCGCCATTTTTACAGTTACATTCTGTGAGTATTTTATCTCATTGATAATTTATTTATAAACCGTGGCTCATTGTGTTCAAGGCGGTGATTTCGCCGGCGATCCCAGTGTTTATGCGGCATCTGGGTGTCCCTCAACTTGTGTTGGTACGTCTCCTGAATATTTGAAACCTGGCCGATTTCCGAACCTCCCTTTACCTGTGTAGACTTTGTCAACAATAACCCATCCGCTTTCACGAATGCATTCTTCGATTTCGCATGGATCAAGGTCTACCAATGAGGGTTTTATAGGAAAGGTTATCACCGTCATGATCGTGGGTATTGAACTTGTTGCCCTCTTATGGCGCGCGATATGCTTTTGATTTGTCTTTGTATTTTTTTGTATCATTGTTTATACTCTTTCGCATGATCCCGTGACCAATGCTTGTTCGGAACATCGACTGGGATCGTTGTCAATGTCACTGTTAGTGCATTCTTGGAGCGACCTAATTTCCCTGAGCTGAAGTGGATCCCGCTGCTAGTCTGCCACGTCAAACGGAATCGCCCTTCACGGTTTGCGCCCACGATTCATGTTCCAGATGCCGGCCATCCACCACAATCTCAAAGCAATCAGGCCTCAGGCTGCACCTCCACTCAACAAGAGTCGCTGCTTTTCTGCCTCACATCTCCTAGGAGCTTATACCTATTCGGAATACATAATGCCTTCCAGGGCTACTTACCGATGACGTTGTTTCTGATCTGCATGACTGGCGCTAGAACTTCTGCCTAGTCTTTCTCCAGCTTTCCCCTTGATTCATCAGGGTCTTCTACAGGGTTCAATCGATGCCATGGATCTATATATATTCTTCGATGACTTGGCGCCCACCGG
>Ga0307509_10003696_pt1 | contig 22894 bp, 11 predicted proteins | sample 10_EM_MG_FD_202245 | JGI IMG/M metagenome (GOLD analysis project Ga0307509, IMG submission 202245) | Populus trichocarpa ectomycorrhiza microbial communities from riparian zone in the Pacific Northwest, United States - 10_EM | ecosystem: Host-associated > Plants > Roots > Unclassified | place... | reverse complement strand
ACTGGTTGCTACATAAATCCTGTTTTCCCCGAGGATGCTGCAAAGGTTATGAGGGAAGTTAATCTGCCAGTGGAGGGTTGAACTGATCACATTCATACCAGTAATATAACTTAGATTTACATGAGAAGCTGAAAAAGAAGGGTAATAAGGAGAAGATAGTGTCATCAATAGGAACTGTTTTTTTTTATGTTGTGTTTGTGCAAGGAAAGTAGAAGCATATTCATTTGAAGTGTGCGGCAAAAGCTCTCATGTGTCCCGCATGGCTAATGCTTTCTTTTTTTTCGGCTAGTGCATCATGCTGTTGTTAATAACTTAATAATGCAAGACAGAGAGAAAGTCAAGAGAGCAACACCTTTGAATGACAGGAAGAAATCGACTATCATGATATAGAAGGAGATCAAGTCTACTCGAACAGTTTGGCATGACGGTATCCAATGCTTTCTAGTTTCTAAATTCCAACCCCTTTTCTCTTTAAACGCTGCATGATTAAAGTTTTAAATGATGGGTCAAAATTCCTTTGGAGGGAGATGTCAACATTTCTTGGTGTTATCTAAACACCAAGAAAGAAAGTAAAAGACCAATGAAGAAGCCATCCTAATCTCTTTGCTTCATTACTCTCTCAAACCCGTAGGAGAAAGTTGAAAAGAGGCAGGGCCGAGTCATCTTTGTCGTTTTAATTTTTCGGTTTGAGCAAGCACGAATAAACTTTGGAGCTACGCATGCCCAGTAAGGGCATGCTTCTTCTCCAATCCTATGATGTGCATTTTGCTTCAACTATTTGTTTTTTGCTGTTCTGGACCACTGTGATTTTGTGCCCATAAATATTGTCGAGTGTGTTATCGTGAGAGCATGTTGATTGTATTGCTTGTATAATTTGTTAATCAATCAATAATAATCATGGGAATTATTCTAAAAAATTAATCTTTGATTTTTTAATATGATATTAGAACTTTTGCTCGGTAAACAGTTATATGTAAAATTAAGTAGGTTGTTTGGAAAAAATCAAGGAAAAAATCAATAAGCATTTTGAAAATAGATAAAATTAAATATTTTAATTTATATCTGTCTTTTTATTTTTCTAGTTTTTTTTTTTATTGTTTGTGTTCCTTTTCATTTACTAATGAACATAATTTTTAATTTATTTAATTATATGTAAACATAAAATATTTTATCTTCACTTATAATTTCTTTAACTATAAAAACGTGTGGAAAAAGCTTTTGTATAAATATTTTTGTTGGAAATAAAATATCTAGTTTTGGACAAAATATGTGTCAAGTATCTAAGTATGTACTAGCAATTGTGTACTGTTCCTAAAGTCACCCAATATAAAAAGAAAGAATAAAAGCACGTGTTTTTCTATTCCAATGTAAGTTGAATTTTTGAACCATATATCAAGACAATTCTTTCTTTTCAGACGATTTTAAAAGTAGATTTCCTACATTGAAGAGAAATCGGAGAAAAACCTAATGAGTCTTTTTCAATGCTAATCTCTCTAATGTTAATAAGAAAAACATGTTTGAAACTAGGGGTGTTTTAAAAAAGACTAGTTTATCTATAATATATCTATAATATTTATACTATCTGATATAACATAACTCGTCAAAATCAGATAATTTAAATATTATAAATGATAGCGAGTCAAAAAATCTATTAAATATATATCATGAGTCGGGTGTGGATTGAGATTCTTAAACCTGCTCAACTTAATTCAACTCGTATAATTCAATGTATGTACCTCGAGTTCTTGGTATGAATAATATTTTTCTTTCTCTTTTTTTTTTCTTCTCTCGCCTTTACATATATAATTGCCTTTTATTCTCTTAATTTCTTTCCCTTCTCTCTATTTCTCATTTTTATAGAAATTATAGTTATTTCTTTTGAAATTTAATATGATGAAGTGATAATGGATTTTACAATTCCAATCTTTTCTATTTGGTAACCAAGGAACCATTAGAAAACAAATGAAAATTTCAAGAATCCAGATTGAACTTTTATTTTTTTTAGTCTAATCATAAATCCAAAAGCACTTTATAGTCTCTTCCTACTAGTTTGGCTTTGTATCATATTGCACCCTAACTATTTTATAAAATGCTCGACTATGATTTTTGTTTTGTTTTGATTTTATGTAGAATTTGTGATAGTTTTTATGTTGTCCCTAATATATACATTCTAGCAATCTTATATAGTTTCAACAGTTGCATCTAGATATTTTTTTAGGATTGTCGATGAATAAAAGAGTTAATATGCTTAACTCGTGTATATCTATAATATCTATAAAAGTTTTAGTTAAACTTGATACATCCAACCTACTCGGGCTAAAAATAAAATAAAATTGAATGGGTCAGGTTTATATTTTGTAAAATATCAAAAGTTGGGTTGAATATAATTAAAGTCAAAACCCGACCCATTATATCCATGAACATCTATATTCAAAATTCATTTTAGAAGCAGGGGCTAGCCCCAAAACTTTGAAAGATATTCTTAGCTTGTGTATTACAATTATACCTACTTTTTCTTCATTTTGTTCATCAAATCTTTTTTTTATTGCATCCTTTTGTGAGATATTTTGGGTGTTTTATGAATTGATAATCTTCTATCTTCAAGTGTTCTACATATTTGATGGTTTTTTTATTAAATTTTAGAACTTTATTGGAGACCAATTTAATGAGATATAGTTTAAAATTATAATAGAAATCACAATTAAAAAAAAAAGAACCAAACTAAAAAATAGAAGAAAACCACGTGGCCAATCTTGAAATCACGGGAAAAAGTACCTTCTGATCCACCTATTTTCCTTTTGCTTCTTATATAGTCCCTTTAGCTTTTTGAATTTTAATGTAAAATCCCTCGTTTTTCTCTTAAACATTAATTTAACCAATGTATTTCATGGCATAGCTGAAATTAGGGTAAATTTATTTATTTTTTAATCAACTTTATTTATCATCATAAATACTCTGATTTGACATTTATTGAAATTTAATAGTCTTTCAAATTCCTTTATTTTTTTAATGAAATTTCAGTACAGTCTCCTTTAACGAAGCCCTATCCGAAATTTCTTTTTGTTACCTGCACCAAAACACATTCTAATAATTTCACACAGATGCCTTAGACATACCATCAGTTCTTTTTATCCCTCAAATCTCTTTACAATTTGTCTATAATCCTTATAATACTTCCATTTCATTCCTTTCATTAGTAGACCATATATCATTTAAATGCATAATTGAATTTAAGCAAAATTTTAACATACATAATACTATAATAATATTCCATACTTAATAGATCCAATAATAAAGTTATTACAACGCCATAATCTTTTCAAGATACACAGGTTCTATACTTAACAAAATGTAAACAATAAACTAAATCAACCTTGTCCCGTTGAGAAAGATGAACCTCTAAAATTTATAATATATAAGGTAAAAAATGCCATTATTTTACTATTTAATATTTCACAAATTCGATTCTCTACTCATATATTAACCCAGTATTGTTAATAACTCAGATATATCCATATAAATCCTAAAATCACTTTATTTCTTCATATCCATAAGTCACCTTTAGTAATGACAATTCAATTTACACCTAACCCCTTACTTGTCCTATATATAGACGAATAAGTCATTTATTCTTCATGTTGGTCATCATCCAGATTACCCAACAAGCCTTCTACCAAACTCCTTAGTCACCGTCAACATGATTATTAAGTATCAGAACACATTCCTTTCTTTTTCTTTGTCATATGCATCAATTTTTATCAATCAATATCGATATCTGTCTTCTTAGTTACCGCTAGGGGTGTTCAAAATAACTGATTAACCGAGAAAACTGAAGAAAAATTAACCGAAAAAACCGAACCGAAATGAAAAATCGATTAAAATCGATTTCAAAACCATAAATTTTAACAGGTCCGGTTCGGTTTCGATTTTGAACCATAAACCGACACAAACTGAACCGGACCTATAAAAGCCAAAGTTACAAAAATCTTCGAGGTATAAATAGTTAAATTGTAACCTAACCCTAACAATTAACATAACTTTACTGCCTCTCACAAAAAGTCGCCGCCCAGAGAAATTCCCAATCTTCCTCTCAATTAATTCCCAATCTTCCTTTCCCAGTTTCCCAATCTTCCTTTCTGGTGGGTTGTTGAATGAACTTTCAATGAGAAGATCACATTTTTCAACGTCACATACACATCCAAAGAAAATTGATGTACAATGATCTTTGCCTTTGTCACTTGTATCTTTTTCTTGTTCTTATCTTTCCTCATTTTTCATTCTTAGCTGTACCTCAGACTTCGCTACTTTGAGTTCTTGGTCGAGACTCTTTCTTTCACTCCTGCAACTTGAGGCTCTCCTTTCTAAAGCTGCGAAAGGCGCCCCCACAGAACAAAGCCCCACCCTTTTTTACCCCCTTTAATGAAAGATCCTCGCCCCGCTTCCTATTCATTTGTGGGTCGGGACCCGAAGGCCTTTTTTTTTTCCTCAATTTCAAGAATCTCCCAACCGATCTTTCTTGTGGTAAGTATTCGTGATAATGGCTGAGATCGATGGGATTAATGGCAATGGAAACCATGAAGGAGTTGTTTTGGCTGAGATCGTGAAAATTTTAAAGCCCGATTTAATGTAAACCAATTTTAAAAAATCCAAAAAAAATCCATATATGATGGGATTAGGTTTCCCGGTTTTTTTTTTAAAATGGATTTAACCGAACCGGTTTTCGGTCCGGTTCGGTTAATATTTCATAAAATTAATGTAATTCGGTTCGATTGGTTTTTTGAGTTTAAACCGAACCGAACCGAACCGTGAACACCCCTAGCTACCGCCATTATGTTATATCAAGTGTCGTATGTACATGCGTGACATTGTGGCGTTAGGATCAAGGAGTCGTCACCTAATTATTTAGTTCAGGGCCACTAGGAGATCCAAGTGGATTGATCTTATATAAAACTCTAGGGTAAGAGATTGATTGTGGCTAGGTAAGATATTAACACCCCTAGCGTATCTTACCTAAGGTAAGTTGCATTGTGTGGTCTAGATGTAACTTAAATGTATTGATGAGTTCCTAATCAATCGTCCGTTTATTGCTTAGAATAAATATTTATTTCATGAATAAATATGGCATTTTGAATTCATTATGGACTCGTATGCCAAAATAAATTCTTGCGAGAAAAGTCTATATAAGTGCTCTGACAGGGTTCACCTATCGTGGAAGACGAAATAGTTTTCCACAAATCGTATCGTATATTATGGTGAAAAATAATCCCAATTAAAATTAGTGAATATCCAAAATAATTCTAAGAATTTTCTAGTCAACTTCTAGTATTTAAATGCTAGCTTACTTGTAGTTCCAACATTTATACAAGAATGTTGACTATTAATTCTCATGAATTAAAATTTTTAGGGGTTAGTGAAATATTAGCCAAGTTTTTATGGATTCAATAAATTGGTTATTAAATCCAAAAATAGATGCAAAGATAGTTTTTGAATTTTTATTTATATTTCAAAAATGCTAAATCATATATATATAAAGCAAAATATGATTTTTATCTTTTGAGAGACTTGGCTAAATGCACACTAAATAAAATACATTTTTTTATTATTTGAAAATGAGAATTTGTTTTTAGAAATTTTGGAGATTTTGATGAAAAGTGGGGTATTTTAATGCCAGATCAACATCTTACTAGGCAAGTTTATAGTTCCAATATTAAATAAAATTGTTGGAAAACTATGCGAGAGACCCACAAATTATTTTAAATTGGTCATTGAATTTTGTTTATAATTTTTATGAATTTATTTGGGGTTTGTTTGGTAAAAAACTATTTTTATTCAAACAAAACTGTTAAAATAGATCTAATGGTATGTTTGCCAAACAACCCTTAGGCCAAAAATTCCTTAACAAAAAAAGTAACCAACCCAACAAAGCCTTGGTACTTGGCGCAAAACAAAACCAATCGGGTTAACTCGAAAACACTTGTTCAACCCTTAATCGAATCGAAAACCATGGTTTGACCCGAAACTAAAGCACAACAAACAATTAAAGCAAAAACATATCAAAACTAAAAAAACAAAAAAAAAACATAAAATTTATGATAAAAACAGATCAAACACCAAGAACATGAAGAACGTTCAAATTGAAACCCAACAAACACAAATCACAAACCAAACAAGTTTCATGTAATCAAGTGAAAAGTTTTGTGTGTAATTATGTGTAGATCAAGAACTAAGCATCCATTTTCTTCAATTAACACTCAAAAGTCACGATTTGATCAAAATCTGTTTAGACAGTCAAAAGAACTCTAGAATCTATATGCATGAATATGTGTTATTGATGTGTTTTAACCCTAGATTATTTGCTAAAGATGACAAGCTAACGTGTTTGTGCCAAGAATTAACTAAAATCACCTAAAAAACAAGAGGTTAAGACAATGTTCATGCGAGAACATGAACCCAGAATCTGGAAAATTTACAGAAATTGAAGAACTAATGCCAAAACTTAAATTTGGCCTTCTAGGTCTCTAAATACACTACTTTTGGTCCCCACAAACCACATTACCAATACCAAGCATAATTGAATTCAAAAAACTAATAAATAACATCAAATCATCAATAACATTCATGAAGTTTCAACTTCTTAACTGCAGCCCTAATGACAGCCAACACAAACATTAAAATTTGATTCTCAACTAACTCTTGAACACTTAGAACTCAAACCATGTTCAGGAGCCAGGAACATACACTAATAAAACAGAAAAGATATCAAACATCCACTGCCACCTTACAAAATAGAAAAGACATCAAACACTCACTGTCACCTTTTGGCATATCCAAAAATACAATATTTTTATCAAAATCAGTCACAAACATATTGTCTTGACACTTAGTAACGTCAATATCAACTCCAAATAAGATTTAAATAATAAAAACAATATTTTTACGTATTAATAAAAACAAAACTAGAAAACATCATAATACTAAAACAAGCTGAAAAAAAATCAAAAGAGGTTTAAATATTAAGAAAGCATGAATAGACAGGCCACATACACTCCACCAATGAGTTTTTACATGGTTATACGTTCTCCAAGCTTGTTGACTATAGATTGCTATTTTTTCTTCTCTTTTCCTTCCTTCTTCCCATTTCACTCCTTTTCTTTTCAAAGCTTGTTAGACCTTCTATGTTAGGTTTTAAACCTTCACAATATGGTATATTAACAGAGTATTTCTCCATGTTTTCCTTTTTTTTTTTTCTTTCTTTCTCCTCTGATTTCCAGGGGTATTTATAGGGGTTTTCTAGGTTTTTTTTTGGTGGATTCCCTATAATATTGATCAAATCTTAACTCTTTGATCAAAGTGAGAGGGTTTTGAAAAAAAGCTAACAACTGAATACTCTTGTACAAGGCTGGTTTTGAAAGTGTTGATTTGGTTTTAGGGGTATTTGGTGGTTTTAGACTTGGAAGGCAATAAGCTATTTCTAGCCTTTTGATTTTAAGATGAATTAATAAGAACCCTTTGAGAAGTTTTAAGTGTGAACACATGAAAAAAATAGGTGGTTTTTGAAAAATGGGTGTAAACGTTATTAGAAACCACCTGAAGTTGGTATAAGATCTGCATGTCTTTTATTTGGATCCAACATTTCTCAATTTGAAGGTTTGTAGCTTCACATTTATTTATTTGAAAGTGCCAAACCGATTAGCATATAATTTGAAAATACAGAGATAACTGATTGAAAACAAGATGTTGTTAAGTTCGTTGAAGAAAATGGGATGTAAATGTTTGATGAGAGTAACTGGTCTTTGTAGAGGGGATGTTTCTCAGTTGAATGGTGGTGGTTATAGCTCTTCAGGTGATAAAAAATGCCACAGTCATTCGCCTGAAAGTGCCTACCCAATTAGCCAAAACTATCGAAGAAGTTAAACAGTGGCTGAATGATGCATCGTCTAGGTTAAACCCTAAAAATTAGGGTTTTTAATTTGAGATCTGGAATATTTCATTTCAACCCCTATTCTTCCAATTGCTTTTAATTGCATCCATAATTACCTCCCAAACTCTTAATTGCATGTAATTTCACCCCTGTCGAACTCAATCATCAGCCCTAAAGTTTAACGTTATTTTTATCTTGGTCCTTGGTTCCTGATTTGTGCACCCGGACCATGAAATAACCATTAAACTTTAAATATTTTTTCAATTTAGCCCCTAATTTGATCAATTTCAGCCCCTACAATCACATGTCTTTTTAGTTTGGTCCTTAATTTTTGATTTTTTCAATTAAGTCCCTAATTGCCCATCAAACTTTAGTATTTATGCAACAAAGTCTTCATCCAAATTTTTGTTTCTTTACCCCACATCAAAATGTTTTCACTAGTAGGGCCTTTTATTAGTTAGAATTGGATGATTAATTTTGCCAATCTTATACATTTTAGTCCTCTAACGTTTTCACTTATCATCTTGGTCCTCCACCACTAATCTTGGAAAATATTCTAGGCTTTCTTCGTGTATGTCCTCTTATATTTTTTATTAGTTTTATTATATATATATATATATATATATGTGTGTGTGTGTGTGTGTGTAGTAAAAAATAAGTAACAACAGATGCCTCTTCTTTACAATAATTACGAAGCAAAATCTCATTAAGGTTTTGCATAGTGAGCTTGTAAAGAATAAATGTCTGTATGATTTTCTAGGTTATCCACTCATCTAAAGACTTTGCTTTTTGCAGAAAATGGTCTCATTATCATGGGTGATTTTCCAATTTTAAAATTCAAAAGAATTAGTCTATTTTCATGAACGACTTGCCTATTTTGAAATTCAAAATTTTTGGTTTATTTCCATGGACGACTTACCCTTTTTAAATTCCTAAAAGAATTTCAGCAAGCGTCCATGTTTCCGTGACATTAATCTATTTTCACGAGTGACTTGTCCATTTTAAAATTCAAAAGTTTTGGTCTATTTCACCAGCGACTTACCCCTTTTAAATTCTAAAAAGAATTTCAGCAAACGTCTATGCTTTCTTGAAATTGGTCTATTTTGACTGGCGACCTGTCCATTTTGAAATTCAAAAGTTTTGGTCTATTTTCACGGGTGGCTTAACCTTTTTAAATTCTAAAAAGAATTTTAGCAAGCATTTATGCTTCCCTGAAATTGATCTATTTTCACGGGCGACCTACCCTTTTAAAATTTTAAATTCTATGATTTACATCGGATCCTTCCAAAACTTTTCTAAAACAAAATTTCAAAATAAAAATACCTTTTAAGGGTAAACTCTTAAAACAAGTACCTTATCTTACCATCTTAATTATCCTCACCCTATAGGTGGGATGTCTTTGCCATTTATTGGCTTTCGTTCACCCATGCAGATTTCGAGTGTTGAGCTGCTTTTGTAGACTTCTTTCGTGAGTATTTAAGCTGTGGAGAATGCTATCCTAATCGGGAATGAATTTTGTCATTTTGATGATTTTTTTTCCAGTTCAGTTGAATTGAACTCCTGCATCTCAATGATTCCCTTCAACTAAAACTTTGGTTTCATAGCTCAGTTAACCTAAAATTCCAATCTGGCAATTCCTTTTAACTAGAACTCAAACTCTTTGTCTTTGGTTTGGATAACTTAAGATCCCAATCTGACAATCTCTTTTAACCACAACCAAAATCTTTGTCCTCAACTCGATTAACCTAATATTCCAATCTGGTGATCCTTTGTAACCAGAACTAAAATATTTGTTTTCAGCTCGGTCAACCTAAGATCTCAATCTGGAAATTCTTTTTAATCAGAACTAAAATCTTTATCTTCTAGGATAATCATTTTCTCACAACTATTCTTGATATGCAACTCTTTTCTAGCAGTTCTGTTATCTCAGCGACTCATGTTTTCAGCTCATTGACTTGAAATCTCAATTTGATGATTCCCTTTAACTAGAACTATCTAAAGGCATTTTGATTGAATCCAAAACACTTTGATTGCAGGGTTGGGATTTGATACTTCCCGGTCACAAGGTTTGAACATTTTGACATTTTTCAATGCTAAAAAACTAAGAAGTTCCTGATGGCAGGATTTTTCTCATTCTCTTTCTAATTGCAGGGTTAAAACTGAGATCCCTTATTGTCATTGCTCAAGGATTATTTTTTAAATGATTTAATTATGGATTTTTCCTATAAAATTTTAAAAACATTTATGCAATGCTTAAGAGTTAGATGACATGCATGCATCCTTACTTAGTTTGAAATAGAAGCCCCCCTTCTTTGACACTTTATCGTCCTAAGGTGCCTTGGCTTGCCATCTGATGCTTTTTGGAATATCCAATTCTCATTCGAGTTTATCATTTGTCAATTCTCCATTCGAATATAAGTGCTCCTTTTTGGACTATCCACTATGATTATTGCTCTCATTATTTATCAAGCCTAACCAAGCCCCTAAATGTGGTGTTGGTTGTTTCATCATGAAGGAGTTTAACAAATCATTCAACTTCTTGGATCATTTCAAAAACCACCTCCTGATTAGTTGTGTGTATTTTGCCAACAATTATCTAAAGGCTTTCTGGTGTCAACCTCATCTTAAATTGCAAATCAGCCATGACGTTGCCCCTTGTTGAAACATATTCTTCAAGCATCAACCTTCATGAAATTTTCAAGTCATTTAGACATGCATATCATTGCTTGCAGTAAAGGCTCATCAATGTATATTTAATGTTCTTCATAATAAATGGCTTTTAACCCGTCTAATCTTATTAAACAACTCTGCACATTTATTATAACTATTACAAGTACTTATATAGCTATGGAGTTGTCCCTCAATTGGGCTATGCTTCTTCAATATGAAAACATTTTCTAGATTCTTGAATAAAACCATTACAGTCATCCTTCACTAATGATTTTCAACATCTCTTTAGCTGATACGACTAAGTTCATCCTTTTAGACCCAATCTATCTTCAGAGATTCTCCCTCATTTCAAGGCTTTATAATTAGCTAAACTCAATCATGGAAAGAAACACATTATCATTATAAATGATGTTCTTTTTATCACCCATATCAATACGGTGGAATGCACCTTGAATCAATGAGCTTCAAAGTAGATTTTCCCTTGTCAATCTAGGTAGTGTGCATCTTTCCAACATGTACCCATGTGATAACATCTTTCAGGAGTCATAACCATATTTCAAAGGGTAAACCAATCTTTTAAACATGAAGACTATCCTCAAGTGTAGCGTTACTATCAACTGCTGCTAGAGTTCATTAATCATAAACTGTTTTTTAGCAACATTGCCCTCAACTGATTTGATAATGCTTATTCTTCAATCTATCATCAAGAGGCACTTGTCATTGACAGATGCTAATCATAGTTTTGATGGATTTCACTGAATCATCATTTGATTATGTGTTTCTTTCCCCTCTAACAAATCTGAATAATGTTTGTTTTTCCTCTTAAGGTCCACTGTATTGCCCCTCGTTTGCTCAACTTAAAAAGTGTCAATGTCATTTTTGTCAATGGCTTTGTAAACTTGATCAATGATCTTTTTTATTTGAAAATCTTTCTTCTTTAGAAATCAACTCACAAATTTCTAGGATCATGTCTATTTAATTCTCATTGTTGAAATGAAATTAGAAAGATGTCAGTTTTGAAAGTATTTTTAAAATTAAGCTTCTTTAGTCAAATATCTAACACACATCATTTAATACATGCAATCTGATTATCTTGTATTTTGAAAACATAAATTGACTCGTAAGATTAAAATAGTTTGTTTGGCTCTTTTATAGTGCTTTGTGTCAATTTTAATATCTTATTTTGGGTATGTCATTTGATGGTACGTAACGAGGTGGCATTCTGTTGATTTCAATACCAAGGTGTTTGGGGGTTTTAAAGACCTAAGATCACTATCAACTATTCACTTCACTCTCTTTCTTTTGTTATCTTCATAATGACATATAACCATGCCATACATTTCATCAAAAAGTCTTGTTTCCTAAAACTAGACAAGAAACTCCATTTTCATTAATCAAAATCAAATAATAGCAAATAATTATGCTTTGCCTTTTCTATAGAATTTCCTTTAATCAAAATCAAGTACTATGCCTCACCTCTTAACATGACTTTTCATCAATAAAAAAACTTTCAATGTTATCAATCAAAGTCAAACATTAGCATATAACCATGTTACTCTTTTCAATAAGAATTTTTACCTCATTTAATTAATAGTTCAAGAAGTTCCATTTTGATCTGTCATTTACATACAACCATGCCATTCCTTTCATTGTCAATCTCAAATTTAAAGAGAATACTATAGCTCATTGCCAGTATTTATCTCATGATACTCCATTTTTTTTTGTTGTCTTACGTTTCAATTCAAAGGAAGGGTTAAGGTTCACTACCAATCATTAGCCTTATCATTTCCTCATTTTCTTTTACTATATTTGTAAAACAATGGCATATAATCATGAAACACATTCCATTTTTACCTAAAAGATCAACATTCTCTTAACAGAGACCATAAAACAACTTCAACCAATAAAATCAGTTGAAGACATTAAAGGTTTTATCATAGATACCAAAGGATATGTTTATAGTCCAATATCTTTTTTTTTCTCATGCCCCCAACATCAATTTTTGACATTTGTTGTGCCTTTCCTCAATTAAAACCTTTCTTGCTCCTCCTAGACATGATAAGCATACCCCTCTTAGACATGATCAACATTTTTCTACCTTTAACCTTTTCATGGCATTCCATCATCAACACTTGATTTGCCTTTAAGTGCAGATAATTTCTACTTTTGGCTTTCTCACTTCCTTTCTCAAAGTTTTCCTGGATGCCCTCCAGTCAAGGGTTTTTTTTTTTTTTTCATTTTTAGCCCTTTCTCAATCATTGGGCTTTTATTCTTAGCATTCCTTTTACCATTGATTCTACTATTGTTTTCATCTTTTCAACCAAAAATCCCTCACTTGACCCAGTGTAAGGGTGTAATCTAGGTAGGTTTTTTTTTTCAAAAGAAAGATTCTATCATGCTCAAATTAGGATTTATAAGGGATTTATCTTAAGAATTGTGAAAGGAATAAACAAAGATGGTCTTTTATCATTTCAAACAAGGTCAATTAGAACCGATAAATGTTGACCTTGTTCAGCGTAATAATTTGGACTTGCAAAGAACCATGATTCACGAGTCCATAACTATTGAATCTACTGCAAGTCATTATGCATACTGCTAAACTCCATGATATGTGGTTTAATTTCATATATGAGCTCAAAATTGTTTGGTCATCCTACATTGTTTGTCATGCTATTTTAACAAACATTGAATTATTTTTGCAATCAAGACACTTTTAATCTTTCAAGATTGATTAGTCTTAATTTTGCATGTTGGAGCTTGATCAAAATATCATAGCCAATAATAAAATGCTAATCATCTTTTGATTTTAGAACAACAAAAAGAAAAGGCATATTTCATTAAAAATATGATTTAATCCCTAAACAAAATGTTGAATAAAAAAATTTCATAACAAAATTATTGACAATGCAACACCCTAATTAGGCCAGCTTCTCCAGCAATCACCCGTGTCTCATCATCGTTTATCAATCTTTGTTATGCTTATGATGATCTAGTGACAATATGGCAGATGATATCATTTTCACATCCTCAACTTGCCTCTTGCTCATTAACTTCTAGACTCGATACTTGAAACTCTTGCAACTACTCACATCTCTCATATGGATTATACCACCTAGGGAATGGTGGTTTATGACAATTGTTCTTAAAGGCATGACAATTCCAATGTCGTGTCCAACCGTGCTCCTTCCTTGACAATAAAAATGGATCTAAATGGGAAGAATCTATGGAGTAAACCCTTCCCTAATCATAACATATCAATACTTTCGATCTTAAAGTTAAAAAATATCATGTTAGGAAAATATTTTTCCATCAGCACAATGTTAGCATTGCAGTTCAAAGGACTTACATGAGGTTCTTTTCTTATTAAAACCCCCATGTTTATTAAATGTCTTTTGTTCTATTGTCTTCCGTTGTAACTCTTCATGATCTATATTTTCATGAAATCACTCTCCCTATCAATGTAGGTCAATACAAGTTTTTCTTTGTATTCAACAAGCCCAATATCCTTGCTATCATTGCCTTTAAAGGCCGGTGAAACAAAAGGAAAGAAGAAATAACTTTCTATTTTCACATCAAATACAAATATATTTCTCTTCCAAGTAAGCCAATGAAGTGAACCATTCATGGATATTTTTATCATACGACAAAGAAACTTCTCTTGTGGCAACTTACCTCATCTAACAGCTTTCACCTCCAAGTCTTTGAGTCAAACAACTCAACTCTAATGCAATGGTACATATAGAATTCTTTATCATGCGGGCGGAACTTGGGCTTCGAGAATCTCATAATTTTATAGCGTAAAGGCTTTGATCTTTCAACCATCATACTAAGTTTTATAATATCATATCGTGTTTTCAAATTCAAGATCTTCTGCCATTGTTTGGTAGTAGGGTTTCCCATGTAATAACATAGTCCATGGTATGCGTGACAAAGTAACACTCCTTGATTTGTTAATGCCACTATTTCAACATGATCAGGAAGGAAATCAAATGACATTTTAGGATGGGCTTCAGAGTGTTAATTTAAATAAAGGAAACATGATATTCATTCTTGATCATGCTTTGTACAAATAATCTAGAGATAATGTTGATTTTTTGGCTGTGTAGCTTCGTACAAGTGGATTCGTAAGTGAACTTGTTGCCTTTTTTAGAAAGAAGCTTAAATTTCACCACAATCTTCATTAATAAATGTGTTAAGACTTCATAGGTGACATTCGAGCATAGGGCACAAGCTTAGTTTATGGTAAAGTAGAGGTTTTTGTTATCGGCTTGAAGAAAAGCACAACGATGCTTTTAGATTAGAAGTTGAGCAAATCCTCCTTAACACCGTCAAACATTGACAACTCTTGGCTCTTTAGAGAAAAACCAAATTTGGGGGACCTATATTTCTACCTATGAGCATGCATGTTAAATGTATGAGTATGTTTTTCTATGATGAATTTGCCCTTCAAGAGGTGACACATGGTCGTTACTCTTGCATGATGAATAATAATTTTGATTCTTGCCCAAACTTTACAATGAAAATTTTCTAAGTGACGACCATTGTGTCACCCGTAAGTCTTGAACTCAAGATGTTTGACTTGCCTTGATTCAAAGCATATGTAGGGAGCATACACCCTAAAGTCAAGTTTTAATCCTTTTACGTAAGATAGGGGATAAGTTTACTACTTGGTCTTTAAAAAGGGTCTTTTGTTGTCTTAGTGATAACCATTGTAGAGGCAATATAGGGGTTCGATAGGTGATGTAATGACACGTATATTAATCATTACCAATCCAAGCACTCAACAAATAGTCATATGGTTTCATGAACTTAAACCTTGATTGAAAGTCATAGGATAAGTCGCTACTCCGCCAACTAACCTGAAGTTTCCATATATGTGCATTTCAAAGCGATGTATCATAAATAGACTAGTCATGCATGAAGACATTCATTTATATCCAATGTACATGCACAAACAAGATAAAACATACAAAGGCGTAAAGAAGTAAGCCAAATGTGAAGATTTAAACACATCAAATTACATAAACCACATAAAACATATAGAGTCGAGTCCAATACTATCAAAATAGAAAGTCCACAGTGAAATCACCATTCTGTCACATATGCGTATGCGGCGTTGCGGTGTCGGGATCAAGAAGTGACCACCTAGTTGTTTGATTCAGGGTTAAGAGACTAATTATTATTAAGGAAGGTATAGCACTCCTAGCGCACTTTAGCTAAGGTAAGTTGTATTGTGTGATCTAGAAGTGGCTTAAAGGTATTGATGGGTTCCTAATCGATGATCTGTCTATGGCTTAGAATAAATATTTATTCTCATGAATAAATTTGGCATTTCGAATTCATTATGGGCTTGTATGCCCAAATAAATTCTTGTGGGAAAAGTTCATCTAAGTGCCCTGACAAAGTTCACCTATCCTGGAAGGCGAAATTTTTTTCCACAACTCATATATTGTGGTGAAAAATACTCCCTATTCAAATTAGTGAGAACACCTGAAATAATTCTGAGAAATTTATAGTCAACTTCTAGTATTTAAATGCCAACCTTCTTGTAAGTCCAACATTTATACCAGAATGTCAACTCTTAATTCTCATGAATAAAATTTTTTAAAGGTTACTGAAATATTGACCAAGTTTTCATGAATTCAATAAATTGGTTATTAAATCTAAAAATACATGCAAATGTATTTTTTTTATTTTTGTGTATATATATAAAATGCTAAATCATACATACATACATACATACATACATATAAAGCAAAATATAATTTTTTTGTCTCTTGAGAGACTTAACTGAATGCACACCACATAAAACATATTTTTTATTTTTTTGAAAATGAGAATTTGTTTTTGGAGATTTTGACAAAAAACAGAGTATTTTAATATCAGGTTAGCATTTTACAAGGTAAGTCTACAACCTCAATATTAAATAAAATTGCTGGAAAAATATGCAAGAGATCCACAAATAATTTTAAATTGGTCCTTGAATTTTTTTTTATAATTTTTATGAATTTATTTGGGGCATGTTTGGTAAAAAAACCATTTTTGTTCAAACCAAAATTGTCACAATAGGTATAATGGTGTGTTTGCCAAACAACCCCTTAGATAAAAAATTCCTTAACCAAAAAAAGTAACCAACCAAACAAAGCCTTAGTATCTGACCCAAAACAAAACTAATCAGGTTGACTCGAAAACACTGGCCCAAGCTTGAATCGAACCGAAAACCATGGTTTGATCCGAAACTAAAGCAAAACAAACAATTAAAGCAAAAATAGATCAAAACTAAAAAACACAAAAACATAAAATTTTATGACAAAAATTGATCAAGTACCAAGAACATGAAAAACACAATGAACATTCAAACCGAAACCCAGCAAACACAAATTACAAACCGGACAAGTTTCAATAGAATCAAGGGCATGATTTTATGCGTAATCATGCGTAGATCAAGAACAAACATCCAATTTCTTCGATTAACACTTAAAAGCCATGATTTGATCAAAATTTGTTTGGGTAATCGAAAGAACCCTAGAATCTAAATGCATAAATACGTGTTATTGATGCATTTTAACCTTAGATTATTTACTAAAGATGACAAGCTAACATGTTTGTGCCAAAAATTAACCCAAATCATCTAAAAACAAGAGGTTAAGACGATGTTCATGTGAAGAACATGAACCTAGAATTTGAAAAGTTTTCAAAAATTAAAGAACTATTGCCAAGACCCATATTTGGCCTTTTAGGTCCTAAACATATTGTTTTTGGTCCTTACAAACCACAGTACCAATACAAAGCATGGTTGAATTTAAAGAACTAGCAAATAACATCAAATCATCAATAACGTGAATGATATTTCAACTTTATAACTACAGTTCCAATGACAGCCAACAAAAACATCAAAATTTAAAAGGAGGCCCCCATATACGTAAGCTAATACTAAGGAATCTTCTACGAATATACCCCCTATCCCTTTACATGCCCTTTTTAGAAGATAATTTCATATGCTTATTTGATTAATCAACATTTGCACAATCTTGCTTGTAACATCCCGAGTTTGTCAAAGATTTTGTACTACAAAATTTATTATAATTTCCAAAATTCATCACACTTATCCAACTCCTTCCAAACCCTACACTTAGTCAATCCTATAAGCCTTCCCCACTTTTCATATAATCTCCTAATGATTTTAACTAGTATATAATCACTACATACTAGTTTAACAACACCCTTATCAACCATGCATTTAACCCCTAACTTTCTCAAAAAATCTCAATTCCAACACATTTTAAAATCTCAATTAAGTTTAACCAAGCAATGCTTTCATCTCCATGCATGGTCTAATAATTATACTCATTATTTTCATACAATTAAAGAATATTTAAATTAACAATTTAATTTCCTCTCTCTTTTTTCTTTATTGGCTAACCATGTAACACTTTATTTTGCAAATTCATGCTTCATTATCCCAAGGTTTTTAAACCCATTTCATCCCAAATAAACCAATTTCCATCAATATTATATTTTCTCAAAATTTTTACTAAGAACCCAACTCAAATTTTCTTAGTTTTCTTCTAAATCATTTCAATTCTACTGAAACTTACATAATTAGGTTCTAAACACCTTCCAAGTAATTATGTGAACTTCGAAATGTAACCAATCAAAATTTTTGCCACCCCTTTTCTTCTTTTCTTGATTTCTCTAGTTTCTCTCTCTAACTTTTCTTTTCTCTCCCTTTTATCTCTATTTACTCTTGTGTTTAAGTGTTTCCTTCTCTTTTTAAACCATCTGAAATCCATTCACAAGCTTAAATCCCTTCACAATTACAAGAAAAACAAATAAATCCTCTTTATTTTCCCTTTAATGGTTGTCGGTCATGCTTATAAGGAAGGGGGGAGTAATTTTGTTTTTTTTTGTTTTTTTCATTTTTGCCCCACTTTTCCTTTTAATTATTTTAGGTAATTTCTTAAGTTTCTAGTTTAATTTGACCTCACAATTTGACCCAATTTGAATTGAATTTCTTAATAACTATTTCTCTCTCTCTTCATAAAATCATCTATTCATTTAATTATAATTTCTTTATAATACTTACAATTCGTAAAATTTCATATACATCGCACATGATAAATTTTAATTCTCTCCGGCCTTTTTATATATATGTAATTTATATTATTATTATTTTTTAATTTTCTTTTATTGTTAAGTTTTTCCAGATTTTTTCAGGGGTTTAATGTATTTTTCTTGAAAAAATATTAAATTAATATTTTTAAATTTTTTTTCAATAATTTTAATATATTGATATTAAAAATAAGAAAATATATTTTTTTAATATATATTCTTTAGAAAAACACTTTAAAATGAAAAGTCACCCGTGACAGTTCGCAGGCAATGAGTAGCTGATGCTAAACAACATGATTTGGGTGGTAAATTACCCTCAACTTCAAAGCAGCATTTATGACAGATACACGTGCAAAATCACCACTATCTTCTTTTCTTTCCATCTTTTAGTCTCTTCTCTATCTACTACTCCAAGAGGAAAAACTAAAGGTAAAATATATGCCAAGAAAATCTAATCTAGTGGGACTCGTGGTGCAATTGAGACACACACACCGTTTCTTGGTAGCTATTGTGTTGTCTTTTGAATAATAATAAAAACCCTAGGTCTTGGGGGATGTTTTGGCGGCTACCCCCTTCTCCAAGCCTTCTCTCTTAAGTTCTTCTTTCACTACTCGACCTAAAACAACTGAAACCCCAACACCCAACACCCGCCTCCTCCCAGGGTTTCTCTGTCGCTCCTTCGATCTATATCTCATCAACAACGTCATGGCAGCTGTTCCTTCTGCTACTGACAGTATCCTTGCCTTCTCCTCTTATTTGGGATTTGTTTTTTCTTTTGCAAGATTTGGAGTGTTCTGATGCTACTTTGTCTTTGAATTATTTGTGTTTTGTTCTTTTTAATGCCTTTTCTATGCTTTTGGGTTCTTTGGAACATGGGTTTTGTTGGGTTTTATGTATAGATTTGGAGAAGTCAGTAAAGTTGCGTTCTTAAATCAATTTTGTGCTGAATTTTTACTTTCTTGATTTTATATGTGTTATTTATGCATGTATGGTGACTTGGTTGATTGAAATGGTGTTGACTGAGTTTTTTTTTTCCCCTTTTTTTCTTTTTCCTTTTGTGATATTTGTGCAGGGGGGGTTTATATTTATGTGCGGGCTTTGAATTTGAAGTTTCTATTTTTCTATTTAATATCTATCTTTGAAGAATTCTTTTGATGTTGGGTTTTCTCATGGGACGTGAATGTGAAATTGTAAATGAATGAGTTTCACATGTCCTGTTAAGCTTTTGAACCAGTTTATAAATGTGGGGTTTATTATTTTTTGGTGCTTATTATGAATTAAATATTTTCCTGGACAAGAATGGTATTTTATATGTATTTTGGGATGCTGTTAATCATGCTAGATGTGCCTTCAAGGATAAAGACTGAGACTTTTTGTTTTGTTCTGCTATTTGGTGATGAATGTTTCTTGCCATGTATGACCGACCTCTTTCGTTGGTCCTTTACATATACTCTCACAGAAGCTGCAGGTTTGCTAGAGAACTTGTCATTAGATTCTCAGACCAAGACTGCTGGAAATCCTGCACCTGCTACGAAGGTATCTTGGAATCTTGACTCTTGATTTTTTAGAATCCCATATGTGACATTGTTTGATTCTATAGTGAATTGATGGTATAGCCTTCCACTTGTCACTATGGATCAAGTGACTTGGCTTCTAATACAACCAAGCACTACAACGGTCTACAATGCCTCTTCATGTAGACCCAAATGTGTACCTTTTTCCCTAATGGATATTTGTTGATTGCATATAATGGAGGCAAGGTGTGTACTGAGTATATTGCCCTACATCTTTTAAAATGGGTATTTAAGTTGATTAGACTGGTCAAGCTATCATCATTTGTAATTTTCCTGATCATTAGCAATCTGTGCATTCTTCTTCAGTCTATCATAGCTATGACAATGAGTAGAAAACTACTCTAGAAGATTAAATATGGTAGAAAATCTAATCTCTCAAGTTCAAACTCAAGAACAGCTGCAGTAATTTCTTGTTGCTTATTTGTGGTACATGCTATATTTAAGGTTGCATGAGAAATGGTTTCTGAATCTTTCATACTGGATGAGGGTTTGCTTATTGTTTGATTAAATGGGATTTGTGGTTCAACCTATTTAATGTCTTATCAAACCTTTCCACTATAAATAGGAGAGAGGGTCTCACTTTTGACTTCAAGAGCATCTAAATATTCGGCAATGAATCTTCTTTTACTTGAAATCTGGTGTTGAGTTGCCTCTATGTTAAATTATTTTGATAACTTTTAATTGCTGGGTGGTATTATGTCTGAACTTTATAAGCTAGATTGCCTTTTTTATTTGTTGCATAGTATTGAGGGTATAATCTGTGGAACTGCAAGCGAGTAATAGCTATCAGTTATCTTAGGGGTTGAAATTTTGTTTTCTATTGGGCAGGATTTCTATGGCGATAATGGAAACTTCATTTATAACCAAGGCTATGGTTATGCGCCTTTTGGAACATATCTGCCTCCAAATTCACCCATTCCTACCATGGGATATGATGGCCAGCTATATGGGGCACAGCAGCAGTACCAGTATCCTGGTTCTTTTTACCAGCCGTCAACTTCTGCAGGCTTGTTCTACCCCTCTAACCAGCCCAATCACTCTCAAGGGCATGTAGCATCCTCAGGTACAGCTGACAAAGTACCTTTTTCTGCTGGTACTGCTACAAGAAACTCCAATAACAAAGTGAATGCTGGAAGTGTAAATAGAAGCAACGGACCAGCAGCTGGTGCAGGGTTCTCATCAACACTGGTGTGTAAACCAGCAGTCTTACCTGTTTCTTATTTTAAGCTTTAGATTATTTACATTATTTGCAAATCAAATTATTGTATTTTGATCTTTATTTGTATGATTATTTATTTATTTTGGAGACCATGACCATGATTTAGTTATAGAAGCCTCTTTGTTTTGGTTTGATTTAAGGGTTTTCAGTACCCAGCAGAAGTGATATATTTAAAACTTGAAGAAGCCTCCCAAGTTTTTCTTTTTATCTGGTTATTTTATGTTGTTTAGTTTTTGTCAAGTTCTGTGTTTTATAGTTCTTGTGTTTTCTTGTAGTTTCCAGTTTGAAATATATTAGCAGTTTAATTATTTCTGATTTATTGATCTGCTCTCAGAACACTCATCCTACAAGACCAATATCTGGCATGGACCAAGCATCTGGGTACATGAACTTGATGAATCCAAACAACAGGATGTATGGTCAATATGGAAACAGGATGTATGGTCAATATGGAAGCAGAGCTGGTGCTGATTTTGGATCTTATGCCTATAACTCATGGACAAATGGACGTGGGTGGGTGGTTGTTGATAACAAGTACAAATCCAGGGGCCATGGCTATGGAAATGAGAACCGGGATGGTTTGAATGAGCTAAATAGAGGACCGAGGGCCAAGAGTTTCAGGAACCACAAGGAATTTGGAGCTGTCACACAAACAGCAGAGGGGCAGAACCTCCCATTGTCCGAGAGTAATAGGGATGAGAATTTGCTCCAAATTCCAGACAGGGAACAGTACAATAAGGAAGACTTTCCTGAAGAATACTCAGATGCAAAGTTCTTTGTTATTAAATCATTCAGTGAGGATGATGTCCACAAGAGCATCAAATATAGTGTGTGGACAAGCACGCCTAACGGGAATAAGAAGCTGGATGCTGCATATAAACAGGGCAAAGAGAATCCTGGTGACTGTCCTGTATTTCTGTTATTCTCAGTGAGTATTAGTGCTGTACCAACTACAAGTTGAGTTTATCAATTCATATTTTTCCTAATTTTAACAATCTTGAATATTTGCTTTTCAAGGTCAACACCAGTGGGCAATTTGTTGGTTTGGCAGAGATGGTGGGGCCTGTTGATTTTAACAAAACTGTTGAGTACTGGCAGCAGGACAAGTGGACCGGTTGCTTTCCTTTAAAGTGGCATATTATTAAGGATGTTCCAAATGGTTGTTTGAGGCATATTACACTTGAAAACAATGAAAACAAGCCTGTGACCAATAGTAGGGATACCCAAGAGGTAATTAAATTATTTTCTTCACCCCTCCCTCCCTTCTTCATCCCTCTGCCCCACCTCTTTTCTATGTGTGTATATTTTGGGGTGGCTCTCGACCATAGTGTTTATCATTTAATCTTGTTTATTTGTGGCTGTTAGGTTATCTTTGAGAAGGGTGTTCAAATTCTTAAA
>Ga0307509_10003695_pt1 | contig 22902 bp, 22 predicted proteins | sample 10_EM_MG_FD_202245 | JGI IMG/M metagenome (GOLD analysis project Ga0307509, IMG submission 202245) | Populus trichocarpa ectomycorrhiza microbial communities from riparian zone in the Pacific Northwest, United States - 10_EM | ecosystem: Host-associated > Plants > Roots > Unclassified | place... | reverse complement strand
ACCGGTTTTTTTTTATTTTAATACGCGGGGGTGTTTTTGTTTTTTTTTTTTTTTTTTTTTTTTAAATAAAAAAAATCAAATTTTTTAAAAAAAAAAAAAAAAAAAAAAAAAAAAAAAAAAAAAAAAAGCTTGTTTACCAGTAAATCAAGATAGGTAAATTAAAACAATTATCAAATACTTGAATAGTAGTTTCCTAGCCTGAATAGGCAATTTGAACTGAACTGTGACCTGAAACCTGCTGGTAGCCTATAGCATATTTGGGCTGTCAGGAGGCTCTCTGAAGACCTTAGAGAAATCATCCGGTATTTCAGGTGTTTTTCCAGTATTCTTCCGTTATGGACTCTGTTTTCCTGTGGCATCTGACAGAGCCCCAGCACCCCCGGAGAGCTTCCTGGATTCCCAAATCAGACTCTGAGTGTCTCACTTAACTTGTACAACCATACCACCGTCCCTATACTAACAACACTATTTACCCCTGACCAATACATGGCTTCTTCTATCCTTATCACTCTGTACATCATCAGTAGTTTTATAATTTGGCCCCCTATACCCCCTATACCTCGTGAGAAATAGGGATCAAATTGGTACTTTTGCTGATGTCACTAAACTATTTTTGGAGACATAAGTACTACAACGACCTTCTCTCGTTGCATATTAAGAATGGAAAAAACCATGTTCGTGCTTATGATATGAGACATAAACAAAGCATATAATTGGCTTAAGATCAGGTTTTAGAAAGAGGAAAAATAACTATTACCCTATTTGTACTAGAATTCTTCACTACCTTCAAAAGCGACCGCCATAAGAATACACGGTCTTGTTTAACCTGGCTTCGTTAATCCTAAGCTCATGGCATATAAAAAAGCAAAAAAATAAGAATGCACACTGATGCTTAACCTCGATAATGGGAAAAACTTTCACTATCACATCCCTAGTCTCCTATCAATCCTACCACACTAATACCCCAAATAACAATATTACAATTTAAATATATTATACAAATCAATATTGGCTATACAATTTATTAGTTTTAACTACAATTTCTACTCTGCCAGTTATTGAGACTAAAATAAAATCAAAAAAGGTTGAAGGGGAGAATGTTCCCAACAATAAGTTATGACCTCCTCCAGAACATTTTTCACTATATGGAGAGGACATATTGTAATATTAGGTTAGAACAATTCCTCTGAAGCTTATTTCATACCAAAGATCAAATATTTGTAATGGAATTGGGATCTAGTAAATAGGTTGAGTTTTTGTTAAGCAAGAGAAATGTCTTTAAATGGGGGTAAAGTGCAGATTGTGTGGAGGATTTGGTTGCCATCCATCCTTTATGTTCGGTTAATTTTGTCCACGCACAATACCTGCCAAACTTTTTTTTGCATCTGTCCTACATTTGACCAACCACAGGCTAATACTACCGTACACTACCATTTAATTCGGAATGGAGTACAAACGTCTTTCGCGCTGTGGTGTCGATGGGTGTAAGCAAACATCCTTTTACCTAGACGATGGACAGTGGTTTTGCAAGAATGGGCATTTGAGAGAGGTATGGCCTTATGATACTGGTAGATATGAGGTGTTAAGAGTAGCTAATAGGGATTAGGGAGAGCTCGCAGTAGCTGCGGACGACGAGGGCTTTGCCACGCAGGGATCCAGAGCTGCCAAAGCGACGCAGGAAAAAGAGAAAAAGGAAAAAGGTATGATGGATTGTCGTGGTGTAAACAAACTACTTCTTTCATTTCCCGGGCTGGGTCGGTTAATTGGTATGGAAACGTTGACCAAAAAAATCGTACCATAGTGCTCCGCGGGCGCAAGGGCTTTGAGTTATTCCTTCAATGCTATCAGCTAATCCTTAGGAAACAAGTTCACTGGCTGGTGTCCGAGAAGCACTTCCCCAAAGAACTCGAGGTATCTTTCTTACTGTGTGCCCCTTACTTTTTCCTTGCCTTTTCTTTTCAACCGGAACAGGAACAGCGGCAACCAAGCCAAATCAAACGGGTAGGGCTGACCCGACGTAGATCGTCGTCCGGGATCTATGGGTTCTGCAACTGCAAAAGGTCTCCACTACAATTCCTGCGACCGCAGATGATCCACCGAAGGATAGGTATGGTGATAGCGATGATGATGGAAGGGACCAAGACGAGGCGGGTGACATTGGGTCTTCAGCGGAATATTCTTCCCAGTCTTCGTACTTGTATACGAGTGACGACTCGCAATCTACGGCTCAGAGCAGGGCTTCACAGGGCAAGCGACGGAAGAGGAGGAGGAGGAAGGTACCAAAAGCTGCGGATAGACCAAAGTTGATTTCATCTGTGGGTATCTGTTACCTAGGCTTGGTTGTGCTCGGGGTTGCTGTATCACTGGGGGATATTCATCGGTGGGTCGAGGAGCAGGGGGTTGTCTACCTGAGGGCCATCAATGAGATTCCCGGTGAAATGAGGCAAAGGCTTGATGCCCAGTATTATGTTGCTTTGGACCCAAGGGTTTGCTTCCCCTCCTTCCCCTCCTCTCTCACACAGGGGTGTTCCCCCCATTCCGAGTGAGCAAACAGGGAAGGGCTGATGTGAGTGAGTGGCCAGGCTCGCCCAACACTGGGGTTACTTCATTCAACGGTTCAAGGACTGGTGATCATGTATCAGGTCACTTTCGGAATGTCGTTTCCTCCCTTGAACACCACCTTACTTGTGTTTAAATTCATGAAAGCCCTTGGTCTTCCTCGTACGTCTACTTTCCCCCCTCCAAAAATATCCTACGCGAAGAATGACTCAAGGAAGTCCTAATAATGCTGAAGTGGAAATATACCATGGCTTCAAACGTCTCGCAAACCTGATATCTCTCCCATTCATATGGAACGGCCTCGGGCACCGCAAGCGAGTCACCAATTGGCCCGAAGCCCGTTTAATGGCCCTCTTGATCGTATCGACAAAGCTATTATACGGCCTCGACGGAGTAAAGCGTACACCTAAATCTGCGGCAGAACCGGCAGCTGTAGGGCTGAAATGGAAAGCGTGGGATGAGTACCTACGGACCGGCAATGCCGAGCGTCGAGGACTCCTCAACGAGAACGTCACACCGGGAAGTGAAGGGGGGGGGAGAAGGGGAGGAAAAGAGTTGGAAGTCGACGTAGAGGAGAAGGATGTATTTGACATGACTGGGGAGGAATTGGATAGATATATGGATTGGTTTGAAAAGAATTGGGCGGATGACTCTAATACACCCCGTACGTTATTTTATTTTATTTTTATTTTTTCACCTTCTCTTGAACTTATTTTATGCGTATCCCCCCCCCCAATTTACTTTTTTTCCTCCAAAGCCTGATATCAGCAACCGGCCGCAAACCTTGCTCGCTCGTTCTTTTTTTTTTTGTCCCCTCAAGTTTAAGTTTACTTCTTTTTTCTGTGTGACATTCGATGCATTAGTTCCCCCAGGGCAGGCTCACTTACATTTGCATGTCTTGGACGGACCATCCATCCGTTGCAACCACATCAGTTACTAAACAGATGCTTAATTTATTCCCGGCTGGCCGCGCGGCGGCCGAGGGAGCTGAGGCCCACCAAGTCCACGATCGGCCCCGGCGCGGGGTTCCCACAGGTGAACCAGGGCAACATGATCCTACGGATGAAAGGCTGCGAGAACTAAATTCTCAAATCGAGATACATCCCGCCCAGCAGCAACCGGAAGGAGAACAGGAGGATGAGGAGGATGAGGGTGAGGATGAGGGGGGGGAGAATTACTCACCACATCGAGGAGAGCTTGTAACCAGACCGGGAGATCAGTACCTTTGGCATTCGATCCAGACTGAGTTGCCTGTTGAGCAGCAGACTCTGCTACAGGCTGGAGCGGATCTGTTGGCTATCACCAGGGATGATTTGGCCAGGGTTGTTAAGGCTCTAGAAACCCAATTCAGGGTTTTGGTTAAAAACCAAAGGAGGAAGGAGATACGAGGGGGGAGAATGGATGTTGATTGATAGACGATACTAGTACCCTGTCTGATAGGCTGTAAAACATGATCATTTTTTTGCTATAATGGCCCATTTTTTTCCCACTTTATAGCACACCGCAATCGCGTCCATTTCCCACAAACCTCTTTGCTCTTTGTTTGGATTTTCTGGCCTTACATTGTGACTGGCCTGCACCTATCATCGCAATAATCCAGGCTCAGGCTATGCGCCCCTGGGCCCTTATGTCATAAAGCGGCTGTTCTATACAGAAGTTGTGCATTTAAACGACTGATGAATTTGAGAGAAAAGAGGTCCCCCCCCATGCACTCTTCCGGATTCCTCCCGGTAAAGCGACTTGATTCTGGGTTGATAATTAGTTCTCAATGGTCGGAAAACATCCAAACTTTGGCTGGGCTATCATCGCTAGTTTTCTATTTTGAGGGGCCTCTGGCAGAAATATGTGAAACGCAATGCATCCTATTCTACTCCTCCATTTCCTCATCTCCACCTCCCTCCATGCTCTCTTTAGCCAATCTCTCAGCCTCGGCAACTAGCTCTTTTGGGACCTCCTCATGTCTCCCCCATCCCTTGGCAGCGACGCCCTCCCCAAGTCCCTCGGCTAAGCCCTTCTCGAGTCTAACCCATGTCATCTCCAGCTCAAAATCCTTGTCTTTTGAGTTGTCGTCATGAGCAAAGTAGATGATTCTAGCAGCCTGTTTAACAGCTTCCTCAACGGTGATGTTGGGAAGGGGTAATTTCTCCAACTCGGCTTTAGCGGCTTGACGGCCTCGACCGGTTGCGGCTCCAAAATAGCCCTGCGTTAGAGTAGAAGGTTAGTATTAGAATGGGTGCGGCCCTGGGCGTCATTTAGAAACCCAAGGCTCCGGAGTACTCGGGTATGGACGTGGGTGATCGGATAGCCAGGGATTCCAGAGGCCTGAACTTACTGCCTTCGTAGGAAATAAAAGAATGAATTTGGCATCGAAATTGCTCAAACAAGCAAGAAGCTTTGATCCCTCTAATCACTGGCTGTCCGATCACCCACGTCCATACCCGAGTACTCGAGTAGGTTTAAACAGGGAAATGTCTCATACCCAGCCGACGCCGCTCGGCTCTACCATCCACAATCCTGGCCCCCCAGCTTCATCCATACCACCAATGATCGCGGTAACACCAAACGGTCTCACACTAGAGTAAAGGGTATATGCCTGGGCATAACCACCCATGGCGTCTGCCATGCTGGAGATCGGGATCGGGCTACGATAAAGCTTGCGCCAGTTGGATGCTTCGCTGCGAGCACGAGAGGTAAAATGACGAGCATCAGGAATAAGACCAGAACAAGCCTGCAGGATTTCATTCGTTAGTTTTAATTGAGGGGGTCGGGCTGCTAATGCCGGGGGAAAGTGATTGATGAAAATGGGCCTCACAATTCCGATATGGTTATCAACACTAACGATCCTCTTGTTGCTTCCTGGAACCAACAGCTTGCTCCCAATTAATTTCTCAACAGCAAGGACAACACCATCTTCGCAACGGATTCCAATAGCTGTTCCACCATTTTCTACAGCTTTTGTTGCATATTCTACCTATGGTAACGGAAGCAAGTAAGCAATTTTAGTTAGGGGTTTGGTGGGGCAAGAGAAAACTGTACTGACTTGGAAATTTCTTCCATCGGGGCTAAATACGGAGTTGGATAAATCATAACCTGTACCGATTGATGTCTGCGAATGTCAGCAAATAACACCCCGCAGTGCCGGCGCTGCCAGCTGCTATCACAGCAAGCAGCAACAAAATAGAACTCGTAGGCAGTGAAAGGGGGATAATTACCATGACGAGGAAATGATACTTAGATGAGTAGATGATGGTGATGGCGATGATGATGATGAAAGTTAGAGTGGGGTTTCTGATGGATAGCAAGCAGTTCAGTCCTGTAAGGAAGAAGAGGGCATGGGAGTTGTGACGCACTACCGTATTTTTTTCTATTATCAATGCCCACTAGAAAGTTACCGAACAGTTAATTTAGGTTAACCCGCAAAATAAACCCTGCCTGAATTTGCTTGATGTGTTCCTATGAGGCTCCACAAGGGCTTAGGGTAATGCACCAATACGGTTGCTGGATGCCGACACATAGTCTCACGGTCCAGCCACACAGCCGCTGACAGGATGACCCGCACACAATTGTTATTTTTTTTTTCGTGCGAAGGGATTATTGATTGGCAGCGCCTGCTGGTTGACCTCAATAATAATATTTTATTTTTTTCTATTGCTTGAAGATACCTGCATCTGACAGATGAGCAGCAATTATCATACATCGTACAGTACTGTGCCGTGCATCAAAGGTCCTGCTGGAGGTTACTTCTTACAGAACCTACACCGCCCCCAACCAACACCCCAGGATTTATTGTCACCTTGAACCCCGTCAGAAGGAGAGTGATGCTGATGCTGCGGACCTTCCTGGCTCACACAGACGCCCCACGGTGATGGACTCCTAGAGTAAGCTTGTCAATCGGTAGACATCGGCTCCATGTCTTCATCCAGTTGAGATTATTGAACCAGGGGGTGTCCAGAGGGAACCCCTCCTCATTGGCACTAAAATCCAAGGCCAGGCACCGTCAGCTGAAGCAAAGAGGGGTGTATGAGCCGGGCAATTACAATACCGGTATTCATAAAGTTATATCCATTCCTCCCCTCTTGATAATCTCTCTTCTCCACTTCTCGAATCTATTTATTTTTGTTTTTTATTCACAACATTGCCCATTGCGCGTTGCACATTGCACGACTCAAAGCGTCCAACCCCCCCGACAAAGGCTCCTGGAAGAGATACCAAACAAAGATAAACAAAAAAAAAAAAGCTCGCCTTTATTGTTTGCTCCGCGTTACTGGTAGGCCTTTTGTTGGCTGTTGGTTTCTCGGTCTGGAGGATATCATAATATTATATCATTAGAAGGTCACACCATAGCTCTCCCTATCTACTCGTACACAGTTCTACGGAGGTGGAGGGTCCGGAGCTTCTTAGACAGCCCTCGCGTCATATTTTTATTTTATTTCATTTTTTTCACTTCAAGATAGTAAGATCTCCTCTATCCGCTGCGTCTCCATCCTTTCGGATTTTTCGGCGTACACGTGGGACCTCTTCAGCTGATTTCAGAACATTGGCCGCATAGGTCGCCAGTCAACTCACAAATTTCCTTTATCGATTGTTGAGCTCTCTGACCCACCCCGCCAACTCGGGGAATGCTCCACAAAGCTCGTTGGGGCTTGCTGTCAGAGGGACCTTGTAGAAATACTATATCCCCCTTCTTGTCCTCCCTCCGAGACCTATCTTCCGGCCGTAGGAAATTCTAGGACCTCTCTTACGTGTACATTTCTCTTTTGCACAGTCGCACCCTGTCTTCACCATGGCGGAAACATCCCCTCCTCAACACCGTCCAACTGACCTTCATATTCAACCTCAGTATTTCAATGTCCAGCCCAATAACATACTCCAAGCTCAGCTTGTCGCCAGCCCTTCCTCTAGCGAGCCGCTGCCCTACCGGCAATCAATAAACTCTGTACCATCCTTAATTTCTTCCTCTGTTGCCCCTTCTCCCCCTCTAAACAACGATTTTCAAGCAGGAATGTCTTTCTGGCCACCGAAGACATGGCCCACCAGCAGATCAAAGCATATATCATCCTCCTCATCAGATCTTAGCCATATTCGACGAGAGTCCCAGTCCAATTTATCTTCCATCATAACCACCCCCTCGAGTGCCCCCTCGAGTATCCATACCACCGATCCTCCCAAAACACCAGCTCAGCCGCGTTCAAAAACCAGCTTAATCAGAAGAGTTTCGAATAAACTACGGAGAAGGACTTCATCATCTACCCCGAAAGATTCAGAGGAGCGAAGTGGACCAGTTCTTGCGCGGCTTCGAAGCGACAGCTTCAATGGCGGAGAAACCGGGCGCCTCGGCATACAAAAGAAGGATGAGCCTTTCGAAGATCACGAACAAGCCATTGAGGGAGAAGAAGACGGAGCAAGAATGAGTACCAGTGCGGAAACTCCCCACCCGGATGAGTCAATCGGGGCTATTGGAGTTATGATACCCGATATCTTGAAAGAAGGAACGGCAATGACTAGGGTTACGAGAAAGAAGAAGACCCAACGAATTTTTTCCATAGATCCCACCGCCGCCCGAGTAACCTGGGATGCTACGAAGCAATCATCCAGATTCTATATCGACGATATTAAGGAGATTAGGCTGGGGGCGGATGCACGAAACTATCGAGAGGAATTCCAGGTTTCATCAGAGGTGGAAGACAGATGGGCTACCATAATATATACGGAGCCGGAGACCGGGAAGCTCAAAACCCTTCACGTCATCGCACCTACCATTCAAATACTGGAACTTTGGACAGCTACATTGGATATAGTGATGCAGTACAGGACGGAGATGATGGCCGGTTTGTCAATGCCTGGTGAGAATTTTGTTGACGCTCATTGGAGAAGTTATATGGAGTCTCAGTGCCCTGCAAAAACTCCCAATTCAAACGACGAGAAGCTGGGATTTGAAGATGTGGAACGGCTGTGTCGAAGGTTACATGTCAACTGCTCAAGACAGTTTCTGAAAGACAGGTTTAAGCAATCCGACAAGGACAAATCCGGATTTCTGAATTTTGTTGAATTTCGCGAATTCGTTCGGTTACTGAAACAAAGGGATGAAATTGTTGATATTTGGAAAGATGCGGTTATGGATAGAAAGGCTGGGATGTCTATTGACGAATTCCGGACTTTCCTCAAAGAAGAGCAGAAGGCAGACATCAGCTCTGACCCGATGTATATTGACAAAATCTTTCGAAAATTCACCCGGCCGCCTTCATCCCAACAGCAGGCCACACAAAGGGAAGGATCAGTTGTCCGGATGTCAATGGATGCATTTTCTGATTTCCTCCTGTCTTCATCCTACAATCCCCCATTGCTCCCCACGCCGCTAGGTAACAACCTCGATCGACCACTGAACGAATACTATATATCTAGTTCACACAACACTTATCTTTTGGGTAGGCAGGTGGCTGGCGAATCGTCGATCGAAGCTTATATACGGGTCCTCAAACGTGGCTGTCGGTGTGTTGAGATTGATTGCTGGGATGGCGATGACGGTAGACCAATCGTTACCCATGGCCACACCGGCACCTCTGATATTCTCTTTTTGGACGTTATAACGGCCATCAAAAAGTACTCCTTCGTTGCTTCAACTCTTCCTGTCATACTCTCATTAGAAGTTCACTGCGATTTGGAACAACAGGTTGAGATGGCGAAGATTCTTCGCAGTGTCCTAGGTGACTCACTTGTCACAGAGCCTTTCATGACAAACACGTTAATTCTACCAAGCCCAAACGAATTAAGGAATAAGGTCTTGATCAAGGTCAAAAGCAGCTCCAAGCAAGATACATTAATTTTAAACGACTTCAGTTCAATGGAAAAGCGGGTTGGGGGCACCAATAATCTTCAGAACTCTCCACAGCAACCCTCCCCCCATAAGAGCGGTATACCAAGCGAGAACAGTAGCTCCACAAGTGAGTCTGAAGGCCAAGACGAAAGCAAGGTCAAGAGGAGGCAGGAATCTGTGAAGATTGCCCATGAATTGGGTTCTTTAGGTGTTTATGCCAGAGGACAGCGATTTTCGAACTTTGCGCTGCCCGGTAAGCCCTTTGTCCTTCACGTTCCCCAACCAATACTAACTCTGCATCCCTTCAGAAAGCAAAACATCCAACCATGTGTTCTCTTTTCAAGAGAAGAAATTCGAGAAATTCGCAAAAGACCCAGAGAAGAAGGTTCAATTAGAGAAACACAATGTCCGATACCTTATGCGAGTCTACCCGTCTGGATTCCGAGTCAACTCTTCGAATTTCGACCCAATCGGGTTCTGGCGTCGAGGGGTTCAAATGGTCGCCCTCAATTGGCAAACTTACGACCTAGGTTTGCAGATCAACGAAGCCATGTTTGCTTCTGAGGAAGATCGTGGCGGATATGTTCTAAAACCAAAAGAGCTCCGGGGCTCCAGGACTACTTTCGACCTGCCTGCAGATGCAAACGCCGCGACACTAACAAAAAACAAGAAGGTTACAACCTTTTCTGTCGAAATAATTTCCGCGCAACAATTGCCAAAACCCAAAGATCACAGGGACAAAGGCCTTCATCCATTCGTGGTGGTAGAGGTCTTTTCTGCAGATGACAAGGCGAAGGATAAGTCAGTAGCCGAAGGTGGGATTGGGGTCGATTCCAGCGACGCCAAAGGTATTAGTGGGCTTGGAGCTCCCCAAAAACGACGAACAATGGTGGTGAAAGATGACGGCTTCCACCCCCTGTTCAGAGAGAAAATGGTTTTTAAAGTCACCACCAAATTCGAAGAGTTGGTGTTTGTGAGGTTCTCAGTGTACAATGCAGATGACGGTGATTCGAGCGATCGAACGCTGATCGCTACCTACACTGCGAAGCTCCTCTCTCTCCAGCAAGGTAATATATTACTCAAAGCACCCCACTAAGCATCCAAGGCCACTAACTTCTAAAAAGGCTACCGACACCTACCCCTCTATGACCTTCAGGGAGAGCAATTTCTTTTCTCGATGATTTTTGTCAAGATCAGTGTCAGCTCGGTCTCGCTGGCCGACCGAGAGCCACTCATGCCGGCATCAACAATGGAAGCGCTCAAGTCTACAGCGAGGTCGGTCCTGCAGAGAGGCTTTTCCACTAATAGGCGGCCGGTCAAACGCTTGGAAAGCGAAAAGATGGATAAAAATGGTGGCCAGGAGCCAACATCAAAATCGGGATAGATTTGATTTACTTGGGTTACTTTGGCTTGGGTTGGTTTACAGGCGTTCAAATATTCATTGGTACCACTGCTTTTACCACTACTACCTTATAATTCTTTTCCTTCCTTTCCCTTTTCTTACATAGCGTGGTTTATTCCTCTCTCAGAAGCAGAAACCCGCCAGGGCAAACTTCGAGTGATCCCCCCTCTCCTCTCTACGCCCTTGGTCTTTCCTGGGGATGATGGTTGGTTGTTTGGGCTTTCTACCCCCCCCTTAAAACGTAACCAATGAGTATCATAACTTGGGAATAAGTTATGCAATGCTTCCGGCACGAGAAAATTATCCGAAGACTTGTTCTCTTGACCACCTTATGTATTGGAAGGTTAACATTGGAACTTTCCCTTTTTTTTTTTTTTTTTTTTTTTGTTTGGGGGGTTTCATTCACTTTCTCCTCTTGGACAACTTTTTCGGGTACCGGCATAAAAGTATCGTCTCTACGATTGCTCTTGGTCATAGATACTCACTCGAGCTGAATTTCATCGGCAGGCGTCCGTCCGTCCATTACATTAATTCGTTAATTCAGTCGTTCGGTCATTCAGTGCATTAGAGCGTTTTGGCCACTCCTTGGAAGTGAAAATCCGAGTTCAAATTTTGAGTTCTGGGCAATAAGCTAGTGGAAGGCTAAACCGAAGAGGGAGTGTATCAACTCTTCCTTACTATGTAAGGAATAGCTCAAGTCGAATTTTGAGCTCGAATTTTCTCCCCCAGGACAGTGGCCAAAACGCTCTATTCCGTGGTATTCCATCTTTTTTTGGCGTGACAGACGTAGCAACCAACAAATAGAAGCAGAACACCCGATGTGACCGCTACCGGTATTGCATACCACCAAGATCTGAACCAGAAGGGTAAAACTGGTGGTATGCAAGAACAGCTATTCATAAATGTCACCCCACTATTATACGAGTACCGTATCGTACGGACACTAAATGGTAACTTGATATTCTTCAGCCATCATTTGATTCCTTTCCTCTCGTTATCCCTCTCCTACGGTATCGCACCGCTCCCGACGAACCCCAGCCCATCTCCGAAGTCAAAACAGAGTGGGGCGAGAAAAAACCCCTCCCGCCCCCTGCCATGCTTACGCCACTAGTACATTCCCGTACCGTTTTCTCTTCCCCAACTACAACACTTCGGTTCCTAGCGGAGCTGTCTCCGTGGGTACCGGTACCGGTGCTGTGAAATGGAGCGAGCCGCAGGCGCGGATGCATGTTTCTCAAGTACTGCACTCGAGTACAAGTACAGTACACAGCATACCGCACTGCACCATGTTTCGGGGTAAGTTAAGCTCCTTTACGATTTTAGTTTGGCGCATTTTATTTGACTGGTGGGTGGGGCAGAGAAGGTAAGGAGGGGGAAAGGAGGGGGTTGTTTGTGGGCCGTGGTAAGCTTTGGGCGAGGATTTAACGCTTGGATCGGTAGGGTATAAGTTAGTCTGTTGTGTAGTTGTGAGATAACTTATGGTGTGTGCGGCCATCGTCACAAGGATCATGGGAGGTCACTCGGATGCTCGATCTGTTGATCTCGAACGATGTTTTCTTTCTCCCTTTCTCCTTGCTGTGCGTAGTATGCCGTGCTGTGTGGGTTGGTGCACTACAGTATATTCTAGAGTACGTGCGGAGGTGTGTGTGGCACTGGTTTACTTCGTGGGACATCGTAGGCTGGAAAGGAGTAAACTAGGTTGTGGGGATGCATGGATTGAGGGATATCATACATAAAACTACGAAATCCACAATCTGATACCAATGAAGCTAGATCTGAGCATACTCAGCTCTGATGGCAAGGACACGAAACTGCCCAACAAGAGGCGTGTTATATATATCGTATGTGCCCGAAGCTAGGACAGCTTCGGAGATATCATCCGGAAGGAATCCCTCGATTGATTCCTAGAAACGACAATTAAACAGAAAATTGGCTCGCCGGGTGTCCCCGTGCATTCCATAGACTATAAGTCAGACTCTAGGATGGGGAAATCGTCACTTTGGTTTACCTCTAAGTAAATGGCAGCAATATTGCACGGTGCAATACGCTGTAACTTAGACGGTAGTAAAACCCTACACATAGGGGCAAGCCAAAAGTGACGGTTTCCTCATCACCACCCAGGAACTTTAGACTACAGTTGAAGCACACACCACTAGATCGATATTTGGGCGAGTTCAGGCGCTCCACATAAATAGGGAGAAGATACCATATCTTGTGGGAATCCATGGAGCCTCCGATCCCAGCGACGACGACGACGAGCTCGAAATCGAATGCCTAGTGCTCTAGGATGGGGTGGGGTGGGGTGGTTCCACATCCGCGTAACCTCTCCGCGGGATAGCCCCGGTTCTAAGAATAACACAATGGCTATAATCCACGATGCCCAACCTACGGTAGTATCGATGAAGAGGAGTAGGGGGACACGTTCGAGCATACATGCTTTATAGACTATATATATACTATCATACACTAGAACAAGCTTCAGCCCTATAGAAGGAAGTGCTAAAATGGCGTCATTCTCTATATTATTATTATTATTATTAAGAGACTACCGTATTATAATTGGCTTTTTTTCTTCCTCCCGAAAACGATATATATATAATATCCCGTTTTGGGATGGAGGAGGGTATATTTCTTATTTTAGGCGGGTTTGGAATGCTTGTCTACTAGAATGTGTTATTATAATAATATACTAAGCCAGAGGAGATCCCATAATTATGATATTAGTTCTTTGGTAGAAACCTGATATTTATATAAACTTTGAGTCACCGAAACTCTCTAAGTGCATTCTTTCGACGTACGATAGCGGGGTCTATTAGAGCAGTGGTTGATACACATTTCGTCATGGAGTATCCAACTCATGTACGAGTACAATGCCGTTAGAAAAGTTCGAAAATAAACACCAAAACACACCAGAAGTGCCACTTTCCAGCACACCAGAACAGCCCCATCTCAGTTAATTAGAGCTTGAAAATTTACCAACACTACAGCTTGTATCTAGAGCACCTGGTAAAAAAAATTTCATATCTTTTGTGAATCTTTAAGAGGAGGTATGCTCAGTATTCTAGCTAGTGGTTGGAAATGAGTGCAAGACGCAACTCTATACTTTACAATTCAACAAGTGTTGGGACAGTTTCACCACTGAACAGTGCAAGGATGTCCAATCTGATATTGAATCACCAAGTACATGAAACCCAGAGGTCTGACAACCACCACTTCAAGCAGTGTCTACAAGCCTTAGAGCAATAAAGAGGCTCTACCAGTTCAATATATTGAATTTGAGACAGTACCCAGTTTTTTAAATTTCAGAGCATTGTTGTGCTATCAGGCATTCTTGTGTTCGGGCATCTTGAAATGTGGTAAATTTGGTGTGTTTTGGTGTTTGTCCCCGAACTTTTCTAACGGCACTGTACAGTACTCCCGTCACTCAGTTCCCCAAACGGGCAGACAAACAAACAAAAAGGGACTAGGTACACTGCGAGCCACTATCATTGCTTGAGAGACCAGCTATCACAACAACTTCTCCAGTGGAAGGATGAGTAGGTATTCCACTCCTTATCGAGAGTGGGGTGGTTATTAGAGCATCCCCGCCCCCTATCTCCCTCATGCCTAACCAAATCAACCCCTTAGCGAACAATTCTTACCACCTAATCCCCAGATCTCTCATCTTAACCAATCTCTCTACTACTACTACTACTACTACTACTACTACTACTACTACTAAATTTACTACTACTACGAACCTGTATCCTTTCGAACAAAAACTCAGAATCTAATCACGCCTAATATGCGAAAGTGGTGCGCCACCGCATCCGTAGAAGCATTATATCATATTATAGACATATGGGCAGTGGTATGATAGACACAGTAAATTCCCACCATAAGATTAAGTATTATACGCCGGGTGGGAAGCTACATCGCCATCCCATGTGGTGCGTAACAGTCAGCGAGACATTTCTACTGTACTCGAGTACTAGTACATGTAAAGGGGGGCTTATGAGTGTCTCACTGTATTGCTGATGTATTGACCGGGGTCTACCGGCGCGAGTATAAGTGCGCAATTCGTGTTTGAAGGGGAGCAAGCTGTACTCGAGTATTATACAGTATCATATCATACTTGTAGTGTTATGGCTCCCAGGGTCTACGGACATAGGCGCGTGTGCGAAATAGGGTTTTGAAGGGCAGCTATGCTACCAGTAGGCCTTCAGCTTACAGGAGCCACCGGAGATTCTGGTTTAGGGTAATTAAAGGCACTTACGAGAGAAACGGGAGGTGTGAGGGTATGCAGATGTACAGTAAGTATGGCGTTCGGGGTAATATAGGATCGTGGTAGCACATGGCATTCCGGACCCAGTATTGCACTGGAGACAGTGCCCGTACTGTACTGTACCGGTATCTAGTAATCAGTGTCTGAGAACACAGTTACTGTTACACAACCACCCAACCAGTGGGGGAAAAAAGGCGTGTCTCATTTCCAAATACAAGCACAATTGCCTACAAGTACACTCAGGGGGAGATGCAGTTCCGAGATCCCCTGAATGCGGCTCATTATTATGAGTGATATTCCATGAATCACCATACCCGGTGCTGGTAAGAAAAAGCACCGACGATACGCGCAATACCATAGTCTGTTGAGAGAGCGCGTTATTCATCATGAGTGTCACACGAAAAGCCGGATTTCCTGGGAATAGGGGATAAATTTAGAGCCAGCCACCCCGATCCCGCTCGGATATCCGCATCCTCAGCGAACCGGCCCCATCCCCGATCCCCATTGAACCAAAAGGAAAATTATAAAAATCAAGGAAACAAAGCCCCAGACCACTTTATACAACCCCAGTATCAATTTTGGTATGCCGCAGAGAACAAGCTACTAACAAAGGCTAGCAGATAATGTCAGAATGGTATAGTGGTTTAGTACCCGTCCTTGCCCCACTTGTTGTACTTATCATGGAGTTCCTGAGGATCCAATTAACCTTTGTCCTGCATACCAAATTTAGAAAAGGAAAACACACCTTTGGCAAGCTGACGTTGGGAACAATAACAGAGTGCAAAGCACTCGGGGCATCCTTCGGCGGGTTCCTAGAATCTCCGCCGGGGTGGTACTTGTACCTAAGTTATTCCAACCCACATCAACCAACGAGTCCAATTATACAGAACAAAGGAAAGGGTAGAGTACTTGAAGTGATCTCTAGCAGAGGTCTGGGTCGGTTCACCATGCCATGGCATTCCATCCTTGGCAACATTGATACGGCCCTCTTCGGATGTTGCCGAGGTAGGCTTTCGCCCTATCGCACAATGACTTGTTAAACCCTCATCCTATCCCATGGCGGGTGGGGTAGATGATAAAACCTACCAAAGTAAAAACCGGCAAGTCCAAAAGCACCGGACATCACGGCGAGGAGAATCTGTATCCATCTCCGTGTCAGCTCCCAACCGACCGGAGGAACGGGGGGCCAAGTAGGGTTCAAATAAACGGAAAGGATTCCCCTACATAAAGTTCAGGATCGCGCTTCGCACCCTGCTTCAAGACGGACTTTCCGGCATTGGCTGCTGCTCCAGACATTGTTCTGTTGTGTTCGTTGAGGGTGAATTGAGTATTTCTGTGCAATTATGGTGATGGTGATTGTTTGAGGTCACGGATAGTCAAATTCAGGAAATAGCTGGATTTTGTTTCTCTGTGGCTGGTGGAGGCAGGGTTCTTTGTGGCGGGCGGCCACATGGTGGGGCTCTGGCTTTTTTTTTTTTTTCCTTCACCTTCTCAGCGAAAAAGTGGGGCGGGATCACGAGATGTCACTTTCGGTTTCGGTTTCCGAAGTCTGGAGCATTGGGATGTTCCTAGGGCAGTCCTTTTTGATACCGGGTTCTTTGAGTTATCCCCAACTATAGGAGGAATCGACGTTTGTTCCGCACATTATTATGAGACGTCATAATGCATGCTTAAATGTTGATATAAAGCGCTTTCGTGAATGGCAATTTTAGAGGCCCAAATAGTAAGACCGCACATGGAAAGTAGAGGAATTCAATGAAAACACGGACCAGGAACTGCACCAGATAACAACCGCCTCTGGTGATATCCTTGCAGAATAGCTGATTTTGAGTAGAGATTTTTCGATTCATTTCAACAAAATCATATCCCGAATTTATACAGTTTATTCTACGGGAATACGACCTGAATAGTCCATATCCTGTAGAACGGGATTATGTTACTAAATTACACCAGAACTCCATTCCCCTTTCTGATTTGGATAGCGTGCAACCGGCGGGTTCAAGCACAACTACTCGTTGATTTTCGCAAGCAATCTGCCCCCGAGTTAGTCTCTGATGCCTCGAACAATTGAATCAAATGGAGCGAAGCGAATGACATACTCATGATCTCTGAAGAGGTGATACTCCTCATCTCCAACCTTGACTGGGCTTCCACCATACTATCATATCATCGTCAGTATGAGTAACTCGCACCACGACAGAGGTAAAGCATATTTTAGTACCTGAGGGATCAGAACTCTGTCTCCAGGCTTGACAGATACCTCGATTCTCTTTCCTTCCTTGTCGGTTCCCCCAGGACCGACGGCAAGGACCTTGGCCTCAGAGAGCTTCTCAACAGTGGCCTCCGGAAGGTAGATCCCAGAGGCAGTCTTTGCCTCGGCCTTGATGCGCTGGACCAAGATGCGGTCGAGGAGAGGTGCAAGTGACTTGATAGAGCGAAGAGAAGTAGCCTAGCAAATTAACAAACCATCAGAAAGAACCCATATATTCCACCCAAACCTCGAAACTCACCATTGCGAATATCAAGAATAACCCAGAATATCAGCACTCGAAGGTAGTTTGTCGAAGGGAGTGGGAACAATTGCACAGATTATACCGTTGGCGGAGGTGGTAAAGGAAGGGAAGAAGAAAAGAAGAGAGAAATTCACAAACCCACTAAAGGACCTTCAAATTTGTACCATACAAAAAAAAGTCTTGGCAGAATTATCCAGAAACCAAGATGGTGCGCTCGGCACACCGCCTGCCTATTAACAACCCACCATCATCGCACGACATCGCGAAACAGACCCTACATCAGCTCCTTCCATTTCCACCTCTCCACCGCCACCCGCCTTTTCATCAATTGGGATATGAATCCTTTCAGAACCGCTAGCAGGATCGCTCTCAGAGCGAAGCCCACTAGGGCACTGCTTGCCCCTCACAGGAATTACGCCGAGGCGGCGGGACCGGGTGACAAGATTCGGTTGTCATTGACGCTTCCTCATCAGGTGGGGTGGTTGCCTCTCTTCTTTTTCGAAAACATCTAGAGACTTTGAAAATGGATTTTGCTTGCTGAGTTTGTATTGTTTTTACTTTTAGACCATCTACAAAGCTTCAGATGTGTGAGTTTTTTTCCCATCACAATCTTCCCATCCCCCGGCTGGCATGGGGAGAACACATACGAAGCATTGGAGGAATATTGTCGCCACGAACCTCCATATAACTAACCAACGATCCTATGTTACAGCATCCAGGTCAACATCCCCGCCGAATCCGGCGATATGGGCATTCTTGCCAACCATGTCCCATCGATTGAGCAGCTCCGGCCCGGCGTAATCGATATCATCGAGGAGGGCGCCGGCAGCAAGCAATTCTTCCGTTAGTGAACCCCCCAATGGTAAACCCACCAGTCCGCCCCCATCCTATTGACGGAAGCATTATGTGAAATACAGTATCCGGGGGCTTTGCGGTCGTCCAGCCAGACTCCCAGCTGAGTATCAACGCCGTTGAGGCCTTCCCTCTAGAGGACTTTAGTCCTGAGGCGATACGTGCTCAGCTCGCCGAGGCACAGAGGATTGCCGGCGGAAGTGGTGGTGAACAAGATGTTGCGGAGGCCAAGGTTGAAATCGAGGTCAGTCCCAAACACCACCCCCCTGCCCCGGATTCCGTGACGCCGAGAGAGAGCAGGCCAGTGAGTGGGAACGGACTCCGATTCATCAATAATTGACACTTTAAACGTTACAGGTTCTCGAAACTCTGCAGGCAGCTTTGAAATAAACCTATCAAAGAGAGTCCGCTGGTAAGGCTCTAGGAGTTCCTTGACTTCTTTCATTTTCCGCTCTCTTTTCATACCTTTCTTTCGCTTTCACTACCACTTCATTCCCAACCTTTTCTTTCTTTCTTAAGCAAAATATGCATAGACAAAGCATAGGAGAAGAAGGGATGAAGGAGAGAATGGAAACTGTAAAACTCTTAAAAAAACAAAACAGGTTCCTTGCCATACCACACCGCACCACACATACACACACATACCTTCATACAAGTACTCGAGTATTAAAAAGGCATGATCCGCCAATCAAAACACTCTCAAACCCGATTCATCAAAATTACTTGGCTTCTTATACCAGTACCGGGCTGTGTATGCATAGATAACCCACTAACTACCACCATCTCTTCTAACCAATAGACTAAATCCACCCTTCCCCTATTACACTAAACTACCCTCCACTACCTCAACTAAAAGCTAGTTTTACATATAAACAACAGTACAGGAGGATCCTCCAACCACTCCCTCCAGCCTCCTCCTCCTCCTCCTCCTCCTCCTCCTCCTCCCTCCCATTCCCCATTTATTCATTCATCTATCACGTTTCAATGGCGGGAAAGGGAAAAAAAAGAAAAAGGTTATATAAAATGCGTTGTGCGAGCAAGCAAGCAAGGCTACCCTTGCCTGCAAGCAAAAAAGCAAGCAGATAGATGGCAAAAAAAAAAAAAAAAAGGACAACGACAACGACAATGCTGAAAGGAAAAAGGAAAAGGAAAGGAAAAGAAAAAACTACTCGAGTACAGTATGTCCTCGTACGTGGAGCTTTACCCCCTAGGCAAGCGAACAAGTCTCACAGTGGAGTCGAGTAGAACAGGGTACGAGAAACGTATGGTAGAGTTACCGTATGCTGCGTATGCCATGCCATGCGCAAAACGGTGTCATACAGGCACTGTACAGGACAGGACAGGACAGGACAGGACAGGACAGGACAGGACAGGACAGGACAGGACAGGACAGGACAGGACAGGACAGGACAGGACAGGACGGTACTGGAGGTATGATAAGTGCAAGGCTCTGACAGTCCGTTCCTGGCTGTACAGTGCTAGTAGGGGAGAGAGCCTGGTGTTTGGGCACACGTTGTTATTCGGATCTCATCTCGCGGATTTTTTTTTACAATAATAGTAGTTTTTCGGGTACTGTGTGTAGAAGTGTAATTATTATTATTATTGTATGTATTGCACTATATATTGCACAATGAACTATTCCGGCGTAGGTGGCCGAACATTCGAAGCTCCGTAAGAATTGTGATCTGATCCTGAATTAAGTATGGGTGCTCAGATGCGCACAGATAATTTGCTATAATTTTTAATCCCCGTGTTGGGGGACGCCATGCCTTCTTCCTAGATATATCGTGCGGATCGTGTGATGCTCCTACAAGTGCAGTTCAAGAGGGATAGGAATAAAGCGTAGCTGAGACGGAAAAGAAGAAAAGTTTTAAGCGAGGGTGAATGATAGCCCTTGGAAGATATAATATTTCGATATCGCAAGTATGATAGATAGATGGAAGGAACCAAGCTCGTAAGCCCATAGCCGTACCGATTCACACCCCGTGACATCTGCTTTCCGTCCTTCCGTCCTTCCTTCCTTCCTTCCTTCCTTCTTTCACTTTTTTCCGCACGTTTCGCACGTTCGCTATCGCCAAACCAAATACCAGCGTATAATACCGTACTCTAAGCCCGAAAAAGAAAAATGGAGAAAAGAAGAGAACCACAATAGAAAGAAGGAAAAATAACTCAAATACGGCCCTGTGTTTTAATAAAATGAAAAAAACCAATCCAGTCTTTTTTGGGGAAAAAAACAAAAAAGATAAACCCAAACTACTCCGATGCAAATCTTTTCCCTTCCCTTTTCTAACACCAAGTGAATACCGGATTCCTAGACTTGACAGCCTCTAGCCTCTCGACGATAACCTTCCTCTGCGCACCTTCACTGCCACCAACAGCCGAGTATCCCAAATCGCCCTCTGCATCATCATCGTTGTATACGTTTCGCGGAGGACCTCCACCAAGGCCACCTGTCAGCGAGAACCTCCGCCTTCGAGGATCGAGAAGGCCTGGAGCATCCTTCTTTCTAGACGACCCACCCCGGTTGCTAGCATCGAAGCTCTTGTGATTTAGTCTTTGGGGTCTTGGGGAGCTTGGAGCACCACCACCGCGGATGCTTGAGCGTCCCGTTGGTGATTTGGAGACGGCGGTTTCCGCCGCGGACTGAGGTGAACCTGGAAGAAGAGCACTCTGCTGATCGCTGAGCTCACCTCCGTTACTGGACCCAATACTAGCAGTTCTAGATATTCCCAACCTCACGGAACTTGGTATCTCGTAACGTGGCGGCGAAAGTCCCAGTCCCAGTATATCGATCTCTCGGGGCAGAGGTGCCGACGAGGCAGCGGCCCCTATATCCATCTCTGCCTGCTCGTTGAAACCTCGTTCAACATCATGCTCCGGTCGATGTCTGGTATCGGACGTGGTAGGCACACGTAATGGAACTGCAACTGGAACTTCCATTTCATCATCCTGCGATTTCGGTCAGCTGTTGATCGGCTTCCACACCAGGCTGCAAGCTCTATGCAGAAATGCAACGTACCCAGACGTGGACCCTCGTTCTCCTCGTCAATTCTAGAGGACCCTGGTCAGGCGTTTTCAAGGTTTCAACTACATTGAACGCCTGACCCTTCAATACCGCGATCTGCCTCTGGAACATTCTCTCCTTGAAGTCTGAGTCTTGCTCAAACAATCGACGAAGCAATGTTTGCGTTTCCGCCCACCATTTCGCAGATGTCAAGATGGGTAGAAAGTGGTCTCTGGTCTTCTGGGAGAAAGGCTGGCCGATGAGAGACACCGGAAGGAAGAGCCACCCAAAAGGAAAGCTTCTCCATTGATCAGGATGCTTCCAAGGGAAGGCTAATGAGTTGTCAATGGCACCGATAGTCACTGTAGCGGCGGCACCTGGCTGAGGGGTTTCGGATCTTGAGCTTGCAACCATCGGTTCCTGCACTCGATACATGGGGGATGCGGAGCGTATGGTGTTCAGCCCAATTGTATTCGGATCAAGATTACCATTTTGCGGGGATGAGGACATCCCATTGAGTTGAGCTGGCTGAGACACCACGGTAACCTCCGATGTCTGCGAATTAACCTTGATCATCCAATTATCCAAACCCCTATCTGTATTCCGCATAATATAGTCTAGAATTACGAGTTTCTCAAGCTCCTCGCGAAAGTTTTGCTGCAGCTGCTCAGTCCATACAAACCGACGATTATCTGGATCGTCCAATGATAGTGGCGTGTGGGACTCCTCATCAGAATCATCATCGACGGCACCACCAGGTCTACATGCAGACGCCCAAGGCGTTCGCCTTCTAGGAGCAGAGTCGGTTCTGAACGGTGAATTGAACTGATCCGGCCACGGGTGCTTTCGCAGAAAAACATTCGCATCTACCTCAAGATATCAGCACGGGACCCCGAGTGTATAAGTGCATACAGTGACAAACCTTGAAACCCCTTAAGAAACACTTGGAAACTGCCAACCTTGGACGGTAATGGCTTATGTTTCTTATAGTAAGCTCGTCGATCCCAGTAGTCATAGTGGAATGATTTGCTTGACAGCTTAACAACATCTGTATAAGGCACAAGAAAGGTCTTCAGCTGCCGATCCAAAAGGCAAGCCGCAGCTTCAGAGATATAGCTAAGATTGGGTATCAAGCTGTACCCATATTAGCGGGTAACTCCAGAGTGTTCTCAGCTAGGGTATATTGCATACCACGCACGACCGAAAAAGCAGGGGAATCTGTAACCATGGGATTCAATATTTAGCAGATGCATCCAACCAAATTGCCAACTTGGAAAGCCCAATGGGGCTACGGGGGACTGACAGAGTACGATGAAGCCACTTCATCATTTTGGGATTAAGCTTTCCATAGCTGTTGAGAGCACAATTAGCAAATGTGCACAAAAAACTTGAAGCAGGATTGAAACACGTACGGCTCCTCATCCTTTGGTTTGAATACCCCTACAACATTGCCGTCACTATCTCGCATAAAGTAACTTCCGGAGGAGCCCTGCT